>Ga0172368_10006378_pt1 | contig 12698 bp, 15 predicted proteins | sample Lak11m_FD_114540 | JGI IMG/M metagenome (GOLD analysis project Ga0172368, IMG submission 114540) | Freshwater microbial communities from Kabuno Bay, South-Kivu, Congo - kab_022012_11m | ecosystem: Environmental > Aquatic > Freshwater > Lake | place: Democratic Republic of the Congo: South-Kivu...
CATCGAGAGCGGCCTGACCAACGCCACGCGGTGAGCAGCCCGGCAGGCAAACCTCCCCAAGCGACCACAGCGGTTCTCCCCTCCCAAACGTCTGCAACTACCACACAAGCACATCACAATACGTGTGCGAATACGTGAGCGCACGCATGACATCCGATCCGCCTTCCTCTATACTGCCGCCGTACACAAAAAACGCACACGCTAGAGCGAGATCCATCGTGACGCGTGGGGGAGGGTCCTGGTGTCATCACTCAAGGTAAGTGCCATCGTCATTCTGATCGGTTCCGTCCTCTTCTTGATCGCGGCCTTCTCGCCCATCTCGAGGATCTTCGGGATCGCCTCCGCCCAAGCCAGGCTACAGGTCATCTCTGCATCGCCGACCGCGTGGGCCGTCGCGCAGGTGCTCTTCGCGATTGGAGCCATCGTCGCCGGGATTGGGGTCCTGCTCGCCGCGATTGCCCTCCCTGGCCGGCCGTCGTCTTCGCTCGTCTATGTCGCGGCGGTGCTCCTGCTTGTCGGCGCAGCCGCGTGGAGCTGGCACGTGTACCTGAGAGCCGCTGATCCCCGAGCCTTCACAGACGGCACGCTTCCAGCATGGCACTTCATCCTTTACAACGTGCTAACTTTGGCTGCCCTCGCCATCATCGGCTTTGCGCTGCTCCGGATGGGCTTCCCTGCCTGGTCCGGATGGCTGCTTATCGCCGGCTCCATCCTCCTCTTTGTGCTCTATGTCATCCTCAAGGACATGCCTCCCCTTGTCTACTACATTCTGGGTTTGGTGCTGGGAGTCGTCCTGTTTCGTGGGGGCTAAACGCCCCCCTGCAGGAGTTACAAATGTTAACCTCCGTAAGCCACATCGCTCTTTTCGTTCCTGATTTGCAGGAAGCCGAAAGGTTTTACAAAGACCTTTTTGAGATGGAATTGATCGGACGGGAGATGAGAGCAGATTGCTGTTGAGCCGACATTTCGCACAACTGGGGATTTCGCAGATCGGTGGATTGCAATCTAGTGGAGAGTTCGCAGAGCGTGCGCAAATACTACACGAGCAAATCACAATACGTGTGCGAATACGTGCACGCACGCATGACAGCACAGTAGTTACCTGTCATGATAGCACCGTCGTCAAAAAGGCCAGGGACACAGAACCGCCAAAAGACATGCGGTAAGGTGTCAAATTGGCGCATGGCGGAATAAAGGCATCGGAAGGGCCGGCTGGGGGGTGTGCGGGAGTAACCCGCGCCAGCAGGTCATTTTGCGCTGGCCGGTCGACAGGGGGGCAGCGTATGGCGGTCCGGGTGGGGCCGCTGGCGTTAGGCGGGTTGGTTGCCTCCTGGCCGGTACGCCTCATGTTTGTGCAGCAGGACAAAGACAAGGCGGACCAATTTGCGGGCAGTCAGCGCGAGGGCGCGCTGATGGTGGTGCTTGGTCGCTTCGGCGTACTTGCGTTGATAGAAGGCGCCATATTCAGGCACGCGTCCCCGGACGTGGTTGGCGGCTTCGATCAGGTAGTAGCGCAGGTAGGCATTGCCGGCTTTGGACATCCGGCGGTCTTGGGCCTCGAAGTGGCCAGAGGCGCAGCGGGGCCACCAGAGGCCGGCGAGTTTGGCGACGCTGGCTTCGGCATCGGCGAGGGTGCGCGGGCGTGCGATGCCGCGGCGGTGATCGAGCTTCAGGCCCTCGCAGAAGCGTTGGGTGGGGCGGATTTCGGTGGTGAGGCCGGCGCTGTAGACCGGGCCGAGGCCGCCGACGGCATCCAGGTTGTGCACGTCGGTGTCCTCCTGGACTTGACGGGCGATGCAGGCATCGGCACTATTGAGGCGTTTGTCCAGGAAGCGGACGATGTCGATCACTTGGCCGAGGATGAAATGGACGGCATCGCCCACGGCGGGATCCAGGGGATAGGAATCGCGGGCGGCTTGTTGCAGGCGGCGGGCGTTGTCGGTGGGATCGGTAAAGCGGCGCTTGCCCAAGACATCCAGTTGCTCGGCCAGTTCGGCGGTGGGGATGTGCGCCAGGCTATCGAGAGTCGGATACTGACTGAGGATCTCCAGGCTGGTCTTGCCGAACAGGTCGCCGAAGGGTTTGCAGTCTTCATAGGCGCTGGCGAGGAGATAGATCCAGGTGCGGGCATAGCTTTTGTAGGCGCCCAGGGTATGGGCCAGATGGCAGCGGTAGCGGGTGAGGAAGCGCAGGGGCCACTGCTCTAACTGGTTGACCCAGGGGTGCATGGCCAAGTCCGGCACGCTGAGGTACTGGGTAATCAAGCGGGCGTCAACTTGGTCGGTCTTGTCGTTGGGGGTTAGGGCGCGGCGAAAGCCATGCACGGCGGCCGGATTCAAGAGATAGAAGACCGGCTTGAGTTCGGCCAGTTGCGGATCGGCGGCCCATTGGTGGTAGAGATGCCACCATAGCAGACCGGTGGCTTCGCTGCCAATGGCGAGTTGGTCGGCGGGGTGGGCCCGACCGGCCGTGATGACGGCCGCGCAGGCGGCGCGGCTGCCGGGCAGATTGTGAGCGAAGCGTTGCGCTGGCATGAGCGGCCGGCCATCCGGGCCAGCCAGGAACAAGTCCAGGTGGTCGCCGCTCAAATCGATGCCCAGGCGATTGACGGTAGTCATGGCTCGACTCCTTTCGAGGTGGGCTGGGATGGATCATAGGGCGCAGTACCGACGGGCTGAACCCTGGTCTCCGGCTGAGATCAACACCCTGGTTGCCAATCAGAACATTCCGACCGCCCCGGGAGACCCTGGGAACTGCTGCGCCAGGCAGGACGGCCGTTAGAACATCATGCGGGTCAGAAGTACCCAGCCGGCAGGGGAACACTCTTATGGAGAAGTGACTGGCGCTGAAGGCGCTTCAGCGCCAGCCCAACCAGGAGACGTAGAACTGCCCTGATGTCAGTACTGGCACCACTGACATTGAACCAGGATCAGCCCGTCTTGTCAAACCGAGGGCGGCCAGTGCCCTCACCACTTACTATACCAGGAGATAGCAACATGATCAAGGTAAATGAGAGCATCATTATCCAGCGCCCTGTTGAAGAGGTCTTTGCCTTCGTGGCCGACCAACGGAACGCCCCAGCGTGGCAATCCGGTCTACTGGAAGTGCGACGCACGGATGAAGGTCCGCTGGGAGTGGGCGCCACGCATGCGGTTGTGCGCAAGTTCATGGGCCGCAGGATGGAGGTGAACAACGAGTACGTGACGTACGAGCCCAACGCACAAGTCACGTTCAAGAGCACCGCAGGTCCCATGCCGTTCGAATTCTCTTACCTGACCGAGTCCACGCCCGCCGGCACCAGGCTCACCGGGCGGATGCAGATGCAGGCGGCCGGCTTCATGGGCCTTGCGGAGCCACTGATCGGCGCCAGCCTCAAGCGTGAGATGCGAGCCGGCTTCGGTGAGCTGAAAGACTTGCTCGAAAACCAAACGACGACCGTCGCAGCATAACAAAAAGGAGAGACACCATGTCAACCGAACAGAACAAGGCCTTGATTCACCGATTCAGCGACCTGATTGACGCACACAACGCGGATGCAGCGTTCGCCCTGTGCAGCAGCGACTTCGTCGACCACGCACTGCCCCCAGGCTCGCCCCCAGGGATTGAGGGCAGTCGCGGGTTCTTCAAAGAAGAGTTCGCAGCCTTCCCGGACCAGCGCGCCACCGTGTCGCTCCTGTTCGCAGAGGGAGACCTGGTCGCCAGCCGGATGGAGGTCGAAGGCACCCACCGGGGCCCGCTCATGGGGATTCCCCCGACCGGGAAGCATGTGAAGTGGAGCCTCATCAGCATCCACCGGATCGCGGCCGGCAAGATCGCCGAGCATTGGACCGAAATGGATACGATGGGGCTGATGCAGCAGTTGGGCGTCGTTCCGCCGCCCCGCGGAGCGTAAGCTGCACCAGCACGCTGGCCGGCCCGCCGAGAGCGGCGCCGGCCAGCGTCATGCCATGTGCACAGAAAACGCCGCGTAACTATTCAGGAGGTGTCCCATGATCGTCAACATCATCAGTCTGTTGGTCCTTGCCCTGCTCGCCGCGCTGTTTGCGTGGCTGGCGACTCGCGCGTGGCGGGCGAAGCGGGCGCTCGTCAAATGGCCGGCCTCGATCCTGGCCGGCCTGTTCACCCTGGTCTTCGCCGCGGTGACCGTGGTAGCCGGCATCGGCCTCGTCAGGCTGGAGGCGCGCCACGCCAACCCGGTCGCCGACCTCAAGGTCGCGGGCACGCCCGCGCAGATCGCCCGCGGCGGTCAACTGGCTTGGGGCTGCGCCGACTGCCACTCGCCGACGCTCGATCTGCCGTTGGGCGGCAGCACCGAAAACATCATGGCCGGCGGGCCGCCCCTGGGTGTGATTTACGCCACCAACCTGACGCCCGGCGGGCCGCTGCCCGGGTGGAGCGACGGCGAGATCGTGCGTGCGATCCGCGAGGGGATCGGCAAGGACGGCCGGCCGTTGATTGTCATGCCGGCGCAGGCCTACCGCCATCTGAGCGACGCCGATGTGCAGGCGCTGGTGGCGTACCTGCGCTCGCAGCCGGCCGTGGATAACCCGCAGCCGGCGCGCGACCTCAACATCGTGGCCGCGCTCTTCCTGGGCACAGGCCTGCTCCCCACCAGCGCGCAACCGCCCGTCGGTTCGGTGACCGCGCCGCCGGCCGGTCCGACGGCTGAGTACGGTGGTTACCTCGTGGCCGCCGGCGGCTGCGCCGACTGCCACGGCGTCAAACTGGACGGTGTGCCACCGAATTCCTTCGTGCCGCCCGCGCCGCCGTTGAAGCCGTTTGCCGCCGGCATGAGCGAAGCCCAGTTCATGGCTGTGTTCCGCGAGGGGAGGCGGATTGATGGCAGCTTGGTGGCGGAAGGGATGCCGTGGAAAAACATCGGCAAGACCATGAGCGACGCCGATCTGCGCGCAGTGCAGGCGTATTTGAAGACGTTGCCGTAACGCGTTGGCCTCCTCACCAGCTCCCGTCCGTTCCACCGCCACCTGTCAAAGAACGGTAGTACAATATCGCAATGGAGCAAAACTCACTATTTGCTGGCTGTCATTCTGAGCGGGTCTGTCCCTGGATTCGCACAACGGCGGGTCTCTAGCGAAGAATCTCCTTGCCAAAACGAGACCCTTCGCTGGAATCGCACCGCAGCGCACTTCTCGGAGTCAACCCGCTCAGGGTGACAATAGTGACTTTTGCGGTATTGCACAATATCATATACTTCAAGAAGGGAGAGACATGTTGACTGACGAGGAGTTACTACAAAAAGTGCAAACTTTTTTGGATGAGCAAGAATCTGCCGATCAGTTTTCTGGTGCCGTGCTTGTTGCCCATAATAATCTACCAATCCTGACAACCGCGCGCGGGTATGCGATTCGCCCTCAAATACTGCGTAATCAATCTGACACCAAATTCAATATTGCTTCAGTCACAAAGATGTTTACAGCTATGCAGTTAAGGGTAGTCCGTCTGAACATTGCTTTTCGACAGTGCAGGATATTTTTCTTTTCTTTCAAGCACTCCAAAATCAGCGGTTTCTAGACAGGCATTACCTGGAACTCTGTTTTATTCCTCACGCAAGCGGAGAACAAGCGGGTGTGAGTTATGGTTATGGCTTTCATATTATTGACGATGGAAAACATGGTCATGCGATCGGTCATGGCGGACGTGCTCTGGGTGGCGACGCCTTTGCTTTGATGTATGATTTGGGTTATGTCGTAATTGTTCTCTCAAATTATGACCGTCCAGCTGCGCGAACGGTGTTTGATCGTATTGCAGACATGTTGATAGAATAATCTGAAGCAAAAAGTGTAGCCAAGTCCAAACGCAGCCCACTACACGCCTTTTTCTGCGCAATCAGGAGTTTCCATGAAAACGTTCATCACTGAATTCATCAGCCTCGGATGAAGTAGTTCGATGCGGCTGTCATGGGTGGCGCGTATGCTGAGCTTGCCAAGCGCATCCGCTAGTTCCCTTGCCACCGGGTACAGGGGATATGTTCGCATCCCCTTTGGGAGCACTATTTTTATACGAGTCCAGTATCGCCCGATACTGGACTCGGGAGGGCAATTCAGCTCGCTCTCGGTAAGCTCGCTTCCATCAACAGAGCGCGACTCGATGTACTATTGTATCCTGATTGTATATTTTTTGCACTCGGGGCAAACATGGCCTCCTATCTTGCCGATCGGCTGTCTGCCACACGGCGACGACACTTTGTCGGCCGCACGGCCGAGCGCGCGCTGTTTGCGGCTGCGCTGGCGGAGCCGGAGCTACCCTTCCTGGCGCTTTACATTTTCGGCCCTGGCGGCGTGGGCAAGACCGCGTTGTTACGGGAGCTGGCCGACCTTGGCAGTGCGGCCGGCGCCGCAGCTTGCACCCTGGACGCGCGCGATTTCGAGCCAACGCCGGACGCCTTCTTGACGGCGCTGCGGCTGGCGCTGACCATCGGCGCGGGAGAGTCGCCAGCCGCAGTCCTGGCCGCGCAGCCCGGCCGCCACGTGATCCTGGTTGACACCTACGAATTACTGACGCCATTGGATCATTGGCTGCGCGAGGTTTTTCTGCCGCAACTGCCTGCGGATACGCTGGTGGTGCTGGCGGGTCGCAACCCCCTCTCCCCAGCCTGGCGCGCCGACCCCGGCTGGCAGACCCTGATCCGCATTGTATCGCTGCGCAATCTCAACCCCAATGAGAGCCGGCTTTATCTCAGCCAACGCGGCGTGCCCGATGACCAACGCCAGGCGGTCATGGATTTTACTCACGGCCATCCCCTGGCCCTCTCGCTGGTGGCCGACACCTTCGCCCAGCGTGAGGCGGTGATGTTCCGCCCCGAGGCCGCGCCCGACATCATCAAGACGCTGATCGAGCAATTCGTCCAAAAGGCGCCCGGCCCCGCCCACCGCGCCGCGCTGGAGGCGTGCGCACAGGTGTGCACGTTGAGCGAGCCACTGTTGGCGGCCATGTTGAACCTGCCCGATCCGCACGAGCTGTTCGACTGGCTGCGCGGGCTTTCCTTTGTCGAGTCCGGCCCGCTGGGCCTCTTCCCGCACGACCTGGCGCGCGAGGCGCTGGTGGCCGATCTGCGCTGGCGCCATCCCGACTGGTATCGGGAGCTGCACCGCCGGGCGCGCGCGTTCTACGTGAGCCGGCTCGGCGCGGCTGACCCTGCCGAGCAACAGCATCTATTGTTTGACCTGGTCTTCTTGCACCGGGCTAATCCGGCCGTGCGGCCATTCTTCGAATGGGCCGAAGGCGGCAGCATCCTGCCCGACGTTGTGCGGGAGGATGATTGGGCCGTGCTGCTGGCGATGGTGACGCAGCACGAGGGCGCGGCATCGGCGCAGCTCGCCGCGCGCTGGTGCAAGCATCAACCGGAAGGCTTCCTGGTCTTTCGCGACGCCGGCCAGCAGCCCATCGGCTTCATGGAACTGCTGGCGTTGGAACGGGCCGCACCCGCTGATCTGGAGGAAGATCCCGCGACGCGGGCAACCTGGCGCTATTTGCAGGGCCACGCGGCGCTGCGCCCCGGCGAACATGCGACCCTGTTCCGCTTCTGGATGGCCGCAGAGACGTATCAGGCGGTCTCGCCCGTGCAAAGCCTGGTCTTCATCCAGGCGGTGAGCCACTACCTGACCACGCCCGGCCTGGCCTTCACCTTCTTCCCGTGCGCCGAGGCCGAATTCTGGGCGCCGGTGCTGGCCTACGCCGACCTGGCCCGCCTGCCCGAGGCCGCTTTCGAGGTCGGCGGCCGGCGCTACGGCGTCTACGGCCACGACTGGCGCATCACGCCGCCGGCCGCCTGGCTGACCCTGCTGGGCGAGCGCGAGGTAGGCGGCGGCGCGACGGCTTCGTCTGCGCCCCGCCCGGCCGAGCAAGTGGTGGTGCTCAGCCAGCCCGATTTTGCTGCGGCCGTACGCGCTGCGCTGCGCGACTTCGTGCGGCCCGACCTGCTGCGGGGCAACCCGCTGATGCGTTCCCGCCTGGTGTTGGATGCAGCTCGACGCGCAGGAGCATCGGCCGGCGTAGACGACCGGGCGGCGCTCCTGCAGGCGCTCATCACCGAGGCAGCTGCCGCGCGGCAAGCCTCGCCGCGCGATCTCAAGCTCTATCGGGCGCTGCATCACACCTACTTCCAACCTGCGGCCACCCAGGAGCAGGCGGCCGAGCTCCTTGATCTGCCGTTCAGCACCTACCGTCGCCATCTGACGGCTGGCATCGCCCAGGTGACGGAGGCGTTGTGGGCACGCGAGGTGGGGGGCGCGTGATGCGTGGTGCGTAGTGTGCGGATGGCGCGGCGCGTGTGGCGTGGTGTATGACCGCATTTTGACAGGACTTACGGGGTGCCGTTCGGAGTAGCCACGAATTTCATGAATTCAACCCCTGCCAGCCTTTTTCGTGTCAATTCGTGTCATTCGTGGCTAGTTTTTGACTCCACTGCGTCACTTCTGATTTTGAGCGTTGAGAGGACTATCCCTGTGGCGGATGATGGATATCGCAACGAACACCTGCGGCAACTGGCCGCACAACTGACAGAGGCCTGGAACTCGCACGATCCGCAGCGCGTGGCTGCACTCTGCGCACTAGATTACGAAGGAGAGAACGTCGGCGAGGCGACGCCCCATCGCGGGCCGGCGGGGATGGCCGCATCGGTCGCGAGCTACCTGGCGGCCTTTCCCGACCTGTACTTCACCATAGATGAAACCGTCATCCAGGGCGACCGCGTCGTTCAGGTGTGGCGCGCCCAGGCCACCCACCGTGGCCCGCTGCTGAACATCCCCGCCAGCGGCCGCCGCATCAGCGTGCGCGGCGCCTCATTGCTCACGTTTCGCAGCGATCAGCTCGTGCGAGCGGTGTACATCTGGGACGTGGCCGGGCTGCTGCGAGAGATTGGGCTGCTGCCGGAGCTGTGAGCGTTAGCGCCGGATCGTTTCGATGCGCCGCTAACGTCCCTGCTGGTCGAAATACATCCAGGCGTCTAGCTCCGGCGGTTCGATTCCCAGATGCGTCAGGATCCCCATGATCTGGGCGCGGTGCTCGGTGGCGTGGTTGATCGCCTGGGTGAGCAAGATCGTCTTGGGCACGGCGCGCGGCGAGCCATCCCAGTCCACCTGAACCGTGTCGCCTGGCTGGACTTTGGCTGCCCATTCAACCAGGTCTGAGCCAGTGGCGCTCAGCGAATCCCGCATCTCTGCGATGGTCATGGCCGGCGCGTCTTTGGGGCGGCGGTACGGCTGGCCCGTGGTGATGCGCGCATGGTAGGAACGCTCGGCCGTGGCGATATGCTGCAAGGTATCGCGAATCGAGCCGTACGTGCCGACCAGGGTGGCGTCCAGTTGGTCGCCGGTCAAGGCCGCGCACCGCTCGAGCAGCCGCAGATTGGCCCAGCGGTTGTGATGGAACAGGGTGGTCAGAGTGTCAGGTTGGATCATTTTCCTCGCCTCAACATACCTGGCAAAATGGTTCAGGATGGCTTGCCAGCCCTGCCGCTGCTGTTCAGCGGTATGAGAAGACTCGGCGTCGAATGTCTCACGAATTGTCACAGACTGAGCGCTCGCCACGAACTCAACGGCCACCGCCCGCTCATCACCCAAAGAGTACGCGATGACTTCGTTCGGAATCACCCTCGTGAAAGCGCCTGCGAAGTCAAAACCCATGCTGCCATCCCTGGCTTCCATGCGGTACGAAAACTGACCGCCCGGACGGAGGTCAAGCTCCGCCGCCGGACAATGCCAGTCGTCTGATGCTGCGTTCCATCGCTTGATGTCATCTGGCGTGGTCCACGCCCGCCACACAACCTCGATGGGCGCGGCGATGGTCGCCTCAAGAGTGATCTTCATGGTTTTCCTTCCTTCGATGGCGTTCACGGTGTTAGACCGCCGGCTTTCAGCCGCGGCGTGCTGCCTCGATTGTTGCTATGTCAATCTTGTGCATCGTCATCATCGCGTCGAACGCGCGCTTGGCGGCAGCAGGATCTGGGTCGGTAATCGCCGCCGTCAGAGCCAGCGGCGTGATCTGCCAGGACAAGCCCCATTTGTCCTTACACCAGCCACAGGCGCTCTCTTGTCCGCCATTGCCGACAATCGCATTCCAGTAGCGATCCGTTTCGGCCTGGTCAGCGGTTATGACCTGAAATGAAAACGCCTCGGTGTGTTTGAACTCCGGCCCGCCATTGAGCCCGAGGCCTGGAACGCCCAGCACGGTGAACTGGACTGTCAACACATCCCCCTGCTTCCCGGACGGATAGTCCCCCGGTGCATGCTGCACAGCGTCCACTAAAGAGTCCGGAAAGGTAGCCGCGTAGAAGCGCGCCGCGTCCTCGGCGTCTTTGTCATACCAGAGACAAACCGTGTTCTTTGCGATCTTCGTCATTTTGTTCCTCCATCGAACCGTGTGCTCTTGTGTGCGTGACACGTATAGATTACTGCCGCAGAATCTTGTCCAGCGTCTTTCCCTTTGCGAGCTCATCCACAAGCTTGTCCAGATAGCGAACCTTCTGCATGAGCGGATCTTCAATCTCTTCCACCCGCACGCCGCACACAACGCCTCGGATGAGGGAAACGTTTGGATTGAGCCTTGGCGCTTTGGCAAAAAAGGTCTCAAAGTCGCTTTCAAGTTCGATCTGGCGTTGAAGTTCCGCTCGGCTGTAGCCTGTCAACCAACAGATGACTTGATCAACCTCCTCTTTCGTGCGGCTCTTGCGTTCGGCCTTCTGAACATACATCGGGTAAACGCTCGAAAATTTCATTCGGTATATTCGGTGCTGAGGCATTGCCATTTGCTCCTTTCGACCGAGGCTCGACTCGCCGGCCCTTTGGGCGCAAACTACCTGTTGCGCCATTCAGCCAATCCTGTGGCGTGCTCGCGATCATGCGCCACGATCTCATCCTGAACCCAGTCGGCGATGCTGCGTTGCTGGAACCAGGCGCGCGGGGCGTTGAGATCCTGGTCGCCCAAGGATTCGAGTTGGCGGACGAGCTGCCTGCGCACACCGCGAAAGTCGGCCAGGACCTGGTCAAGCGGCCGGTCTCGACTCTCGGCCTGCCACTTCTCGTTCTGAGCTTGGATCTCGGCGTCTGTGTACAACACTTTGCCCGGGCTCTGCCCGCGCCTGATTCTGGACAACCCGGTGACCAGCTCGGCCTCGCACGCAGTCAAGTGCGCAAGCACGTCCTTGGTCGACCAGGCGCCGCAGGCGTCCGCAGCCAGGAGTTGAGTCTCGTCCAGGCCGGCCAGCGTCGCCTCCAACCCGGCTCGCGCGTCTTCCAGCGACTTGAGCAGTTCGGCGATTTTCACCTTCGACCTCTTCCAAGTGGGCCTGCAGTCACCCACGCGGAGTTCCTAGTCCTCGATGACGTCCAACCCCTGCTCTCGAAGCTGCGCCAGATGGTCTAGCATCCCCTGTAGCACCTCAGGGCTGTGACCCTCCCAATTCTCAACCTCGCCGACGACTCGCAGTCGCTCCCGCGTGCGATAGGATTCAGTAGGATTGCCGGGGAATCTCTTGTTAGTGACGTTGGGGTCATCCTCAAAGGAACCCAGGGGTTCGACGATATAGATGTGTCCCCGTTCGTTGCTCCCTGCCAGCGCCGTCGCCAGCTCCGCTCCCCACGCGGCGGTGTCCACCAGTGCTGTAAAGTAGATGTGATTAGAGACCCTGCCCTCCTGGAAGTTGGAACCAAAACCGGGGATAAGCTCATCTCCCGGCTTCAGTACGGACTTCGTACCGTGGTAGAAGGGGCCCTCGATGTGGTCGCAATGCTCAAAGTTGACCGGTGTCCACTCCTGGTTGCTCATGTTCACAGCCTCCGACAGTATGCCTGACGTGGTTCACGGCGGCGGCCATGTCCCGAGACCCCGCACCCAGCCCAAGCGCCGCCGGCCTGGACGTGCGCTGCAAGCGGTGTTGGCCGGGGGCGGCCCACGGCAGCATTCATATGACCATCGCGGGCTAATCGCTCGCGTCAGCGCCAGCCTGCGCAGCGGCGCAGCAGCGGCTCACGAATCGCGCTGGCATCCCACTGGCTGGCGCCGAGAAACGCAACGAACCGCGCAAAGCCGCAAGCCAACGCCTCCGCAAAGGTCTCATCTTTGCCGAGCGCTTCGTTCTCCAACCACAAACCCAGGATGACGAATGTGTTGGTTGTCCGATCGAGTTTGCTGTCGAACCGCGCCGCCAGCCGATCACCCCACAAGATCGGCAGCGTGTAGTAGCCGAACTTGCGCTGAAGCTGTGGCTTGTAGACCTCCCACACGTAGTCAAAGCCGAACAAGATTTTGGCCCGTCCGCGCGCGCTGACGTTATCGAGTGGCGCGAGAAAGACGACCTCTTCCGTCGTAGTCGTCTCCAGCGGCGTCCACGCCCTGGGCATGCGCCCTGCGCTCAAATCGCGCAGAATCGTTTCGTCGCTGCTCAACGCGTAGTGCATGGCCTTCCAACCTTCAACTTGCACTTCGATGATGTCGCCGTCAGCCAGCAGCGCCTCGCGCCGCTGCCTGGCTTCTTTCTCGGATTCCTTCGCCGTCAAGCCGCGCTGGTAAGCATCGCTTGTGCGGTTCAGCCGCCCTAAGCCATTGAAGCTGATCTCTTTCTTGATCAGAAAGCGATCGGCCTCGGCCTCGGCGCTCTCGCGGATCAGGTGCGCGGGCGCGACATTTTCGGTGAGCGCATAGACGCGCTCGAAACGCTCGCGATGATGCGTCATCACTTC
>Ga0172368_10006383_pt1 | contig 12687 bp, 10 predicted proteins | sample Lak11m_FD_114540 | JGI IMG/M metagenome (GOLD analysis project Ga0172368, IMG submission 114540) | Freshwater microbial communities from Kabuno Bay, South-Kivu, Congo - kab_022012_11m | ecosystem: Environmental > Aquatic > Freshwater > Lake | place: Democratic Republic of the Congo: South-Kivu...
AAAACAAAAAAAGTTAAAATAAAATAAAAAAAGAGTTAAAAAACAAAAATTTTGATAAAAAAGAGAGAAAAAATTGTTTTTCTCTCTCTCTCTTTATTTCTAAAGATAATTTTCCGTGTTTCCTTAATTAAAAATTAAAATAATTATTTATGACAAAAGGATTGATTACAAAATGATTAGAAACAGCAAAAGAAACAACAACAACAATAATAATAAATAGTTTAATTGAAGAAATTTTTCCAGAACTAAATACTAATGGAAAAATTCTTGAAATATTAGAAAATAAAAGACCAAATATATATATAATTTGAGGGACAAGTGGTGTTGGTGAAAAAATAGTTCATATATGTAAAGATTGAACACAAAAAAGGGATTTTTATCCTATTTGAAGTAGAAATCCAAACAAAATAAATGAAATAAGTCAATGAGCAAATAAAGATAATTTCTGAGTTTCTTGAGATATTTTTGATGAAACTTCAGAAGCATACAATTTTATTATGGAGCAATTACCACAAAAAGAATGAATAATACAGTTTCTTTCAGCAATAGATATGGATCCAGTACCAATGTTTAAAGAAGAAATAGACCCAAGAACTTGAAAAGAGTGGGAATGAAATATAAAAGAAGAAGAAGAAAAAAATGACATAAGAAAAAATATATATTTAAATCCTGAAGAATATGGTAAAAAGAAAACGGAATTAAATGAATATATTATTTCAGATGCAATAGATCCAAGAAATTGAGAAAAACGGGAAGAGTGAATCAATGATGATAAAAAGAAAGAAATCAGAAAAGATATTGCAAATAAACAGATAGCATTTTTTAGAAACTTTTTTGAAAAACTTTGTGAGAGAAATTCAAGAGACCCAATTACTTTGGTTTTTGCTAATTCTGTAATAGCTAAATATTTTGAAAGTATATTTATTTCTAGATCATCAGAATATGGAAGATTAAAAAATGAGGTTTCAAAAATGATAGAAGAATATCGTCAAAGGCTTGAGGAAAAAAATGTTTTTGTTAAAAATATATTTCTTGGAATAACAGATACTCCTATGTTTTCTAAAAGAGGACCTATTAGTGCAATTAATACGGCAAGGCTATGAGCATATTTATGACCAAATCTTCCTTTAGATTGAGAAGAGCTTGTAGCATCAAAACCACTTAATCCACAATGAGTTGCAAACTTTTTCTATGAAATATGAAATGAGCATCCAAACAAAACCCCTAATAGAATTCCACTTTATGAAGATAGACATTTAAATGTTGAATCAATGAAAATTAGATACAAGGAAAAAAGAAAAGAAATAATACTAAAAATACTTGATGCTAAAAATGATTTATGAATATATTGAGATGTATCAAAAAATACAGAAATAGAAATAAATGATAAAGTAATAGAATTTTTAAAAAAATTAAGACAGGATAGTTTAGATATTTATTTAGAAGAAAATAAAGAATTATCAACACAAAAATTAGACTCAAATATAAAAATTTTAGATACAATAATATGAAAACTTCCTGAAAAAGTCTCATTTAAAAATTTTGTTGATATTTGTCTTCGTATAGAATGAAATTATCCATAGAAAATTTAAATAAATTTGTATTTTTTTGCAATACAAAAGATAATATAGTAATATTATAAGTAATATTTATAATACAATCATAAAAAAATATGAAAATAGAACAAAGACAATATATTTCTGAAAAATGGTCTTCAGAAGAGGTAAATAATTCTGCTCAGTTAGTATTAGCATTTATTTCTTCTGATCTATTAGAAGATTTTACTATACATACTTCATTACAAAAATTTTATCCTCAATCAGATATAGTTTATACTTCAGCTTATTGAGAAATAATGGGAAATAATGTTTTTGATAAAAGTGTATCTGTATCAGCAATAACTTTTGAAAAAACTCCTATAAAAATATTGTCAAAAGAAGTAAAGGAAAGAGAAAAAAGTAAAGATATAGCAAAAGAATTAGCAAAAAATTTACTCACAGATAACTTAAAGCATATTTTGGTTTTTTTAGATGGATTATGAGTAAATGGTGCGGAATTAATCAAATGAATGAAAGAAATATTACCAAAAAATATTTGAGTTACTTGATGACTTGCTTGAGATAATCCAAATATTGTAAAAAATACTTATACAGGAATCAATTCTTTTTCTATAGAGAATAATATTGTTATGATAGGATTTTATGGTGATTCTATAAAAATATGATCTTGTTCTATTTCTTGATGGACAAAATTTGGTATAAAAAGGACTATTACAAAATCAAAATGAAATATTGTTTATGAGTTTGACGGAAAACCAGCTTTAGAACTTTATAAGGATTACTTGTGAGATAAATCTTGAGTTTTTTTTCCTATACCAATAAGTATTTTTGATAAAAATGAAGATGAAGCTGTGGTAAGAACATTATTGACAATAAATGAAAATGATAAAAGTATAGCATTTTCTGCAGATGTTCCTGAAGGAAGTTATGCTTATTTTATGAAAGCAAATTATGATGATTTAGTAATATGAGCACGAGATTCTGCAAAAGAAGCTTACAACTTGAATCCAAATCCTGAATTTGCTCTTTTGGTAAGTTGTGTTTCAAGAAAACTTGTTTTAAGACAAAGAATTGAAGAGGAAATAGAAGCAATTTCTTCAATTCTTTGAAAAGATTGTAAAATAGCATGATTTTATTCTTATGGAGAAATTTGAAATAATATTTATACAGGAGCTGATTACTTTCTTCATAATCAAACAATGACAAGTACTTTAATATCAGAAGATTAAATTTTATGTATTCTTGGCAAAACAGTGTTAAATCAAAACTTTTAAAAAAACAAATAAGTAAATATTTGAGTTTTTTCGAAAAAGAGGAGTATGAAAAATTAAATCCTTTTTTAAATGCCATAGATGAAGAATATACTTATGAAAATGAAAGGCTTTCTTTGGTAGAAAAAACTCTAGAAGTAAGTTCAAGTGAACTTACTTCAAAGAATGAACAACTTTCAAATATATTAAATAAAAATATTGAAATAAATAAAGAACTTCAAGAAAGTAAAGATAATTTAGCTTTGATTATAGATAATCTTTGAGAGGGACTTATTGTGATAGATTCGGAAAATAATATTGTTATTGTAAATAGCAAGGCATCTTTGCTTACTGGTTATTCAAAAGAAATTTTGAAAGGGAAAAATTATAATGATTATATTAAATTTTTTTCTGACAATGAAAATGTAAAAATAGAAAATTTTATTTTAGATACTTTATCACAGGGGAAAGAATATTTTTTCAATAAAAATATTGTTCTTGTTTGAAAAAAATCAAGAATACCTGTTTCTTTAATATCCAGTCCTCTGGAAAATTTTTCTTCTTGAAAAAGATCATGTATTATAGTTTTTAGAGATGCGGCAAAAGAAAGAGAATTAGAAAATATGAAGAATGAATTTTTATCTATTACTTCACATGAACTGAGAACTCCTATGACCGTGATAAAGGAGTATATTAATTTATTTTTGAGAGGGAAATTTGGTGAGATAACTGAAATACAGAGAAAATATTTAGATAGAATTTTATTCAATACGACAAGTCTTATTGATCTTGTTAATGATACTCTTGATATTAATAAACTTGAATCGTGAAAAATAGATTATGATTTTAAGGTTGTGTATCTAAAAGAAGTAGTTATGAAAACAATAGAGGAATTTACAAATTTATTAAGTGGAAAAAATATTTCATTGGAATCACATTTATCAGAATTTAATGCTATTACTGATGAAAATAAATTTAAACAAATACTCATAAACCTTATTTCAAATGCTTATAAGTTTACTAGTCCTGGTGGAAAAATAATCGTAAGACTAAAAAAATCGAGTGAACCAAATTATTTCCAAGTATCGGTTGAAGATAATTGAGTTGGAATAAAAAGACAAGATATCAATAAATTATTTAAGAAATTTTCTCAAATTTGATCACATCTAAATAAGACAGAAAAGGGGACGGGTTTATGATTATTTATATGTAAAAATATAATAGAGTGAATGGGCGGAAAAATATTCATAAAAAGCACCTATTGAGAGGGAAGTAATTTTTCTTTTATTCTTCCTATGAAACAAGACTAATATTTTTCTAAATTCTTTCATTTAATAATTCTATAGCTTTTGCTACCACTTCCTCTCATTTATAATCAGATTTTCTTAAGTAAAGATCTGCACCAAGTTCCATCATTTTTACTTCGTCTTCTTTTGAAGAAAGATTACTACAGACAACTATTGGTATTTTTATAGAAGATTGAGTTTTTATTGTTTTCAATACTTCAAATCCGTTCATACTTGGCATCATAATATCAAGAATAATAATATCAGGAGTGTTATCCACAAGTTTTATAATTCATTTCATCCCATCTTCTGCTGTTTCAACACTGAAATCTTCTGCTTCAAAATTAATTTTATAGATTTCTAGTAAATCTACATTATCTTCAATAATTAATACTTTTTTTAACATAAGCTTAAATTAATTTTTAAAATTAAATAAAATTATTTTTTCTTTTTTTGAAGTTTTTTCTCTTTTTTCCCCAATTTATTTTTGAAAAGGAAAAGAAGAAGAATAAAAGCAATCACAGCAATTATTTTTTTGACAACTAAATCAGCTTGTTCTATATATATTCAGAATAAAGCCCAAAGAAAAACAAAAGAAGGAATAATTGTCTTATATTTTTGTAAGAGAACGACATTGATAGTAGCTCAAGAAGTAAGAGCCATAATTAGCCAAATTATTCCTATAGAAACTCCTCTACTTACAAGAAAAACAGTAGTATTTGCAAGTGTTGCTACGAGAATCCACCCAAGTGATAAATCGACAGTATATTTAAAAAGTTTATCACTTTCTCTTGATTGAGAAAATAAATAAAAAAGAAAAGCAATAATAATCAAAATAATAGCAAGGCATGTTCCCATATCGTTAAGATGCCATGGAAAAAGCCAAAGACTAGAAATAAGCATAATAAGAGAAAAGAAAAGTCCTTCTTTTCTTGAGATTTTTATTTTTTTAAAAGCAATAAGGAGAGAAATCCCCACCCAAGAAAAATATATAAGAGCCCAAATAGAAAAAGTAAAAGGAGCGGGGGTAATAATGCTATAATATTTGTCAGATATATCTTTCTGACTCACTCAAGCAAAAGGGGTAAGTGATACCCAAGCCGAAATTATAATAGTAATAATACTTACTATAAGAGGAAAAAATCTTTTTTTCATAGGAAAGTTTTTAAAAAATAAAATTTTTTTATTTAAAACTTGTTGAAACTATTTTTTCTTCATAAAAACTCGCAACTACTTGTATTCCTACATGTTCTGTTCCTGCAAAAAATAACCCTTGTCCTATTCCAGAATTAAGAAGAATATATTTTTCTTGTTCGGTAAGTTTAAATACATTTTCTAAAACATCTATAGAAGCACTCGATTGCTTTAAAAGAAGCTGAACAGAGGAATTTGTCACAATTGGTTTTCCAAAAGGACTTCCGATAAAATCTTCTACATCTTGGGTAATAGTTGTGATTCACAGGTTATATTTTCTTGCTCTTTTTACCAGTCAAAAAAGGAATTTTGCAGAATCATCATATTGAAGTATATTCCAAGCTTCATCAATAACAAGAATTCTTTTTTTATTTGAGCTTCTTACTTTATTCCATATATGATTAAGTATCACATACATAGCGATTGGTCTCAGTATATCATCTATATCTCTTACGGAAAAAACTTGTAAGCCATCAGTAAGATCAATATTTGTTCTTTGGCTAAATATTCAAGAAAAAATTCAGCTAGTATATTTTTCCATTCTTTGAACAAGTATTCTTCCTCATTCCATTGTTTCAAGAACATCTTGTAAATCTTTCATAATAGGAATTTCTTTTCCTTCTGCATTATCATCTTCAAGAGTTATTCCTTTCAAACTATAAGTCGTTATAAGTGCTTTTTCCATAATCGATTCATCTTCTGGATTAAGTTTTCCAAGCATAAGGTTCATAAGACCAAGAAGATTAATAACGGCATTTCTCAGTAAATCTCATGATTTTGTTTCTTGGTCTTTGAGTCCAAGTGGGAGATCAAAAGGATTAATTCTTTGGTTTGCATTCAAGCTGACATTGAGATAACTTCCTCCAACGGTATCAACGAGAGGTTTGTATTCATTTTCAGGATCAATAATAATGACATCGGTTCCAAGCATCAAACTTCTTAATATTTCTAGTTTGACTGTAAAAGATTTTCCAGATCATGATTTTGCAAATACACACATATTCGCATTTTCCATTTTGAATCTATCAAAGAGAATAAGAGAATTATTATGAGTATTGATTCAATAAAGAATTCCTTCATCATGGCTGAGAGTTGAGGAACTAAAAGGAAATGTGGTAGAAAGTCAGCCAGTTGATATGTTTCTATAAACTCAAAGTTCATCTTTTGCAAAAGGTCCAGTAGAAATAAATCCTTGTTCTGCTCTCAAAAAACTTTGTTTTTGAAGGACATTTCTTCCTGCAAGAATTGTTTCTATATCTTTTCCTATTTTATTCAGTTTTTCTTCATCTTCAGCATAGAGGGTGATATAAATTCAAAAATGAAAATATTTTTCTGCTCCTCTCGTAAGTTTTTCTCTCAATTCTTCTACATCTTGTATTTGAGCATCAATTGCTGGATCGTGAATAAGTCATTTTTCAGCATTCATACTTCTTTCAGAATAGAGCTGAGTCAATCTTTTTCTCAAATATTTTTGTATGTAGCTAGAATCTATCGGATAAATATAAAGACTCATATCAAATTTTATATCCCAATTAATTACAGGAGAAAGCCAATTTCACTCCAAAAATGTCGGATAAGAATAGACAAAATAAGTCTTAATAAAAGTATTATTAATTCTTATTTTATCAGGAAATACCTTTAAAAAAGCTGGAGAAATAATATCTTTTATGTAAGCAAGGGCTTCTTTATAATTTTTTTCAGTTTCTAAAGTAATTTTTTCATCTTGTTTAGAGAGAGTTTCTTCTCATTTTCATTCATCTTCTTTTTCTTCTTGAATAGGCGATATATTGTATCCATAAGTATCCCCATTATATCTTTTTTTTATTAAACCAATTAGTTTTTCTTGTTTTTCCACGGGGAAAATTTATTTTAAAAAATAAATATTTTGTAAGCATTATAGTTTACAAAATATTTATTTCAAATTTTTGCTTTAATTGGGCTAGAAAAATTAAAAAATTTATGTGTAAAACTTTACCATTTCCACTCTGTAATGAAATCTTCTGAGAGAAAAATTTCTTTTTCTTCATTTATATTATATTCTTCTCCTCTATAGTGGGCAACAACAAGAGTTATATCATCCATCTGAATATGATTATATCCCATAAATTTTGAAAGTTCTATACTAATATTATTAAATACAAGAGAAGCATTCTTGTAATTTTTTTCAGTGACATTTGGAGCCTCTTGTATTGCTGCTATTAATCTTTCTTCTCAAAATCTCTGTTCATTTCAATCTTTTTTACTTTGATTTATAGCTTCTGTTATACCATCACTATAGAAGACGAGAATATCATTTTTTTCAAATCGTATTTCTTGTTCTTTTAAAAGTTTTGAAATATCTTTTATCATTCCAAGAGCAACTCATCAAGATTTTATTTTAAAACATTTATTTTGTTTATGCTTATACACAATAAGATTTTCATGTCATGCCCCTGTCATAAAAAGTCTTTTATTTTTTTCATCCCATCGAATAAGAAGAAGAGTCATCAAGAGGTTTGCTTTTACTCTTGGCTTGAGTATCTCATTTGTATTTATAAGTATTTGAGCTCCTGATTGGTATATTTTTGAAAATCAACTGATGAGAGCATTTACCATCATCATAATAAATCCAGCCCCTACTCCATGACCTGTTGCATCTCAAACATAAATATAATAATTTTCTCCTTCTTGTATTACATCATAACTATCACCTCCTATTTCTCTTGCTGGTTTTGATTTTGCAATGACATTAAGAGAGGGGATATTTATAAGTTCTTTTCCCAGAAGTTTTGATTGAATTTCTTTTCCAAGTTCTACTTCTGATTTTATTTCTTTTCCGTGGATAAATTCATCTTTTATATTTTTGAGGGTAGTAAGAGTATTTGTAAAAAATAAAATTATATAATTGAGATGAGGATTTGGAGATTTTTCAATTTCTATATTTCATATTTTGAGTTGTCCAGAAAGAAATTTTTTTATAGTATATTCCAAATCAACAATAGGTTTTTCATAGATAATCTTTATTATTGATATAATGAGAAGTGCTTCAACAAGAAAAATAATACTTGGAATACTATATTTTTCTATTCCTCAAGTTGCAATAAGTGTATCTCATCAAAAATAAATAAAAACAACATTGAGTAGTAATATGATAATGACAAGAATATTTGTTATATTGAATAAGTATTTCATAATTATTATATCTCGTAAAATGACAGTTGTAGACATATTCTATCCTATTTTTTAGAAAAAAGCAAAACAAGAATATTGTTTTTAACATCTTTTAAAATTTTTTGTGGAAAAAGGATTATATCTCAATATAATTCCTTTTGTAAAAGTGAAGATATAAAAGCTCTTTTATAGCTTTAAACAATACAAATCCTGTATAAAATATTAGAACATTAATTTTAACCTTTTAAAAAATATGAGTTTTGACGGAACTATTACTGCCATAGATATTTGAACATCTAAAATTAGAACAGTAATATGAAAATTTGAAGAAGGTGAAGCAAAGAGTTTTCATGTACTTGGTATAGGAATAGCTTCTTCAAATGCTATTAGAAAAGGGAATATTCTTGATATGGAAGAATTCAAAAGTAATCTTGATAGATCTTTGGAAGATGCTGAAAAAATGGCATGAGAACAAGTTTCTTGAGCTTTTCTTTCTTTTAATTCTTCTTCATTTGAAGTGATTACTAGCAAAGGAGTTGTTGCTATATCAGGATCTGAAATATCTCAAGATGATATTGATAGAGCACTTGAAATGTGTAAAAATGGTGTAGATATGCCAAATAAAGAGATTTTAAAAGTAATTCCAGAATATTTTGTTGTTGATCTTGAAGAAGGAGTAAAAAATCCTCTCGGAATGTCAGCAAGAAAATTGGAAGTGGTAGCACATATTTTTTCAATGAACTTAAATGTATTAAACAATATTAGAAAAGCAGTTGCTGATGTAGGAATAGAAATATATGATATTTATCCAAATCTTCTCTCTGCTCCTGAAGGAGTTTTAACAAAAAGACAAAAAGAACTTGGAGTTGTATGTATTGATATTGGAGCTTCTACAACAGGAATTACTGTATTTGAAGAAGGATCATTAAAATTTTCGTCTATTATTCCGATTGGAGGAGATAATGTAACCAATGATATTGCTCTTTGAATAAGAACTTCTATTGATGTCGCAGAAAAACTTAAACTAGAATTTTCAGAACTCAATCTTGAAGATGGAATGATGAAATGATGAGAGGATGAGATAGATTTATCACGATTAAATATAGGAGAAAATATGATGCTTTCAAGAGTATATCTTTCAAAAATAGCAACAGCACGATATGAAGAAATACTTTTCTTTGTAAGAGAAGAATTGAAAAAGGTTGGAAAAGATGGAATGTTGCCAGAATGAGCAGTGATTGTTGGATGAGGAGCAAAAGGAAGATGACTTCTTGAAACAGCAAAAGATATTTTGAGACTTCCTTGTTTTATAGGAACTCCTGTGGAAAAAGATAGTCTTTCTGATACAACAATAAGTGATCCTGTATTTGCCTCTGTTATAGGAACAATGATACTTGCAAAAAAATATTCTACTCCTGTATCGTTTTTCTCATTTAATGTTTCTTGAGTATTTTCATCAATTGTGAAAGTATTTAAAAGATTGCTCCCTTAAAAATAAAAGAAAAATTTAATATTAATTTAGTTTTATAATTTTACTATAGTATGATAAAAAGAGAAGATAAGTTAAAAAATTTACTTTCAAAAAGTCCAAAAAAAACATGACCAGAAGAAGTAAATATGACAGGAGCTATTTCTCCTGTTGCAAAAATTATTGTCGTTGGAGTTGGATGAGGATGATCAAATGCGGTTAATAGAATGATCGAGGGAAGACTCGAATGAGTAGAGTTTATAGCACTTAATACTGATGCTCAAGCTCTCTTTAAATCACTTCCTGAGAAAAAAATAAATATTTGAAAAGTTATTACTGGTGGACTGGGAGCTTGAAGTAATCCTGATATAGGAAAAAAAGCAGCAGAAGAATCAAGAGAAGAAATAAAAGCAGCTCTTTCTGGAGCTGATATGGTTTTCATTACTTGTTGACTTGGAGGAGGAACATGAACAGGAGCTGCTCCTGTCGTTGCAGAAATAGCAAAAGAACTTTGAGCTTTGACTGTTTGAGTTGTTACAAAACCATTTGCCTTTGAATGACAAAATAGAATGAGTAAATCAATCGATGGATATGACTTACTCAAAGAAAAAGTTGATACACTTATTACAATACCAAATGATAGAATACTTTCTATCATAGACAAAAAAACTCCTCTTCTTGATGCTTTTTCTATTGTTGATGAAGTATTAAACCAATGAGTACAAGGAATTTCTGATCTTATTACTCAACCAGGACTTATAAATGTTGATTTCGCTGATGTAAGATCCGTTATGAAAAATGCTTGATCGGCTCTTATGGGAATCGGATATGGTTCTGGAGAAAATAGAGCTCTTGATGCAGCAAAATCAGCAATTGATAGTCCACTTTTGGAGCTTTCTATTGCTGGAGCAAAATGACTTCTTTTCAACATTACTTGAGGAACTGATCTTTCTATGTTTGAAGTAGACGAAGCAGCAAGAATTATTACAGAATCAGTTGATCCAGATGCAAATATTATTTTTGGAGCAACACTCAATGCTGATTATACGGGAGAAATAAAAATTACTGTTGTTGCGACTGGATTTGATGAAGGTTCAAATAAAAAATTCGGTGAAGGAAAAGCATCTTCAGCGAGTGAATTTAAAAATAATCCATTTGGAAAAAGAGCAGTAAATGATACAAGAGTTGTAAATAGTTCAAGTCATCATATTAGCACCAATCCTCTTTCTCAAGCTTCTTCAAAATCAGCAGAAGATGATTTGGATGTGCCAACATTTTTGAGAAAAGTAAAGAAATAGAAACTTTATTTTTTTAAATTAAATGAAAAAATTAATAAAAGTTCTAAAGAAATCTAGAACTTTTTTATGAGTAGAATAATTGATATATTTTTATAATTATAGTATTATTATAAAAATATAATTCATATTAAATTATGGTTAATGATGTAACTTTAAAAAATTATGAAGAAGGAAGAGATATTTATCTTAGTTTAACTTGAGAGCTAAGGGAAAAAATATCAAATGCCAAGACTGATAAAGAATTAAATTTCTATAAAGATAAATTTTCTACTCTTATACAAAATGTACTTTATTTAAGATGAAAAACTGTAGAAAAATGAAAAAAGGGAGCATGTTGAAGGTATTCAGAACCTAAACTAAAAAAAAGAATCTCATGTTCAAATAATCAATTTTTATGAACCCCTAAAATTATTGATAAGAAAATTTTTTCTTTAATACAAGAGTTAGAAGAAAATCTGGAAAAATATAGATGAAATGAAAATCAAGTTAAACTTGCGAAGAAAATATGAATAAGTCATTTGTGAAAATTACATAGTATGTTATCAGTATTGTGATATATAAAAGATTTGAAATATAATAAAATAGATTTACCAGTAAAACAAGTAGAGTTATTAATACAAAAATTAGAAAAAGGGATAAAACCGTATAGATGAAATGAAAATCAAATTAAACTTGCTGATGATATGTGAATAAGTAATTTATGATACTTATATAGTGCATTATCTGCATTATGATATGTAAAAAAATTGGAATATAAGGGTAAATATAATAATATAAATTTACCCGTAGCAAAAGTTAAATTATTAATACAAAAATTAGAAGAAAAATTAGAAGATTATGTATGAAATGAAAATCAAATTAAACTTGCCGATGATTTATGAATAAGTCATTTATGACAATTATATAATGTATTATCTGCATTATGATATATAGAAAAATTGGAATATAATTATATAAATTTACCAGTAGAACAAGTAAAAAAACTAGGATGAACTTTTTTACAAATATGTAATTTAAGAATTAAATATAGATTTTATCTTACAGATATCGTAAAAAAATCTTTATCTGATATTCCTTTATATACGGAATTTATTTTGTTTTTAGTAAAAAGTGAATGAAATAAATCTAACTTTTCTAAAGATAGATTAATTCGCTATATGTTAAAAAATGTTACAAAAGAGAATATGCAATATTTTAAAGATATTTTACTTGATTCTACTAGATATTTATGGGAAATAAATAGTCTTATTGATTATGAAAAAAAAAACAAGAATTAAATGATTTAGAGCAAATATTATTAGCCACATATAAACCTTCAGTTAAAGATTACAAAAGAGCAAGTGATGCATTTGGAAGTATAATAGACCTCTTGCATAACCTATAATTCAGATAATTTTCTTTCAAAATTATAAATTCAAGCTATCAAATTCCATCTTAACCCAAAGTTTTTTCTTCTATTCCTATATTTTTCGTACAGTATTC
>Ga0172368_10006384_pt1 | contig 12685 bp, 12 predicted proteins | sample Lak11m_FD_114540 | JGI IMG/M metagenome (GOLD analysis project Ga0172368, IMG submission 114540) | Freshwater microbial communities from Kabuno Bay, South-Kivu, Congo - kab_022012_11m | ecosystem: Environmental > Aquatic > Freshwater > Lake | place: Democratic Republic of the Congo: South-Kivu...
AACCTTTCACCTGTACCACCATCACACAGATATGTCGTTCCGAATTTCGGGATATCTGCATCTTTAGTATATTGGTTAATCTGGTTTATTGTAGCACCATCGAAGATTGGTGTTGAGAATGTGAGTCCGAGTTTTTGTCCGGCCCATCCGAGTACAGTCTCATAGATCTGTCCCAGGTTCATCCTCGAAGGTACGCCAAGTGGGTTAAGTACTATGTCAACAGGTGTTCCATCCTCAAGGAAAGGCATATCTTCGGCACGTACTATCCTGGCAACGATACCCTTGTTACCATGCCGCCCTGCCATCTTATCTCCAACTTTAACCTTACGTTTCTTGGCAATATATACTTTTGCCAGACGTACAATACCTGCTGGCAGTTCATCGCCGATAGTGATGTTATATTTCTTACGTTTATAAACGCCATCAACTTCCTTATATTTGATAATAAAATTATGAAGAAGTTGTTTGATATTGTCGTTTTTCTTCTTGTCGGTAGTCCATTTGTTAGGATTAACATTAAGGAAATCAACCTCCTGAAGTTGTTTAAGCGTGAATTTACTACCTTTTGGAATAACGTCAACGTTAAGATAATCCTTAACACCCTGAGATGTTTTTCCGTTAACAAGAATGAATAGCTTATCAACAAGTCTCGCTTTAAGTTCATCAACACTTCTGTTAAACTCAGTCTCTATCTTGTCGAGAAGAGGTTTTTCAACTGCTTTAGCTTTTCTGTCTTTTATAGCTCTTGTAAAGAGTTTTTTATCTATTACAACACCCTCAAGGGAAGGACCTGCTTTAAGAGAGGCGTCCTTAACATCACCGGCTTTATCACCAAATATTGCACGCAGCAGTTTTTCTTCCGGAGAAGGATCTGATTCGCCTTTTGGCGTGATTTTACCAATAAGAATATCCCCAGGTCTGATGTGTGCGCCAATTCTGATAAGACCATTCTCATCGAGGTTTTTAGTAGCTTCCTCGCTTACGTTTGGAATATCAGATGTAAGTTCCTCGAGTCCACGTTTTGTATCGCGTACTTCGAGCTGGTACTCATCGATATGAACTGATGTAAAGTAATCTTCCTGAACAACTTTCTCGGAGATTACGATAGCATCCTCGAAGTTGTAGCCTTTCCATGGCATGAATGCCACTTTGAGGTTTCTGCCGAGTGCCAGTTCACCATGCTTGGTGCCGTAACCTTCTGTCAGAACCTGACCTTTAACAACTTTCTCACCCTTTCTTACGACGGGGATGAGGTTGATACAGGTATTTTGGTTTGTTTTTCTGTATTTAGGAAGAGTATAACGTTTAATGTCGTCATCGAAACTTACAAATTTCTCTTCGTCTGTACGGGTATATCTGATTACAATTTCATTTGAATCGACGAATTCAACAACGCCGTCTCCATCAGCCATAAAAAGAATCCTGCTGTCGGTGATAACCTGTCCTTCAAGTCCTGTACCAACTATAGGAGCTTCAGGATTAATAAGAGGAACAGCCTGGCGCATCATGTTAGATCCCATGAGAGCCCTGTTGGCATCGTCGTGCTCAAGGAATGGAATGAGTGAAGCGGCTATGGAAGCGATTTGGTTTGGTGCAACGTCCATAAGATCAACCTTACCCACCTCTTCAAATGGATAATCTGCTTCATATCTGCATTTTGCCCTTGCATTTTCAAAATGTCCGTCTTTCAGAAGCGGAGCATTTGCCTGGGCAATCATCTTTTCTTCTTCCTCTTCAGCGCTTAACCAAATTACTCCCTCGTCTGAGAAATCAACAACGGATCCTGTTGAAGTATGATTCACTTTAAGATAAGGTGTCTCAATGAAACCAAGGGTATTTATTTTTGCAAAAACGCAAAGAGATGAGATAAGACCAATGTTTGGTCCTTCAGGGGTTTCTATTGGACAAAGGCGGCCATAGTGAGTATAATGAACGTCTCGTACTTCGAAACCTGCTCTTTCACGTGACAAACCGCCGGGCCCTAAGGCTGATAAACGTCGTTTATGAGTCATTTCAGCAAGCGGGTTGGTCTGATCCATGAACTGCGACAACTGATTTGTGCCGAAAAATGAATTTATAACAGACGAAAGAGTTTTAGAATTGATCAGGTCGACAGGTGTAAACACTTCATTATCTCTGACATTCATTCTTTCGCGGATTGTACGTGCCATACGGGCAAGTCCCACACCAAACTGTGCATGGAGCTGTTCGCCAACGGTACGTACCCTTCTGTTACTCAGGTGGTCGATATCATCTATATCGGTTTTTGAGTTAATAAGCTCAATAAGGTAACCGATAATCTTGATAATATCTTCACGGGTAAGAGTCTTAACATTCATCTCTGTGTTAAGGCCCAGTTTTTTATTTATTCTGTACCGTCCAACCTCACCAAGATCGTATCTTTTATCAGAGAAGAACAGCTTGTCGATAACGTCGCGGGCTGTTGCCTCGTCAGGTGGTTCAGCGTTACGTAGTTGGCGGTAGATATAGATAACTGCCTCTTTTTCAGAGTTACAGGGGTCTTTTTGTAGAGTATTATATATTATAGCGTAATCCGAGAGAGTAGTATCATCTTTATGCAGAAGGATTGCTTTTGCACCTGAGTCAACAATCATATCGACATGTTCAGATTCAATTACTGTTTCCCTGTCGAGGATTACTTCATTTCTTTAAATTGAAACCACCTCGCCTGTATCTTCATCAACAAAATCTTCGACCCATGTCTTAAGTACCCTGGCGGCCAGTTTACGACCGACTAGTTTCTTGATATTTGTTTTAGATACTTTATGTTCTTCGGCAAGGTTAAAAATCTCGAGAATCTCCTTATCGCTCTCGAATCCGATGGCACGGAGAAGTGTAGTTACTGGAAGTTTTTTCTTCCTGTCGATGTAAGCATACATCACGTTATTTATGTCAGTAGCAAATTCAATCCAGGATCCTTTGAAAGGAATTATTCTGGCAGAATAAAGTTTTGTACCGTTAGCATGTATGCTCTGACCAAAGAAGACCCCCGGAGATCTGTGTAACTGAGAAACAACAACTCTTTCAGCACCATTAATAACGAATGTAGCTCGATCGGTCATATAAGGTACTGTTCCAAGATAGACATCCTGGATAACTGTATCAAAATCCTCATGTTCAGGATCGGTACAGTAAAGTTTCAGTTTAGCTTTAAGAGGAACGCTGAAAGTAAGACCGCGTTCGATACATTCTTCTATTGTATAACGTGGAGGGTCAATATAATAATCCAGAAATTCAAGAACGAAATTGTTCCTTGTATCAGTTATCGGGAAGTTTTCTGTAAAAACTTTGAAAAGGCCTTCTCTTTTCCTGTTTTCGGGAGTAGTTCCTAATTGAAAAAACTCACCGAAGGATTTCAACTGAATCTCCAGAAAATCAGGATATTCTAGCTGATTTTTTCTGGAAGCGAAACTTATTCTTTCGGTATTTTTTGAGGACATTTATTAAAAGATTAAGTGAACTTATAATTTAAAGAACAAAAAGGCCTAGTCCCGAAAAATCGGGACTAAACCTAAGACCTTGTATACAGGTATAACTTATTTAAGTTCAACTTCAGCTCCTGCTTCTACTAATTGACCTTTAATAGCTTCAGCTTCTTCTTTTGATACACCTTCTTTTATTGGACTCGGAGCAGCGTCAACAACAGCTTTTGCTTCTTTCAGTCCAAGACCGGTGATGTCTTTAACAAGTTTAACAATCTGTAATTTCTGACCGCCAGCATTTTTGAGGATAACATTAAAAGTTGATTTCTCTTCAACTGCTGCTGCTTCGTTAGCTGCCGGACCGGCAATTGCTACAGCTGCTGCTGCAGGTTCAATGCCATACTCATCTTTAAGTATTTTAGCGAGTTCGTTTACTTCTTTTACAGATAAGTTAACCAGTTCCTCTGCAAACTTCTTAAGATCTGCCATTTTTATCGATTTTAAATTTGATTATACTTTAATTATTCTTCTTTTTTTGATAGTGTTTCAAGAACACCATGAATTTTAGTTCCACCTGATTGAAGGGCACCGATAACGCGTTTTGCAGGTGATTGCAGAAGCATTATAACATCGCCGATCAGTTCTTCTTTTGTTTTGACTGAGATAAGAGCATCGAGCTGATTATCTCCGACATAAACAGATTCCTGAACGTATGCACCTTTAAGCACAGGTTTATCATGAGTCTTACGGAATTCCTTTATTAGTTTAGCAGGAATATTTCCGGATTGTGTAAACATGATGGACGAAGTACCTTTAAGAACCGGATATAGTTCTTCAAAGTTACCATTAGACTGCTCGAGTGCTCTTTTAAGAAGTGTATTTTTAACAACTATAAGTTTAATATCGTTTTCAAAACATTTTCTTCTAAGATCACTTGTATCAGCAGCATTAAGCTGAGCAGTATCAGTCAGATAAAAGTGGCTGTACTCTTTTAGTTTCTCAGCAAGGCTGTCTATGATAGCATTTTTTTCTTCCTGTCTCATTATTTCTTCAAGTTTTAGCTTAACTAATTAATCATCAAGACCTTTAGGATCAATCTTAACACCTGGGCTCATTGTGCTGGAAATGAATACGCTACGGATGTAGGTACCTTTTGCAGCTGCCGGTTTCAGTTTGTTTACCATAGAGATAAACTCCCTTGCGTTGTCGACGATCTTATTTGGTTCGAATGAGACTTTTCCGATTGAGGCATGAATGATACCGGTTTTATCAACCTTGAAATCAATCTTACCCTGCTTCACTTCTTTAACAGCCTTACCAATTTCCATAGTAACAGTACCACTCTTTGGGTTCGGCATCAGTCCGCGAGGACCGAGGATTCGACCTAACTGACCGACCTTTCCCATTACAGATGGCATGGTTATTATAACATCCATATCTGTCCAACCTCCTTTGATCTTTTCAACAAAGTCGTCGAGACCAACAAAATCAGCACCTGCTTCTTTTGCTTCAGCTTCCTTATCGGGGGTACAAAGCACGAGTACTCGTGTTTCTCTACCGGTTCCGTGAGGGAGTGAAACAACGCCGCGGACCATCTGATTGGATTTCCTTGGATCTATACCTAACCTTACATCTAAATCGATTGAAGCATCAAACTTAGTCTTGGTCATTTCCTTAACTAAAGAAGAAGCTTCTTTCAAAGTATAAAGTTTGTCCTTATCGAGTTTTTCAAGAGCAAACTTTTGGTTTTTGGTAAGTTTAGTCATTTTTTCTCCTAATTAATTATTTACGGGGAACTCTCCTTTAATGGTGATTCCCATACTTCTGGCTGTACCAGCTACCATTCGCATAGCGGACTCTAAGGTGAAACAGTTTAAGTCCTCCATTTTATCTGCAGCAATTGTTTTGACCTGGTCCCAGGAAACAGATGCTATTTTTTCGCGGTTAGGTTCCTGAGAACCTTTCTTTGCTTTAGCAACTTCTAAAAGCTGTACGGCAACCGGCGGTGTTTTGGTAACAAACTCAAATGATTTGTCAGCAAAAACAGTTATAACTACCGGGATTACTTTTCCAGCTTTGTCCTGAGTCCTCGCATTAAATTGTTTACAGAAATCCATTATATTAACACCCTTCGAACCTAAAGCAGGTCCAACCGGTGGTGATGGATTAGCGCCTCCGCCACGAATCTGTAACTTGATAAGTCCAGCAACTTCTTTTGCCATAATTTTAAATTTGCGTATTTAATTGCGAGACCTTGATAGTTATTCAGGAAGCATTATGAATATTACAACTATCAATATCTTCTGTTAATTTTCTTTTTCCACTTGCATAAAACTAAGCTCAAGCGGGGTTTTTCTTCCAAAGATTTTAACCATCACTTTAAGCTTTTTCTTCTCATCAATCACCTCTTCAATAATTCCTGTGAAACTATTGAACGGACCGTCAATTACTTTTACTGATTCTCCCACGAAGAATGGCACATTCAGCTCCTCATCGCTGGCATTCAGCTCATCCACCTTACCCAGTATTCTGTTAATTTCAGCTTTTCTGAGTGGAACTGGTTCCCCATCCTGCGATCCGAGAAATCCAATCACATTGGGAACATTACGCAGAAGGTGAGGTATTTCTCCAACCAGAATAGTTTCAACAAGAACATATCCTGGAAAGAATGTTCTTTCTTTACTGATTTTTTTCCCTGATCTTATCTGGTATACCTTTTCGGTTGGGATAAGAACCTGTGAGACATAATCCTCAAGTTTCAGACGTGCAACTTCGCTATCAATATACTCTTTAACCTTTTTTTCTTTCCCCCCGATAGCCCGGAGCACATACCACTTTTTAACATTCTCACTCATTGGAACCGTCCCTTGTTTAGTATAACAAACTGTAAATGAATTCCATTGACCTGCTAAAGACAAAATCCATACCTGCAACAATAATTGCAAATATAAGAGAAGCCACCATTACTAAGACTGCGCTGTTTTGTAGTTCACTCCAAGTAGGCCAGGTAACTTTATGTACGATTTCTGTGAATGATTCCTGAAAATATCCTTTTATATTCATAGTACTAATAATATATTGCACGGGAGGAGAGACTCGAACTCCCGACACCTGGTTTTGGAGACCAGTGCTCTACCAACTGAGCTACACCCGTATATTTGTAGGGGCGCAAAATATAGCGCCCTTACATATATATCCAAAACCTTTGTTATTCGAGTATCTGTGTTACCTGTCCTGCACCTACGGTTCTGCCACCTTCACGAATAGCGAAACGTAGTCCAACATTAATAGCTACAGGATAGATAAGATCAACAGTAATAGTAACATTATCACCAGGCATTACCATTTCAGTTCCTTCAGGAAGAGTGATCTCACCGGTAACATCGAGAGTTCTAACATAGAACTGAGGACGATATTTATTGTGGAATGGAGTGTGACGTCCACCTTCTTCTTTTTTAAGAACATAAACCTCAGCCTTGATTTTTGTATGAGGAGTGATTGAACCTGGTTTAGCAAGAACCATACCTCTTTTGATCTCTTTTTTATCGACACCACGAAGCAGAAGACCAACGTTATCACCAGCTTCACCTCTGTCGAGGATCTTACGGAACATTTCAACTCCGGTACATACAGATTTGCGTTTTGCTGCGCCCAGGCCGATAAGTTCAAGCTCATCGCCTGTAAGAACGACACCAGTCTCAATACGACCAGTTGCAACAGTACCACGTCCGGTGATAGAGAATACGTCTTCAACCGGCATAAGGAAAGGTTTCTCATTTTCACGTGGAGGAATAGCAATATATGTATCTACTGCATCCATCAGCTGCATTACTTTTTCTTCCCATTTTGGCTCACCGTTCATAGCGCCAAGTGCTGAACCACGGATAACCGGTGCATTATCGCCATCAAATTTGTAGAAGTTGAGGAGCTCTCGTACTTCCATCTCAACGAGATCAAGAAGTTCAAGATCGTCAACCATATCTACTTTATTCATAAATACCAATACAGTAGGAACGTTTACCTGATGTGCAAGCAGGATATGTTCACGTGTCTGAGGCATTGGACCATCATCAGCAGCAACAACGAGAATAGCACCGTCCATCTGGGCTGCTCCTGTTACCATATTTTTAATGTAGTCAGCATGTCCAGGACAGTCAACGTGAGCATAGTGACGATTAGCTGTCTGATACTCAACGTGAGCGGTGTTAATAGTAATACCTCTTTCTTTTTCTTCAGGGGCATTATCTATTGAGTCAAAATCTCTGACTGCAGAGAGACCCTTTTTTGCAAGGACCATAGTGATCGCTGCCGTCAAAGTGGTCTTACCATGGTCAACGTGACCAATTGTACCAATATTTACGTGCGGTTTCGACCTGTCAAATTTTTCTTTTGCCATAACTCCAAGCGTATTAAATTAAGTTTATTCTATAGTCAATTATTCCTGTTTCAAAATCAATTTCTTCTGTTGAGCCGGAGGGGGGAATTGAACCCCCGACCCCTTCCTTACCAAGGAAGTGCTCTACCCCTGAGCTACTCTGGCCTCAAAAAATGAGCGGGAGACGGTACTCGAAACCGCGACCCTTAGCTTGGAAGGCTAATGCTCTACCAACTGAGCTACTCCCGCTTATATCGTCCAAAGAGCCCCGTAACTCCTACCTGTATATTAAAGTATACGGTATAAATCTGTTTTAAGTGGGGAGAGCAGGATTCGAACCTACGAAGGCATTCGCCAGCAGATTTACAGTCTGCCCCAGTTGGCCACTTTGGTATCTCCCCCTTATATAAACAGAGTCTTACTCCTAAGACACACATTTACAAATCTTTCAAGAGCCGATGAAGGGATTCGAACCCCCGACCTGCAGATTACAAATCAGCTGCTCTGGCCAACTGAGCTACATCGGCAATTTAAAGAACGCCCCGCGAGTGCATAATCCACCCTTAAAAAACGGTTTGCAAATGTATGAATTTAAATTTTATTTATCAAAATAATAATGTATATTTTTATTAACAGAATTTTCAAACACCTCTCTTCTTCTGCTTATGCTTGGTAATCTGCTTTTTGAGTGCCTCTATAGCTTCATCAGTTGATTCTTCAAAACTCTTTGTTTGCTTCTTTGCAAATAAGGGTCCACCTGGTAACTCCAGCTTTATTTCGCTAATTTTGTTCTCCCTCTCCTGATCTTTATCAAGCCTGAGAAAAACCTCGACATTAACAATATCGTCACTAAACTGGGTGAGTTTTTCCAGTTTCAAATGAACAAAGTCGGTTAGCTTTTTGTCGGCATCAAACCGAACTGAATGAATCTGAATGTTCATAGTATTACCTCCTTTTTGATTGGTTAATATTCAGGCCCGGGGGTGAGCCTGTTTGTATATTTTTTTTAATTTTTCAAAAGTATTATGAGTATATATCTGGGTTGCTGATAAATTGGCATGTCCAAGAAGTTCTTTTATTGAATTCAGATCGGCACCATGGTTGAGCATATGGGTGGCAAATGTATGTCGTAATATATGAGGGCTTTTCTTTTCATTAGTTGTTACCATGGCAAGATACCTATTTACTATATTATAAACATATTTATCATATAACTTGTTTCCCTTATCTGTTACAAAAAACCAATCTCCCTCATTATTAACTATTTTTTCATCTCTGGATTTAATATACTCTTCAAGATGCATATTAAAAGATCTGACAAGTGGTATGATCCTTTGCTTGTTCCTTTTTCCAGTTACCTTAACAGTGCCTTCCGTAAGGTCAATATCACTATTCCTAAGTCCAATCAGTTCTGCCCTTCTCATTCCAGTCATATAAAGCATCTCAATGATTGTCCGGTCTCTTATGGCTGCAAAATCATTACCAACTGCTTTTACATCAAGAAGTTCGGCCATGGCAGCCTCCTCAACAAATACTGGCAGTGTTTTTTTTCGCTTCGGAAGAACAACTTTTTCAAGAGGGTCAGCTTTCACAACACCTTCTTTTCTCAGATGACTATAAAACACCCTTAAACAGGATATTTTTCTATGAACACTAACTGAAGTGTATTTTTTATCGAGCATACTGACAATCCATGCCCTTATGTCGTGTGAAGTAACTGATACAGGATCTTCCGGAAGTCCTTGTTCCGTCAGAAAGGAATAAAACTGATCCAGATCATTTGTATATGACCTGACAGTATGCGGCGAGTACCGCTTTTCTGTCTGTAAATATTGTAAGAACGATTCCTTAAGGCTCATGAAGGAACCTCCATACATATTATGTTAAATAAAGAGATACCGGGGAAACGAACTATTCTTCGCTTTCCTGCATCTTCTGAACGTACATTGCCTTCTTGATTTCTTCTCTCCGGCGTACTGAGGGCTTAACAAAAGCCTGACGTGAACGTAATTCACGGATCACTCCCGTCTTTTCAAATTTTCTTTTGAACTTCTTTAAAGCTCTTTCGATGTTTTCGCCTTCTTTTAATGGTACAATGATCATAATTGAAATTTCAGTTTTTAAACGAGGCGCAAAGTTAGAAATAGAAAAACTCTTTTCAAAATAATTATGGATTAAAATTAATCATTATGGCTAGTTTTTAATATTTGGAAACTTTTATTACGTCACTCTTTAACATTCAGGAATAGCTTAAAGTTACGAATATTTTTGACTGAATCCAAATAAAAATGTAGAAATCGGAACTGTTAGAGTGAAATGCCAATCAATTGCAGTATCTGCTCTCCCTTTCCAAGGTGGCCGGGGGGATGTCCCGGAATAATGCAAAACTTAATCCATATTATTACTCCTCAGTTTACTCTCCTCAATTTCAATAATTACTCCTTCCAGTGCCCTTAACACTTCATTCATATTCCTGTTAACATCATTATTCTCAAACCTAATAAATCTAACACCTAAACGTTCGAGTACCATCTGCCTGCTAATGTCATATTCAATTTTATGTTCATGACTACTTCCATCAACTTCGATTGCTAAATTTAGTTCATGACAATAGAAATCAACTATATAGCCATCAATCGGTACCTGGCGATGAAATTCATATCCAAGAGATTTGCGCCGAATCTTACTCCATAATAAAATTTCAGAATAAGTAGCGTTATTTCTCAAATTTCTGGCTCTCCTTCTTAATTCCGGATTGTATCTGATTAGTTTGTTTCGCATATCCTAATGTTTTGTAGATTACAGTTATTCCGACAATTGAAACACTCTATTGTCCTCCAAAAATTACTGATTATCAGCATGTCCAATATCAACAATTCCATCATAAATTATCAATCGTCATCATATTCAACATCCTCCCTGCCCCCTTTGAAAAGGGGGGAATCATCCTAGAAACTAAGATAGGGCCTGACTCTCGGAACTTTTTCAGAAGGTAATATCTTATTATCAACAAGATCATTTATGCTTTCTATCCTGCCCTTAAGTTCCTTATACTTGAGGATTGCAGTTACTTCGTATTTCTCAAAATATGGTAGTCTGGCCAACTCTTTGTAACCGGCTGAGTTAATGTTTATCCTGGTTATAAGCGTGGAATCAGCAAAAACACGTTCTCTGATAAGCTCATATGTCTCTGCCGACAATCCATAGACTTCCTTAAGCTGATCAACAGTTGCAAATCCGCCCAGTAGATTTCGGTATTTAATTATCCTGACTGATAGAACCGGACCAATCCCCGGCAGAGAAATAAGCTGAGATGTATCGCAGCTGTTAAGATTGACAACAGGCCTTTTCTGGTAAACAGGTTTTTTATATGCTCTATTTGAAGGAACATATTCAGGACTGAGTGATTTTTTTGAGTTCTCTCCATTTAAATTGCCAGCAATGTTGCTTTCTTTATAATATATTAATATGCTGTCTGAGATATCCTTAATCTCAAGGTTCTTTTCAGGGACTGTATATCTGAGTCCCAGAATCAGAAAAGAAATAATCAGCAAAATAAAGGTTGATCTTCTTTCCCTTCGTGTAAAACCAAACCAGTTTCTGATTGGTTTAATGTTTAAATTCATTTTTACAAAATGCAATGAGACTATTGCAAGATAAGAAATTCCGGGATAATATGGATTCTTTTGTATAAAAAATTGAAATGTGGCAGTTATCAGAATGGATAACCAATTCCAAATACAACCGTGAAGTCCCTGAGATTGGTTATATCATTAGGTTTCAGAGTATAAGGCCGGTTAAAAAGTATCCACTTGGAACCATCTGTAATCGTCGGATCTCTTAATTTCATACCTACATCTATTCTGGCAACAACAAATTTCAGGTCAAACCTGAATCCTGTACCAGTGCCGACAGCAATATCTTTATAAAAACTTTTTAGTTGAAATTGCGACCCTATTTGTTCCTTGTCTTCATTGATCGACCATATATTACCAGCATCAATAAACAATGCTCCTTCAAGGATCCAGAAGAGTTTAAAGCGATATTCGGCATTAGCTTCAATTTTTATGTCGGAAGTCTGGTTTCTCAGAGAAGTATTCGAGATATATGATCCCGGACCAAGAGTTCTTGCCTGCCATGCTCTTATTCCGTTTGCTCCTCCACCAAAATATTGCTTTTCAAATGGCATGGCTGACGAATTGCCATAAGGTATTCCGACACCAACAAAACCACGGTAAGCAACCGAACTGGCATCATTCAGCTTATAGTTATACCTTAGGTCTATGTCGGATCTTACATATTGGGCAAATGGCAGGCCAAGAATGGTATATGTCCCATCAGTTTTATTTGTGCCTGACAATTTCTCAACCAGAGAAGTCATATTTCCGGCTGTCTCCGCATTTATTCTGAGGAACCAATAATCATGCTTTTTCAGGATTTTCTGATTATTGAAAATAAAAGTATAACCGCCACCAAAAATCATAACGTCTTCGTAACTCTTTAATTGAGTGGGAGATAATCCGGATGCAAATACCGGATCTATTGATCCCGGGGGCAATTTTACGAGGTTTAGCTGAAGCGGATTTACAATGTGTTCCTGGTAGTTGCCTGCTTTCCAGTTATAACCAAAAGTGGCAGTTGCAATTGTACGTGTATACCAAGGCATTGCCTGGTAGTTATAAGCAGCCAGAAATGTGGTGGAAGGGTTATATTTTTTAATAAATCCTTCAGTCTTAATGAACGGAAGCATGAATTTGGGAAGGCGGAGGCTCGTCTCAACACCATATTCCTGAATGCTTCTTAACTTTCCGCTGTCAGGCCTAAGTGCTTCATATGCACCTTTGAGCTTCATACTGAACAATTCCGC
>Ga0172368_10006385_pt1 | contig 12685 bp, 9 predicted proteins | sample Lak11m_FD_114540 | JGI IMG/M metagenome (GOLD analysis project Ga0172368, IMG submission 114540) | Freshwater microbial communities from Kabuno Bay, South-Kivu, Congo - kab_022012_11m | ecosystem: Environmental > Aquatic > Freshwater > Lake | place: Democratic Republic of the Congo: South-Kivu...
AGAGAGTTAAAGGAAAATAAGCGAACGCAAGGGCTAACTCCAGTCGGGCTACGCCCTCCTTCCGTTAGCCCTTGCATAAGTAGTAAGAACAAAATTCTGTAAACTAAATTTAGGACTTGACAGATTAGAAGTAGATCAAAGTGATAGATCATTTTAACATCTCTTTAAGTTGATTCATTTCGATAAGAATATCATTTTCGAGCGCAAACATTTTATCAAGAATGATTTGCGGTTTTTCGTATTCAACTTCTTTATAAACAACTTGTTTGTATTTACTAATACTAAGATCATATTTATTACTGCGGATGTCTTCAACAGAAACGAAGAAATGTTTTTTTGATTTATCGGTGTTGTCTTCATCGTTCCGTTTGAACCAATGTTCAACAACATCAGGTAAATCATTTTCGGGAATAGGCTGGCGTTTATCGTCAAGTGAAAGACCATCGGCTTCAACATCGTAAAACCAAACATTATCTGTTTTGCCGCCTTTGGTAAAGATCATAATAGCGGTGGAAACACCGGCATAAGGTTTAAATACACCGGAAGGGAGAGAAATAATTGCTTCAAGCTGATCCTCTTCAATAAGAGTTTCGCGCAAAGCAACATGAGCTTTTGAAGCGCCGAAGAGAACACCATCCGGGACAATAACCGCTGCTCTACCACCAAGTTTTAACATACGAAGGAATAAGAAATTAAAGAGAAGTTCTGTCTTTTTAGTTTTTACTTTACCAACGAGTGAAGGTTCTACGGCTTCGTTATCTAAACTGCCTTTGAATGGGGGATTGGCAAGAATAACTGTGTAATGATTTTCAGCAAAGAGAGGAAATTTTTCTAAAAAAGTAGCGCTAAGAGAATCTTGGTTATGGATTTGCGGATTATCAATGTTATGGAGAAGAAGATTCATAGCGGCAATACGAAGCATTGTAGAATCGAAATCGAAACCGGAAAGGAGTTTATTCTGAATGTGATCTTGATAATCAAAAAGCTGATCACCCGGATATACTTTCATATACTTATTATTAAGAAATTCCATAGCTCCAACAAGAAAACCGCCGGTACCGCAAGCGGGATCACAAATTAAATCAGTCGGCTGCGGATTGATTATCTTTACCATCATATCGATGATATGGCGAGGAGTGAGAAACTGACCGGCAATTCCAGAGGTTTTAAGTTTGCTTAAAAGGTATTCATAAAGATTGCCCTTGGTGTCGCCTTGAGTAAGCGGCAATTCATGGATAGCATTAACAGCAGTAACCAGCAAGCTTGGACGAACAACCATAAGCTGAGCGTCTTTCATATATTCGGAAAGAGTAGAGCCATTAGAGAAAGCGCGTTTAAAGTGAGGAAAAACCTCATCGCGTACAACCTTCAGCATTTCTTCAGCTTCAAGATGTCTGAAATTTTCCCAGCGCATGTGCTGTTCAACCGTAGAGAAGATTCTTTTAAACGGTTTTTTTGTAAGCTTCGATTTGTTTTCGTTTGTAGATTCTTTAATATCGAGCAGTCGGGAAAACATAAGGAATGTAATTTGTTCGATAACGGTAAAAGGATTTGTAACGCCACCGGTCCAGAATTGAGTCCAGAGTTGGTCTATTTTATTTTTTATTTCGCCAGTAATCATAAGATTTTTGATGGATGATGGTTGATGGTTGAGTTGATATTTGTCATTGGTCAATGGCCATTAGTCATTTTTTATAGATGGTTGAGCATAAGGGTAATTAATTTCTTTCACTAAACTGATTATTTGATTAATCTGGTTCGAGTCCGGGAAGATACCGTAGATTCCTTCCGAATGAATATTCGTAAAAGGAGGTTCAAAGAGTGTTTCAAGTTTAATAGCGCCGTATTTAGCAATATGATTTTGCAGCATCTGAATGAATTTTATTTGTGTCGGATTTAGATCAGGGCTTTGATGGATAAATTTTTTGAATTGCTCATCAAGATATTTAGGATCGAGACCAATAATTCTACGGATTGCCAGATCAAGATGATCAGTAGTTTCGGGATAAAATTCTTTTAGCAGTTCCAGGTTTACATCTTTATATTGAGTAAGAACAAGAGAGATTAATTCTTGAATATCAGACTCGTTAACAGCAACTCCTTTTTTAATTTTTTGCAGAGTTTCGGATTTATCAAAAAGTCTTAAGAGAACATCTTCAACGCGTTCTTTGTAAGCAGCCATTTCAAGGCTTTTGTTACGAACGTGGTATTCTTCGATTTCAAGTTCTGAATCCGAGACATCAATTTTAGGAATAGGAACGGGATCAATTTCTTCACCTTCACGAAACTTCATAATAGATCGAAGTTCAAGACGGAGAGATTCCAGTTTTTCAAAAGAGATAGAATTCCAATACTCATCTGTAATAACTTGACTAAGAATTTTTGCTTTTGCTTTAACTTGGTTCAGATTTGTTTTCAAGGAACTAATACGATTAAGAATTTCACCTTTAAGGTCATCGAACTTAGCAGATTGAATTAAAAAGGAATTTTGCGCTTGGGTAATTAAAAGATCGAAAGAATAAGCCGATGCTTCACCTCGAATGTTAATCCATTGCATTAAAGAAGCTATGATATTGCGAAGCTGGTTTTTAACGTCACCGCTAAAAGTTTTTATCAAGTTTTCGTTTTCAAGAAGTTTGATCTCACGGATGTTTTCTTTAACGGAAATTGTATTTGTAGATGCGAGAGTAGAAATATCTTTTAAGATAAGACCCGCAACAATATCAAAAGAAGATTTATCAAATTTTGAAAGAGCATTTTCCGCAAGCAGAACACGTTCTTCAAACAGGCGCTGAAGCAGAGACTTGCTGATTGGAGATTCAACAGGTTTATAATTAACATCGAACCATTCAAAATTTCCCCAATGATCAAATATTCTGAATTTTGTTTTATCTATGCCGGGACCAAAAAGGTCTTTTCTTAATCTAGTTCCTCTGCCAATCATTTGCCAAAACTTTACAAATGATTTAACAGGCTTTGAAAAAACAAGGTTTAGTAAATCCGGAATATCAATTCCGGTATCGAGCATATCAACCGAGATAGCAATTGTTAAATCAGTATTGCTTCCAATACCTTTTAGATCGTCTATTAGTTGGTCTGCGCGAGGGTCATAATTATCAATTACTTGGCAGAACTTTCCACCATACTGAGGATAAAGTTCATTGAATACATCTTGAAGAATAATAGCATGCTTATGATTGCGCGCAAAAACAATTGATTTACCAAGACGACCATCTGTAAGCTTAATTCCATTTTCCATAAGGTTGCGAATGATGAGACGGTTGGTATCCAAATTATAGATGTACTTATCAATTTCGCTGGAATCGTATTCAATAACTTCGGGGTTTTCTAGTTGTTCTTCCAACTCAAGCTGTTGTTCGCGAGAAAGCTTAGAATACCGAATACCTTCTCTTAAAAATTTGGTAGTCACATTAAACACTTCATAGCGTGAAAGGTATGGCGGTTCATGCGTGATTGCTTCCTCATAAGAATAGGATGCAGTTGGGTCTAATGTTTTACAATCAAACATCCGGAACGTGTTCCTTGCAACGAAATCAACCGGTGTAGCTGTAAGACCAATTTGTAAACAATCAAAATACTTGAAGAGCTCGCTGTAAGCCTTATAAATACTTCTGTGGGATTCATCAGCAATTATTAAATCGAAGAAACCAACATCATAATTTTGATAGTACTGATTCATTGCCGGATAAGTGGCAAGATAAATTCTTTTTTGCTTTTCTTTAGAGGAGCCGGCATTTAGGATAACAAGAGGAGACCCGGGCAAAAACTCTTGAAAAGTGTTCTTTGCTTGTTTACGAAGTTCCCGGCGATCGCAGAGAAATAAAATATTCTTAACCCAGTTTTGCCTAGTAAGAACTTCTGAAATGGAAATTGCAACTCGTGTTTTACCAGTGCCGGTTGCTTGCACGATTAATGATTTTCTTCCCTTTGCTTGGAATTTTTCAAGAACCCGCTTTATAGCTTCTATTTGATATGGGCGGTCTGTTATATCATAGTTGATTTTAACAGAGTCCAAATTTTGTTTTTGGTTTCGCTGAAATATTAAATATTGAAGACTATCTTTAGAATAAAATCCATGGATTTTTCTAGGGGCTTCATTAGCTACATCATTCCATAAATATGTTTCAAAACCGTTAGTATAAAAAATTATTGGGCGTTGACCGTGCATTTTTTCAAGACCATCTGCATAAAGAGCGGCTTGTTTTCTACCAATGTTTGAATCTTTTGCTGTTCGCTTTGCTTCGATAACTGCGATTGGTTTACCATCTGCCCAAAGGACATAATCTGCATAACCAAGTCCAGAGGCAGTCGGTTGAAACTTGACTTCGTATTCGGGATAAACATCTTCAGTCGGTTTACCATGAGGATCAACAGACCACCCGACAAAGGAAAGAGCTTCATCAATAAGAATTTTCCGAGTTTGTTCTTCATTAAAATGGAGTTGGTTAGAAACTTTGTGACCATTAAGAAGAAGTGATTCAAGTTCCTCTTTGGATTTACGAATTTTTGAAGAGAGCTCTCTTTCTTTTTGAAGTTCAGATAAAATAGATTGAAGCTGATTTTCTTTATCGAGAAGTTCTTTTAATACAATTAGTTTTTCTTTTTGCCAATCATCATCTTTGTGATATTGAGGAGCTTTGAACTCAGCGACAGAATTAATATCACCATTACAAAAAGAAGCATATAACCAGATGCTTAATTGATGGGCATGGTTGAGGAGTTCGATAGCAGTATCAGAAGAAAGCACAACCCCATGAGCCGCTTTATTGCCTCTTATACGGAGAGCATGTAACATGTTGGGAATTGAAGCCGGGAGGGAGCGTTTAAAAGGAGCGTTATTAATGAGGTTATTAAGATTTCGTTCTTCCATCTCAAAAGGGAGATTTAACATGGTATAAATAATATCGACGAACTTTTCGGCGAACAATCGAAGTTTAACGGCAGAAGAAGAAGGATCGGCAAAAGCATAATCCTCAGCGAGGTTCCCCAAAGCAGCGAGCTCAGGCAATTTATGTTCAAGAAATTTGAAGTTGCTTGTAGTCACTATAATTAACAATTATTTATTCCTACATGAAAATAGTGATACATTTGATTTATTCAAATAGGGGACGGTGCTGTGTACTGGTATTTTTATCAGAACCATTATTTTATAGAATTTCCTTTCTTGCTACGATGTAAGCAATTAGAATGCCAGCCTTCATTTGTAGAGAATTAGCAACTTCAGGAAGATTAAGGAGACAATTAAAATTGCCAACAGTTACAAATGTAACTCATGATTTATCAATATTATTAGAAAAGGATTCATCTTCAAAGTGAGTGACAGCCTCGGTGAGGATATTTTTTCTATGACGTTCATCGAGAATTTGTTTGTTTAGTTATTACAACTATACCCGATTACTGAATAAGAAAGAAAAATACGAACGAATCGGAACATTTTGTTTATTCTGTTATAAAGAATACAAATAGTGAACTATACTGTGAATAGTACGTACTTCCGCCCCACAAAATGATACCAGAACCGTTGGAGTTTGAAAAGGGTAAAGATATATCCTCCCCTTTTTTTGGACTTACGGATTTTAGCTTAAATTTTTATGATTGTGTTGTAAATCTGCGAAGCGACATTTACAAATTTTTATCGTTCATCAAGAAAGTTTTGGAAAGATGGTAGGCGGGTCATCGGGAGTTTTTCTACCGAACTCGCCATGTTTAAAGAGGAAAAGAACCATCGCTTTAGCAGTTAACATGTATCGAGGATCATTTTTCTTACCTTCGGGAATAATCAAGTAAGAGAGTTCATCAAAGTAAACCGGATCGTTAACAGGAAAATCAACAATTCCCTTATTGTTACTTGGCACTGTTTTAAAATAGGAATGGATTTTTTCAAGGATGGCATAAAGCTGTTGTTCGTATTGCTGGAAATTTTGTGTTATGAAAAAATCGACGGATTCAATATTTGTCCAGTTGGCAAACAAGACGTTCTGAATTTCAGGACGCATTCTGGGGATAAAATTGGATTCGATTTTATGCTGAAGATGAGGGAGGTTATTGTTAAAAGGAGAGACGGCAACAATGTTTTTCGCATCGGAGTTGAGGAAATGAAAAACTGCTTTAACAACAGAATAATCAATCTGGGCTAGATGAGTAATTTGGCGATGCATTAGTTATAAGGCAAACCCACAAAATAAAATTCAAATAAATGATTTACGTTTTACAGAGAACTGTTTTTTAATGTAAAAAAAATAATGCTTTTGTTTTTTAACTCAAAATAGAGGGAGTGTAAAAAATGGGTACTGGCTCATGGATAGAAAGACCAACTTTTAATTTTATTAGAGAAGAGGTAATGCAATACTGTAATGATCTGCCGATGATAGAGGAGCAGATAGCATATTTATGTTTTGTATTGTTAACCAAGAAAAACCATCCGCCGGAGTTAGATGAAAACATTGGATTGAAACCTACCCTTGAAGATTTTATTGAGAATGAAATTGATTTTAGAAAGTTCATGTTAACGTTAAGCAATAAGCAGACTGAAGGCATTACAAAAATGAGGGGGAAAATGGCGGAGGTTGTTAGAATATTTGAAGCGATGAAAACATCGGAAATAATCTCGCTAAAAACCGAAGCGGCGCAGATCGGGAGAGTTTTCTTTAGTGAAAAGATGGATATAAAAAGTTTCGCTTTGAAATACAACGCAAGGAAGAAAGATTTGATTGAGGAAGAACGAAGCACCTCAAGCGAACCGTTAGTAAAGTTTGTAAATGATTTGATAGAAATAAGCTTTAAGGGGAAAACGGAAATATTGGATAAAATCAGTACTCAAATTGAAAGGGTAAAGAAAAATCGTATCTACTAAAGATACGATTAATCATCATCAGCGCCGTATAAGTTAACGCCGAAGATAATTTGAACATATCAAATATAAAGGAGCGTTGACCATGAAAGAACAAAGAAGGGATGAAGTGCTTGTTAAGCTGGAGAAAATCGAAAAGCTTCTTGACGAAAAAAGAGGCGAACCACTAAACTTCAATCAAGCCGCACAGTATTTAAGCCTATCCCATTCACACCTCTACAAACTCACAAGTCAAAGAAAAATACCATTTCACAAACCATCGGGGAAATATCTTTATTTTTTTAAGAATGAATTAGATACGTGGATAGTTACTAATGAAGAAGTCAGTAGACAGTCCGACATGGCGGATCAGAGAAAAGAAGTAAGCATGCAAGAGGTTGGAGACGATGAAGAACCACCTTAAATAAATTAGGAATTACGAATTAGGAATTGTGCAAAACGGGATAGGTTAAAGAAAAGCAAGAAGAATAAAAATTAAATGAGTGCATGATGGACGGAATTATGAATCTCTTAAATAAAATATCAATTGAGGATATTGAGAAGCTGCAACTTATCATGTCTTTGGTCCCAGCTATGAAAATTGATAAACCGGAATCGGAATCAAAAGATATTGTAACGCTACGTGTGTTTATGGAGGAGTATAAAGTATTAGTTCAGAAGAATAGATCGACGTCTTATTATCGATCCGTAACTATAGCGCTGAATTATTTGAGTGAATATTTCAAATCACAAAGAGCGATGAATGAGATTACGTTACACGAGCTTGAATCCTTTCTAATTTATCTACAGCAAAAAGTAAAGAAAGGTTATGTAGTTTATTACAGAAATCTGAAAGCTGCTTTTAATAAAGCGAATGATTGGGGATATGTTAATACGAATCACTTCACCAAAATAAAATTACCAAAGAGACAGAAAACGGCTCCGGCATACATTACGACTGAGCAGTTATCAGCAATAAGTGAACAGATAAAGAATGAGGTTGTGAAAGATTTAGTGATGTTCGCTTTTTATACGGGAATGCGGCTAAATGAGATTGTGAATTTGAAATGGAAGAATATAAATCTTTCTTCACAAATAATTACCGTAGGAGATGAAGAGTTTATAACTAAGGGAAGAAATCAGAGGTTTATTCCGATATGTGAAGAAGCCCTCACCTCGATCCTCTCCACAAAGGAGAGAAAGAATGACACACCCCAAATCCTTCGGATGCAGAACCCCCTCTCCCGACGAATCGGGACAAGTTGTGTTTCCCCCTTTATTAAAAAGGGAGAAAACACGTTGTATGTGTTTTCAAAACCAAATGGAGTACGGTTTACAGGGGATTACATTTCTAAAACTTTTAAGGATGCGTGTAAGAAAGCGGGCATTGATAAATCAATTCATTTTCATTCGTTGAGGCATTCGTTTGCCTCTCATCTTGTGCAGAGGGGTGTGTCTCTTTATACGATAAAAGAATTACTCGGACATTCTTCGATATCGACTACGGAAATTTATAGTCATTTGAATATAGATTCGTTGAGAGACGCAGTAGAAAGGCTGAATGATATTAACGCAACTGCTTCTAAACCTCACCCCCGGCCACTCTCCTTGGTAAGGAGAGGGGAGGAGAAAACTCGCCTCATGTCATCTCTCCCGCAAATGGGGTCTGTGACTTGGTAAGGAGAGGGGAGAAGAAGACTTTTAATAATGGAGTGTAAGATGACTTATTTGTGGCAGGAGGAAAGAGGGAAAAGATATTACAAAGTTCAAACGGACGACAAGGACGTTGTAAAAAAGATGAAGAGAAGAAACGGGTTTCATTTATGCGCAATAGCATACAATACAAACATGTGGATTTTTAGATGCGAATTCAGCCGTCCGGATATAGCAAGGAAAACGCTTAAGTCAATCACCGGTGTAAATGCAAAAATCGATTCTGAGGGAATGTTTATCTATGAGTAGGGGGATTTATCGGCAGCACAAAAAACGAGCTTACAGAGAGAAAGAATCGGGCGGAAACCTACGCTATTTCGTAAAAAATTTCGATTGTCGATTGGGGAATATCGAATCAAAAAACAATAGAACACGGATGACACTGATTTCACGGATTTACGCAGATTAAGAAAGGAGTACTTTTAAATGAAGTTAAGTGAGTTAGCAAAAGTTTATAAAAGAAATTTTGGATTTAATGTGTTACCCGTGCAGGGAAAGAAACCAACTATTGCATGGGAGAATTGGCAGTTGATAGAGCAAACTGAAAAAGACATAACTCAATTTAGATGGAATGAAAAAACATCCAACGGAAAGAAAGGTGTAACCGGTATAGGCGGAATCTGCGGAATAAATGATATAAGAAATTTGGATTTTGATAAGGTAACTGATGAGAGCATTGTTAAATCAATTTCTAAGAGATTGGGATTGGGTGATAATTATCGGTGGACAGTTAAAAGTGGCAGCGGTTCCGGTTTTCATCTTTGGATAAAGGTTAGAGAAAGTGAACGCATAAATAAACTGTTGAATGGACCTAAAAGTGTTTATCGTTTAAGTTTAAAAGATGAGGGATTTTGTGATCACATAGAATTACGATGGCACAATTCTCAAACTGTACTTCCCTTCTCGATGCATGAAAGTGGAAATAAATATTCGTTCTTATATGATGCCCCGAAAGAACCACCTCATGGAGTTGATGCGGAAATTCTTCTTGAATGTTTGGAAGAGTTTTGCGATCTGGATAAAGAAAAAGAAATCCTTGCAATTGGTAAGAAGATGTTTGAGCCAGCCGGATTTGATAAAGAAAAACTTGAAAGCGCAATTGAGCACTTGGGGACATATCTTCCGGATAATTGTTATGAAGATTGGTATAGAATCGGTTTTGGCTTAGTAACCATCGGCGAAGAGGGGCGGAAATATTTTTTGCAGATGAGTATTAGTAATCAGCATTATCATGATTCGGAGTTTGAAATAAATAAAAAGTTTGATGAGTTGATGAAGAAATACGATGGAAGGATTACACTCGGGTCAGTTTATCATATTGCTGAAAAGCTGGGTTGGGAGAAACCGTTTGTAAAGTTCTGGTATATTGAAAATGATAAAACGCGTATCTCAAAACAGAACTTCAAAAGGTTTCTTGAAGAGAATGGATTTTGCAAACTTCAATTGGAACATGGCTACTTACTTTTGAAAGTAAGTAAGAATATTGTCCGGGAAGTTGAAGTGTTTAATATTAAGGATTTCGTCATTGATTATTTAAAGCGGTTGGATGATGAACATTTTACAGATACGATAAAATCAAAAGTGATTGATGCAGTAATCAAAGGAGCTTCACAACATTTTGTACACAGCTTTCTTGAGTTCCTTGAAACAAGAAAGCCGGAATTTTTACGTGACACAAAAGAGAAGGGGTTTCTCTTCTTCTCGAATTGTTTTGTAGAAATTACAAGCCGTAAGCTGGAGGTAAAGCGATACGAGGAATTGGAAGGGTATATCTGGGACAAACAAGTAATCCACAAAAGATTTAAGATTGAGAAAAGAGAAAGTGAATTTGAAAGGTTTATCCGGAATATCTGTAAACAAGATGAACAAAGAATTCTGTCGCTGCGAAGTGCGATAGGTTACTTGCTGCATAATTACAAAGACTCCACAAATGCAAAGGCAGTAATCTTTTTAGATGAAAAGTTAAGCGACGGCGCTTACGGAAGGAGTGGAAAAGGATTGGTTGCGCAAGCTATCGGGAAGCTGAGGAAAACTGTTCGTTTAGATGGAAGGAATTTTAATTTTACCAAGAGTTTTAGTTTTCAGTCGGTAACGCTTGATACGGCGATAATAGAATTTAATGATGTAACGAAGAGATTCAATTTTGATAAACTGTTTTCGATAATCACGGATGATATAACGGTTGAGAAGAAAAATCAGAATGAAATAATAATACCATTTCATCAATCACCAAAGATTATTATATCAACAAACTACACTATTGAGGGGAATGATGATTCAACATTAGATAGACAATTTGTAGTTGAGTTTTCTGATCATTACAATAAATCACACAGACCTATTGATGAATTTGGTCATCGATTTTTTGATGAGTGGAGTAATGATTCCGGCAACACCGTTAACGGAACAGACGGAACAAGCGAATGGAATAATTTTTATAACTATATGATAGGGTGCATGCAAATTTATTTAGCACAGGGATTAGTAAACTATTCAAGTATAAATCTTGAGAAGAAGAAACTGATTGATTCGACTTGTGAGGAATTTGTGGAATATTTTGAAAGCCTAACCCCAACCTTTCCCGAAGGGAAGGGAGTAATGGCAATAGAATATAACAAGAAAGAGTTATTCGAGAATTTCAAGAATGAATATGAAGAATATTACGATATTAAAGCTGTTAGGTTTTCCAGATGGCTTAAAGAAGCCGCACGGATAAAGGGGATAAAGATTTTTGAACGAAAGTCCGGGAGTGAGAGATTTATCAGGTTCGGGGATGGACCTCATCCCTTGCCCTTCTCCCAAAGGAAGAAGGGTTTTATGGACGAGTTGGACGAGTCTTTATTCGGTTCATAGTATGAACTAAAAAAAATGGCGTCCAATTCATCCAAATGGGTTAGAGTAAATTTACTGCATCTCTAAGATTTTGTTGCTGAAGATGGGAATAGATTTGAGTTGTTGATAAATCTTCATGTCCCAATAACTCTTTAACCACATAAAGAGAAACTCCTCTTTGAACTAAGAGAGAAGCGAATGAATGGCGCAAAGTGTGGAAGTGAATTTTCTCATCAAGCATAGCGGCTCTTACTGATTTCTTGAATTGTTTGCTTATGTAATCCTCATTAAGCTTTATTCCAGGAAGCTTTGTAAAAACATAATCATCATTTTTAATCTTGAATATTTTGGGATACCGATTTAATAGTATGGTTTTCAAATATTGATTTATAGGAATGATCCTTTCTTTTTTACTCTTGGTTGTAAAGTGTTCCGAGCACTGAACGGTAATTTGATTTGTATTAAAATCTATCCAGGACCATTTCATGTTTAGCAATTCGCCGAGTCGCATCCCGGTATAAAAAGCTGTTATGAATAAATCCTTTAGGAATTCTTTTTGTGTTTTTCCAAGAATCATTCTCAGTTCAATTTCGGAAATGAAAACAGGAAAGGCTTTAGCAACTTTGGGAGATTTGATTTTCTTAAAGGGATTTTCAGAAAGATAATTCCAAACTACAGCTTTACTGAAAGCAGCTTTAAGCGTGCGATAGTAGAGACCGGCGCCACTTTTGGTGCGTGCGAAAGAGGCGGTAATAAATTTATCAAGCGTTCGGAGGTCTAAACGAGAAAGGGAAACATCTCCGGCTAAAGAAATTAATTGTTTAAATGATAAGGTTACTGAGCGTAAATAGCTTTTAGATTTTGTGAGTTTAATGAATTCTAAGTATTCATCACGGAACTGTGAAAGTGAAACAGAATGATGTTGTACTTTTGGCTCATGGCTTTCTTTATTAAAGTTAGCCATGAATTTGTAAGCTTCTTTTTGATTAGAGGTTTTTGTCGAAACAGTTGTGCGTTTACCATCGATTATGTAAATCAACTGATAAAAAGGCGACCTGGGTATTTTAGAAATAAACATAAGATATAACTCCTTATGTTTGGTATGTACAGAGTAAGTACTGATGGAAAAAGGCAAGAATTTGTTTAAAATTCGAAAGAATCCCGATTATTTGTAATCAGCAGGTTGCGGGTTCGAGTCCCATCACCAGCTCAACAAAGCCTCGATTTTGATCAAAAATCGGGGTTTTTTGTTTTAAATAATTTCTTTTATCCGAATGATTTTTGCTTTAA
>Ga0172368_10006389_pt1 | contig 12681 bp, 12 predicted proteins | sample Lak11m_FD_114540 | JGI IMG/M metagenome (GOLD analysis project Ga0172368, IMG submission 114540) | Freshwater microbial communities from Kabuno Bay, South-Kivu, Congo - kab_022012_11m | ecosystem: Environmental > Aquatic > Freshwater > Lake | place: Democratic Republic of the Congo: South-Kivu...
ACGCATCGGCTTCATGTCGCAATTCTCGACCGACGGCGCCGTCCCCGACCCGTATGCCGGCCGACGAGGCACGCCGGATAAGGGGAGCGCGTCGGGGTATTGAACGTGAAACGTGATGCGTGAGACGTGAAAAGAGCCAAACGCTCGCTGTGATTCATGCATCATGCATCGCACATTCTTGGAGGAACCAACCATGTCCAAACCCGTTCTCGCCGCGCAACTGTTCACCGTGCGCAAGTTCACCCAGACCGCCGCGGATTTGGCGGCGTCGCTGAAGAAGGTAAAAGATATCGGTTACACCGCCGTGCAGATCTCCGGCATCGGGCCGATCCCGGATGCTGAGGTCAAGTCAATGGTGGACGACCTGGGGCTGACGATCTGCATCACGCACACGCCCTATCCCAAGCTCTGGAACGAGATTGATGCGGTCATCGCCCAGCACAAGCTGTGGAACTGCTCGAACGTCGCCATCGGCATGATGCCCGGCCCGTATATCAAGGAAGGCGAAGCCGGGTTCCACCGCTTCGCCGCCGAGGCGAACGCCGTCGGCGAGAAGCTGGCCCAGGCCGGGCTGACCTTCTCCTACCACAACCACAGCCTGGAGCTCGTGAGGTTCGGGGAGCGCACCGGGCTGGACATCATCTTCGACGAGACCGATCCGCGCTACCTGAAGGCCGAGATTGATGTCTATTGGGTGCAGCACGGCGGCGCCGATCCGGTCGCCTGGGTGCGCAAGGTCGCGGGCCGGATGCCGGTCGTCCACCTGAAGGAGATGATGGTCGTCCTTCAGGAAGTGCAATTCGGCGACTACAAGCTGCCCTGGCAATCCATCATGGGGCCGATCGGCGCGGGCAACCTGAATTGGCCGGCGATCCTGGCGGCGTGCAAAGATGGCGGGGTGGAATGGTACGCCGTCGAGCACGACATGTTTCTGCCGGAGGATCCGTTCGAAAGCCTGCGGGCCAGCTACAACTACTTGAGTACGCTTGGGCTGAAGTAGCTGTCTTGCGTAGTACGTGTTCCGTATTCGGCCATTTGAAGCACAGGCCAATCGGAGAATAGCCACCGTACTACGCACCACGCAATACAAAACATCCATCAAACCCACATAGGGGGAGCATCGCCATGTCCAAACCCGTTCTCACCGCACAACTCTACACCGTCCGTGAGTTCACCAAGACCGCCGAGGATCTGGCGGCGTCGTTGAAGAAGGTGAAGGAGATCGGCTACACCGCCGTGCAGGTCTCGGCCATCGGCCCGATCCCCGATGCCGAGGTCAAGCAGATGGTGGACGATCTCGGCCTGAAGATTGTCATCACGCACACCGCGTATCCGAAGCTGTGGAACGAGATTGACGCGGTCATCGCCCAGCACAAGCTGTGGGGCTGCCCGAACGTCGCCATCGGCAGCATGCCGCCGGAGTATCGCGCAGAAGGCGAGGCTGGCTTCCGCCGCTTCGCGGCGGAGGCGAACGCCGTGGGCGAGAAGCTGGCCCAGGCCGGGCTGACCTTCTCCTACCACAACCACAGCTTCGAGTTCGTCAAGTTCGGCAAGCGCACCGGCCTCGATCTGCTGTTCGAGGAAACCGACCCGCGCTATCTGAAGGCCGAGATTGACGTTTACTGGGTGCAGCACGGCGGCGCCGACCCGGCCGCCTGGGTGCGCAAGGTCGGCGGCCGGATGCCGGTCGTCCACCTGAAGGACATGGTCATCCTCGACGGCAAGCAGACCATGGCCGAGATCGGCGAGGGCAACCTGAATTGGCCGGCCGTGCTGGCCGCGTGCAAGGATGCCAAGGTCGAGTGGTACGCCGTCGAGCAGGACATCTGCCAGCGCAACCCGTTCGAGAGTTTGAAGATCAGCTACGACAACCTGAAGGTAATGGGTTTGTCTTGATCGTATGAGGCCCTGGAGCGCGTTACGCCTCCGGGGCCTTTGCACCTCCCTCCCTCCGTTCAACCTCCGCGTTACAACTCCAATCCCGCCACAACATATCTTCGGATCATCACGGCCGACGGTACATCACCAACTGGTATCGTATCGGTATGATACCGATGTGTCCAAATTTGACATCCAGAACGCACATGTGTTATCATACCGGTATCGTACCACTTCTGGGGTCGCCATGAACGCAATCAATCGAGACAGCCCAATCAGCCTGGCCATCCAACTTGCCGATGTCGTGCGCGACGCCGTGCGCGGCGGAGAGTATCGCCCCGGACAGCCGATCCCATCGGAACGCGAGCTGTGTGAGACACACCAGCTCTCGCGCACCACCGTGCGTCGAGCCGTGGAGATACTGATAGACGAGGGGATCCTGGAGCGGTCGCCGGGCGCCGGGACGTTCGTCGGCAAGGGGCGCGCGGCGCGGCCTTCCGACGCCATGCTGGGCCTCATCGTGCCGACGCTCGCCAACCCGTTCTACGGCCAACTGTCGGATGCGCTCTCCCAAGAAGCCAGCCAGCGCGGCTATCAGATCTTGCTCGGTCGGTTCGAGAACGACGAATGGCGCATGACCGAACAGCTCCAACGCTTCGCCGACAACCCGAATGTCAAAGGCATCCTTGTGGCGCCGGCCAGCGCCCACCTGGCCGATCCGCGCGTCTACGCCCGGCTGCAGCAGATGCCGCTGCCTGCGCTCTTCCTGGTGCGTAAGCCGGAGGAGTGCGACGCCGATCTGGTGATGACCGATCACATCGGCGGCGCACGAGCAGTGGTGGGGCACCTGATCGAGCTCGGCCATCGGCGCATCGCCTATATCGGCACCAGCCGCGTCGCGCCGAACCGCCATCTCACCGGGTATCGGGAGGCGCTGGCTGCGGCGGGCATTGAGCCGCATCCCGATCTCATCGTCGAGGTGGATGCGGCGGCCGACGAGGCCGGCCGCCGCGGGGTGCAGCAGTTGGTCGAGAGGCGCACACCGTTCACGGCGATCTTCGCCCGCACCGATCAGGCCGCCGTCTGGGTGCTCGATGCGCTGCGCGCCGCGGGGCTGCGCGTGCCCGAGGACGTCTCGCTGGTGGGCTTCGATGACACCGAGGTGAGCCGCCACCTGCAGCCGCCGCTCACCACCGTCCGCCATCCCCTGCCGGAGCTCAGCTACATGGCGCTGACGATGCTCCTGGATCGCATCGCCGGGCGCTACACCGGCGTGGGCCGGCTGTTGATGATCCCACCCCGCCTGGTGGTGCGCGAGTCGAGCGCGCCGGCCGCGGGCGCTTCAGCATGACACATATTTCGAGCGGAAGACCGAGATGACCGACACCCCACGCACACTCTGGCAACCGTATTACATCTGGCCGCGCGCCGACGCGCCGCATCTCGACCTCTCCGGCGAGTGGGCGCTCCACCCGGCCGGCGCCCCGGTGGATGACCCCGCGCAGATCAGCGCCTGGGAATACACCGCCCGCGTGCCGCAGACCGTCCACTGGACGCTCCACGCCGCCGGCACGCTGCCCCACCCATACTATCACCGCAACATCAAGGACTACGCCTGGGTCGAGATCAAGACCTGGTACTATCGCCGGGCGTTCGATCTGCCGGTTGTGCAGCAAGGCAAGCTGGCTTTTCTCTGCTTCGACGGCGCCGATTACTTCAGCCGGGTATGGCTGAACGGCATGCTGGTGGGCCGCCACGAGGGGATGTTCGGCGGGCCGATGGTTGAGGTGAGCGAGCTGCTCCGCTTCGGTGCGGCGAACGAGCTGGTGGTCGAGATCCAGGCGGGCAGCTTCGGCCAGGCCGCCGATTGGGACGCGCGGACCAACAAGGGGCGGGTGATCAAGCCTTGGGGCATCAGCCGCGGCTCCTCGGCCGAGGACTACATGAGCGTGGGGTTATGGCAGGGCGTGCGGATCGAGTTCGTCGGCGCGGCGCACCTACGACGTGCTGGTCGAGATCAAAGATCTGCACACCCATTTCTTCACCCGTGAAGGGGTAGTGCGCGCCGTAGATGGCGTCAACCTGGACATCCGGCGCGGCAAGACGCTCTGCGTCGTGGGCGAATCGGGCTGCGGCAAGTCGGTCACCGCGTTCTCGGTGCTCCAGTTGGTGGGCAAGCCCGGCCGGATCGTCTCCGGGTCGTGCCTCTATCACCGGCAGGCGGCCGGGCAGACCGATGTGATTGACCTCGCCAGGCTGGCGCCGCACGGCCCCGAAATCCGCCGCATCCGGGGCCGCGAGATCTCGATGATCTTCCAGGAGCCGATGACTTCGCTCAGTCCCGTCCACACCATCGGCGACCAGTTGAGCGAGGTGGTGCTGCTGCACAACCAGGTGACCCGCAAAGAGGCGCGCCAGCGGGTGGTGGAGATGCTGGCGCGCGTGGGCATCCCCAAGCCGGCGGAACGGCTCGATAGTTACCCGTTTCAGCTTTCGGGCGGGATGCGCCAGCGCGCCATGATCGCCCTGGCGCTGGCCTGCCGGCCCAGCCTGCTCATCGCCGACGAGCCGACCACCGCGCTCGATGTCAGCATCCAGGCGCAGATCCTCGATCTGATCGCTGAGCTCCAGCGCGAGCTTAACATGGCGGTGCTCTTCATCACCCACAACCTGGGCGTGGTGGCCGAGATCGCCGATGAGGTGGCGGTGATGTATCTGGGACAGGTGGTGGAGTTCGGGGACGTGTTGTCGGTCTTTCGTGACACGCGACACCCATATGCGCGGGCGCTGCTCGGCTCCATCCCCACCCTCGGCCAGAGCACGCGGCTGGCCCTGCAAGGGGCGCGCCAGGCGGCGCGCATGTACTCGATCCGGGGCATGGTGCCGCATCCGTTCGCCCGGCCGCAGGGCTGCGCGTTCCATCCGCGCTGCGAAGCGGCCATCGCGGGCCAGTGCGACCGCGTCGCGCCGCCCGCGGTGCAGCTCGGCGATGGGCATTGGGCGCGCTGCTGGCTCCATGCCGGGCAAGCGGGATGAGAGGGGTGGATGCCATGTCCGAGAAACTGCTCGAAGTCAGTGGGCTGAAGAAGCACTTTCCGATCCAGCGCGGGTTTCTGCGGCGCATCGTCGGCTACGTCAAGGCCGTGGATGATGTCAGCTTCGATGTGTACAGCGGCGAGACGCTGGGGCTGGTGGGCGAATCGGGCTGCGGCAAGACGACGCTGGGGCGCAGCCTGATCCGCATCTACGACCCGACCGCCGGACAGGCGCGCTATCACACCCGCGCGGGCGGCGTGGTGGATCTGGCGGCGGTCTCGCGCGCCGAAGTGCGCAAGTATCATAGCGACATCCGCATGATCTTCCAGGACCCCTCGTCGTCGCTCAACCCGCGCATGACGGTGTTGGAGATCGTGGGCGAGCCGCTGATCAACCATCGCCTGGCCGCGGGCGACGAGCTGAAGGATCGCGTGGCCGATCTGCTGCGGCGGGTGGGGCTGCGGCCGGAGTACATGCAGCGGTATCCGCACGCCTTTTCGGGCGGCGAGCGGCAGCGCATCGGCATCGCGCGTGCGCTGGCGCTGAACCCGCGGCTGGTGATCTGCGACGAGGCGGTGTCGGCGCTCGACGTGTCGGTGCAGGCGCAAACGCTGAACCTGCTGATGGATCTGCGCGAGGCGTTCGGGCTGACCTACATCTTCGTGGCGCACGATCTGAGCGTGGTCGAGCACATCAGCGACCGGGTGGCGGTGATGTACGTGGGGCTGATGGTCGAGCAGGCCCCCAAGGCGCTGCTCTACAGCGCACCGCTGCACCCCTACACCGAGGCGCTGCTCTCCGCGGTGCCGCGGCCCGATCCCACGCAGCGCGGGCAGGGCCGGCGCATCCGCCTGCTGGGCGAGGTGGCCGATCCCGCGCACCCGCCGAGCGGCTGCTATTTCCACCCGCGCTGCTCCTACTGCCTCGACCGCTGCCGCGTCGAACGGCCCCCCCTGCGCGAGGTCGGCGCGGGGCGTTCGGTAGCCTGCCATCGCGCCGAGGAGCTGTCGTTGCGCGGCGTCCTGGCCGAGAGGGCATAGCTCCGCATGAGCCAGACCGCGCCGCGCCCCAACCTCCTCTTCATCTTCCCCGACCAATGGCGCGGGGATTGCCTGAGCAGTTTGGGGCATCCGGTGGTCGAGACCCCCTTCCTCGACCAATTGGCGGCCGAAGGGGTCACGTTCACGGCGGCCTATTCGCCCTGCCCCACCTGCATCGCCACGCGCGCCTGCCTGGCCACGGGGCTGACGCCCGCCAGCGCGGGCCGGCTGGGCTACCAGGACGGCGTGCCGTGGCGCTACGAGACCACGCTGATGCGCTGTTTGCGCGACGGCGGCTATCAGACCCTCCTGGCCGGCAAAACGCACTTCTATCCGCAGCGAGCCGCGCTGGGCTTCGAGGAGATGCAGCTCTACGACACGCTGAACCTTGATCCGGGGTTCGAGAGCGACTATCGGCTCTGGTTGCAGCGCGAGAGCGGCGGCAGCGTGCAGGACAGCACGGTCGGGATGCACTCCAATTCGATGATCGCCCGGCCGTGGACCGCCGCGGAGCACCTGCACGCCAACAGTTGGACCGCCACGGTCGCCATCCAGATGCTCGAACGCCGCGACCCCACCCGGCCGTTCTTCTTGCAGCTCGGCTTCCACCGGCCGCACCCGCCGCTCGATCCGCCGCTGGCGTTCTTCGACCGCTACCGCGACTGCCCGCTGCCGCCCGTGCCGGTGGGCGATTGGGCCGCCGGGTTCGCCGTCCCGGCCACGCGCATTGACCCGTCGTCGGGCCTGCTGCCGCCCCGCACGCTCGACCGGGCGCGCCGCGCTTATTACGCCCAACTGGCCCACCTCGACGACCAGATCGGCCGCGTGATCCACTTCTTGCGGCGGCGCGGCTGGCTGGATACCACTACCATCGTCTTCAGTTCCGACCACGGCGAGCTGCTGGGCGATCACCACCTTTACTCGAAGGTCAACGCGTTCGAGGGATCGGCCAAGGCGCCGCTCATCGTCCGGCCGGCCATGACGTGGGGTGGGCGTCGCGGCGCGCGATGTGGGCTGCCGGTCAGCCACTTCGACTTGATGCCGACCTTCCTGGAAGAAGCCGGGCTGCCGGTTCCGGGCACGGTGGAGGGTCGCAGCCTGGCGGCCGCGCTGACCGGGGCGCCGATCCCCTGGCGCGACTTCATCCACGGCGAGCACGCGCCGCGCTGGCAGTTCGTCACCGACGGCCAGGAGAAGCTCATCTGGGTCAGCGACCGCGACGAGACCTATTTCTTCGACCTGCGGACGGATCCCCAGGAGCTGACCAACCGGGCGCACGATCCGGCCTGCGCCGACCGGGTGGCGCTCTGGCGGCAGCGGCTGATCGGCGTGCTGGCGGCGCGGCCCGAGGATGGCCTCTCCGACGGCCGCCGGCTGATCCCCGGCGTCACGCCCCATGTGCGGCCGCACCTGCTGGAGCCGCGCCGCGATGCCGACGGGGTCGTGCGGCCGCCGGTGCAGGGGTAGTCCCATGCACAAGCGCCCGCAACGCTTCACTTTGTCCATCATCCAAACAGGGGGATAAACATGGATTCACGCGAACGCGTGTTGCGCGCCATCCGCCACGAGCCGGTGGATCGCGTCCCGTACTACTACATGGGCACCAAACCGATCAACCGCGCGGTGGCGCAGCGGCTGGGCCTGGGGGCCGACGATGAGGTGACGGTCGGCATGGCCTTGGGCGGCGATCTGGCCTATCTGCGGCCGATCTTCATCCCTGGCCCCGACCGCCGCGAATTCCAATATGGCGATGTCCACGCCAAAGTGCAGCAGACCAAAGGGCACGAAAGCGTGGTCGTCGCTAAACGTCCGCTGGAGGATGCGCGCACCGTCGCAGACGTGCTCGACTACCCGCTCTGGCCGCACCCCGACAACTACGAGTACCGCATCCCGCAGGCCACGCTCGACCTGTGCCGCGGCCGCGCGCTCGTCGGCTATGACATGGGCATCATCTTCCTCTATGCGATGGGGATGCGCGGCATGGAACAGATCTGCGTGGACATGGCCTCGGCGCCGGAGATCGCGCGTGCGGTCTTCGGCAAGATCGCCGACTACAACTGGGAACGCACCCGCCGCTATCTGGAGGCCAATCCGGGGCTGCTGGACATTATCGGCATCGGCGATGACGTGGCGGGCCAGGCCGGCATGTTGATGAGCCCGCGCATGTGGCGCACCTTCATCCGGCCGCACGTGCAGCGCATGGTGGATCTGTGTCGCGATTTCGGGGTGACGCCCTACTACCATGGTTGCGGCGGCTTCCGGGCGCTCTACAACGACTTCATCGAGATGGGCATCCCGAACACCGGCCGCTTGCAGACCGAGGCGAAAGGCAACAACCTGGCGGAGATCAAAGCCGAATACGGCGCGCGGCTCTGTCTGTGGGGCGCGATTGATGGGCAGCACGCCTGCGTCGAAGGCACGCCGGCCCAGGTGCAAGCGCACGTCCGCCAGGTGCTGGCGACCGGCGGCCCCACCGGCTTCATCGCCGGCCCCACGCACAGCTTCACGGAAGACACGCCCATCGAGAATATCATGGCCGTGTTCGAGGTACTGAAGCAGCAGTAGGAGTCTGACGAGTTCGCAGGACGAACAAAATGACCGAGAACATCAGAGACGCCCTCACCGGCAAATGCGTGCGCATGGACGATGCCGTCGCCGAGCGCATCGCCGCCGGCATCGAAACGCACCGCAAGACCGACATCGCGGTGCGCGTGGTGGATGCCGCCGGCGCGCCGCTGCCCGGCGTCCGCGTCGAGGCGCGCCAGGTGTCGCACGCCTTCCAGTTCGGCGCCAACGCCTTCCTGCTGGGCGGCTATCCGAGCGAGGCGCAGAACCGCCGCTGGGAGGACGCCTATGGGCGGCTGTTCAACCAGACGGTTGTGCCGTTCTATTGGGCCGAATACGAGCTGGCGCCGGGGCGCTATCGCTACGCCATCGGCAGCGAGCCGCGCTTCCGCCGGCCGCCCGTGGATGCCGTGCTCGACTGGTGCGAGCGCACCGGGATCGTCCCGAAGGGCCACAACCTGATCTGGCACATCCTCTACCCGGAGTGGCTTCCCGACGACGAGGCCGAGCAGTGGGCGCACATCGAGCGGCGCTTCCGCCTGCTGGCCGAGCGTTACGGCACGCGCATCCGCAGTTGGGATGTCGTCAACGAGGCGCTCGACCGCCGGCCCGCCGTGCGGATGCCGAAGGGCTATCTGCACCGCTGCTATGCGCTGGCCGGCCGCCTGTTTCCACCGGAGACGCGGCTCTTCGTCAACGAGACCACGCACCGCAGTTGGGCCGATTTCCACGGCGACACCAGCGGCTACTATCTGCTGATTGACGGCCTGCTCCAGCGCGGCCTGCGCGTGGATGGCATCGGGATGCAGTTCCATCTGTTCCGCCTGCTGCACGAGCTGCCCGTCACACAGGCCGCGCTGCTCGACCCCGCGCACCTGCTGGCGGTACTCGATCAGTACGCCGACTACGGCCGGCCGATCCACATCAGTGAGATCACCGTGCCGGCCGGCGGCGACGTGGCAGATGGCGACGCGATCCAGGCCGAGCTGGTGGCGGGCTTCTACCGGGCCTGGTTCAGCCATCCGGCCGTCGAGGCGATCACCTGGTGGAACCTGGCCGACGGGATGCACTGGAAGGACGAAGGGCGCTTCCTGGGCGGCTTGTTGCGAGATGACCTCACGCCCAAGCCGGCATATGAGGCGCTGGATGAACTGATCAACCACGCGTGGAAGACGCAGGCGGTCGTCACCACCGGCGCCGATGGGCTGGCCCGCTTCCGGGGCTTCTGCGGCGGCTATGACATCGCCGCCCGCGGCGCCACCTGCCGGATTCAGGCGGAGCACGGAGCCGCGGCTCCCTTCTCACTGACGGTGAAATGACACAAGAGGATCTACGATGGCAACCATGATGAACCTGAGCCAACTCACAGCGATGCGCGATGTGGTGGACACGACGCCGCTGGCGATCCCAACGCGCGAGCTGTGCGAACGCTACGAGGCGCTCTTCACGGGCGCGGTAAACGATGTGCTGCGCGAATACGCGCTGGTGGATCAAGCCCTGCCGCACGATATCGTGCCGCTGCTGCCCGACCGCACCGTGGCCGGCATCGCCTTCACGATCAAGAGCGCCAAAGACCCGACGATCGAGGGGGAGCTGGTCAAGCGCGCCGAGATGCTCGACGCCATCGAGCCGGACGCGTTCTGCCTGTGGGACACCGGCGGCGATGACCAGTCGGCGCACTGGGGCGAGATGATGACTGCGGCGTCGAAGCAGCGCGGGGCCAGGGCGGCCGCAGTGGAAGGCGGCTTGCGCGATACGAAGCAGGTGCTGGCGCAGGACTTCCCGGTTTTCTACCGCTATCGCACCTCGAACGGCTCGCTCGGCCGCTGCAAGATTGTGGCCTATCAGACGCCGATCCGCATCGGCGGCGCCATCATCAAGCCCGGCGACATCGTCATGGGCGACATTGATGGTGTGGTGGTGGTGCCGCGGCGGCTGGCCGTCGTCGTGCTGGAACGCGCCGAAGAGATCGGCCGCACCGAGAAAGATATCAAACGCTGGATCACCGGCGGGCAGAAGGCGTCGGACGTGGTGAAAGCGGGCGGCTACTTCTGATGCGTGACCCCGACAGGTTCAGCGTCGCCGGCCGCAAGGCGCTCATCACCGGCGCCAGCCGCGGCATCGGCCGCGCGATTGCGCTGGGGCTGGCGCAAGCCGGCGCCGATGTGCTGATCCACTGCGCGGGCCGCGTCGAGCTGGCGCAGCAGACCGCCGCCGAGGCAATGAACCACGGCGTTGCGGCGCACGTTGCGGCCGCCGACCTGGCGTCGGTCGAGGCCACACGCCGGCTCTACGACGAGACGCTGACGGCGCTGAGCCGGGTGGACATCCTGGTGCTCAACGCGTCGCTCCAAATCCGCAGCGACTGGGATGAGATCACCCCGGAGCAGTTCGACCTGCAGATGCAGACCAACCTGCGCTCGTCGCTGCAGCTCATCCAGCTCGCCGCGCCGCCGATGCTGGCCGCTGGCTGGGGGCGCATCCTGGTGGTGGGCAGCGTGCAGCAGGTGAAGCCCAACCCGACCCTGCTGGCGTATGCGGCGAGCAAGTGCGGCCTCACCGCCCTGGTGCGCGGGCTGGCCAAGCCGTTCGCCGGCCGCGGGGTCACGATCAACAACCTGGCGCCGGGCGTCATCGAGACCGACCGCAACGCCGATGCCCTGGCCGATCCGGCGATCCGCCAACGGGTGCTCTCCTGGATCCCGGCCGGGTTCGCCGGCCAACCGGAGGACTGCGTCGGCCCCGCGCTGCTGCTGTGCAGCGACGCCGGACGCTACATCACCGGCGTTGATCTGCTGGTGGATGGCGGGATGGGGCTGCCGTGACGATGGGGCGCGTGATGAAGCTGATCTGGAACGCCTGGTACGGCGATGACGACATCGAGATCTGGGCCCCACCGGGTTGGGACGTGCGGCGAGCCGACATGGCCGGCGCTGCGCCAGCGGACGCGGGGGCCGTGGATCGCGCGCTCGCCAACCCCATCGGCACGGCCCCGCTGCGTGAGCTGGCCGGCCGGGCGGCCGACGCGGTGATCGTGGTCGAGGACATCACCCGGCCGGGGCCGACGGCGCAGATCGTGCCGCGGGTGATCGCGCATCTGGAACAAGGCGGCATGGTGCGCGATCGCATGCGCATCATCATGGGTACCGGCGGGCACATGCTGATGAACCGCCACGATCTGCTCCTCAAGCTGGGCCGCGAGGCGCTGGAGACCGTCGAGGTCACCCAGCACAACTGTTTCGAGAACCTGGACGATCTGGGCGTCTCGACCCGCGGCACGCCGATACGGATCGGCCGCCTCTACCTGGAGAAGGAGCTGCGCATCGGCGTCGGGAGCGTCACGCCCCACTCGCTGATGGGATTCGGCGGCGGAGCGAAGATCGGCGCGGTGGGCGTGGGCGGGCTGGACACCATCTACGCCAATCACACGCGCGGGCTGGCGGCCGGGCATGGCGGGGTGGGCCGGGTGGATGGCAACCCCAGCCGCGATGACCTGGAAGAGATCGCCGAGCGGGCGGGGCTGGCGTTCATCGTCGATGTCGTGCTCACCGCGCGGCGCGAGATCGCCGCCGCGTTCGCCGGCCATCCGGTCGCCGCACATCGCGCCGGCTCGGAGTTAGCGCGGCGCGTCTACAGCGCGCCGCTGCCGCCTCCCGCCGATGTGGCCGTCATCAACGCCTATCCGAAGGACAGCGAGCTGATCCTCTATAACAACGCGCTCTGCTGCGTCGGGCACGATCTGCGCCGGGCGATCCGGCCTGGTGGCTCGGTGGTGGTGGTGATGGCTTGCGCGCACGGCGTCGGTTTCCACTACTGGAACGGCCGCAACGGCCGCGAGTATCGGCCGCCGCAAGAAGGGCCTGGCGGAGGCCCGCCGCTCATCCTCTTCACCCAGAACCTGTCGCACCGAGAAGCGTGCCAGCGCCTCCCCGCCAGCACGCTGGTTCTCGACCACTGGGCCGATGTGGTGGTCGAGTTGGCGCGGCGGCACGGCGAACGAGCGACGATGAACGTCTATCCCTGCGGCGCGTTGCAGATTCCGCTCGCTGACCCTGCGTCGTCCTGAAGGAGTTATGCGTATCATGCTTTCCATGACCTCCAAAGAGCGCATCCTGACCGCCATGCGCGGCGGAATCCCCGATACCGTGCCTGTGCAGATGGG
>Ga0172368_10006390_pt1 | contig 12680 bp, 12 predicted proteins | sample Lak11m_FD_114540 | JGI IMG/M metagenome (GOLD analysis project Ga0172368, IMG submission 114540) | Freshwater microbial communities from Kabuno Bay, South-Kivu, Congo - kab_022012_11m | ecosystem: Environmental > Aquatic > Freshwater > Lake | place: Democratic Republic of the Congo: South-Kivu...
ATAATACTGCCTCCTTACCATTGGTTTAGTTATTTTTGTAATTGTCAGACTGTGTAAGTTATGATAAGATTATGTTGATGGGCAAGATACCGTTATCTTCAAATAAAACAAATCTTTTAGGCGATATACTAATCCAAAAAAATCTAATCACTAAAGAACAATTAGAAATTGGCCTGAATGAGCATGGAAAAACAGGCAGTTTTCTGGGGACAGCCTTAATAAAGCTGGGCTTCATAAAAGAAGAAGAGCTGTATCCTGTTATTTCCAAACAGATAGGTATACCATATTGTAAGCTGAAAAACTTCAATATAGGTGCTGATATTTTTGAGAAAATCCCTGCCAAATTCGCATGCCATTACAAGATTATGCCGGTAAAATTTGAAAATAACACTTTAACTATCGCCATGGAGGACCCCCTGGATGTGAGGACCCTGGATGATATAAATTTATTTTTGGGATTTAAAGTAGAACCTGTGCTTGCCGGTTTCTCTGATATATCCGAAGCTATCAAAAAATATTATGGCCTGGGAGCGGAAACGATAGAAGAGATAATGGGCTCAGGCGGACTGGATAAAGATTTGCTTGCGCAGAAATCCAAGACAGAAAATATAGATGAGATGGCGCAGGATGCGTCCATAGTAAAATTTGTTAATCAGATGCTGGCGCAGGCCGTTAAAGAAAATGCCACGGATATACATATTGAGCCATATGAAGATGAGATAAAAGTAAGATATAGAGTAGACGGTATTTTGTACGATGTATCTATCCCTCAGGATATAACATATTTCAAATTGGCCATAGTTTCCAGGATAAAGATTATGTCTAATCTGGATATCGCGGAACACAGGCTTCCACAGGACGGCAGGATAAAGATTAAGGTGGCAGCTCAGGAGATAGATTTGAGGGTATCTATATTGCCGACTCAATTCGGAGAAAGTGTGGATATCAGAATTTTAAGCGGAGCAATGCTGTATAATCTGAAAAATCTCGGGCTATTGCCTTCTGATTTAGTAATACTTGAAAAACTTATAAAAAAGCCGCATGGCATTATTTTTGTAACAGGCCCGACCGGGAGCGGCAAGACTACAACCCTTTATGCATGCTTGTCCAAGATAAATAACAAAGACAGCAAGATTATTACTATAGAGGACCCTATCGAATACCAGATAAAAGGCGTTACGCAGATACAGGTTCACCCGAAAATCGGCTTGAGTTTTGCGGCAGGGTTGAGATCTACTCTGAGACACGACCCTGACATTATGATGGTAGGAGAGGTCAGGGATTTTGAAACAGCGGAAATAACTATAAGAGTTGCTTTAACAGGCCATCTTGTATTCAGCACTCTTCATACAAATGATGCAGCAGGAGGCCTGACCAGGCTTTTAGATATGGGTATTGAGCCGTATCTTGTGGCAAGCTCAGTAGAGTGTTTTATTGCTCAAAGGCTTGTAAGGATTATCTGTTCTCATTGCAAAATAAAGGTAACCCCCGGCAAAAAAGTCCTGCAGGAATTCGGAGTCGAAAATAATACAGGTAATTTAGATATCTATGAAGGAAAGGGCTGTGAATCTTGCAAACATACAGGCTATAAAGGCAGGACAGCCATATATGAGTTTCTGGTTATGAACGAAGATATAAGAGATATGGTGTTTAAAAGAGCTTCCAGCGACCAGATAAAGAAAAAGGCGCTTCAGCTGGGAATGCATACCCTCCGGATGGATGGCTGGGAAAAGATAAAAGCAGGCATTACCACCCTTAATGAAGTTATACGCGTAACCCAGCAGGACTGAAGATTATGCCAAGATTCGTTTACAAAGCAAAAAAATCTCCGGAAGAGATAACGGAAGGCAATATTGAAGCTGATTCTGAAAACGTAGCTGCGAATAAGTTGATTCAAGCAGGTTATTATCCTGTATGGATCAGAGAGGAATTGGCTGATGAAAAAAAATTAACGGTTTCTAAGGTTAATGCTAAAGACCTGGCTAATTTTACAAGGCAGCTTTCGGAGCTTATCGGTTCAAACCTGGCGCTTTACAATGCCTTGAGCGTGATTGAAAACCAGACGGAAAACAGTTATCTGAAAATAATAGTAGGGGATATTAAATCCATGATAAAAGAAGGGAAAGCTTTTTCAGAGGCATTGAAAAAATATCCGAACATATTTTCCGAATTGTACGTAAACCTTGTGCGTTCAGGAGAAGAATCAGGCTCGCTTAATGAAGTGCTGGCCAATATAAAAGATTTTCTGGACAAAGACCAGGATACGAGGGAGAAGATAATCGTTGCCCTGGCTTACCCCGGCTTGATGGTTATAGTAGGTTTTGCGACGATATTTGTTTTAGTAACTTTTGTTGTGCCCAGGATTGCCAGTATGTTTACAGAAATGAATGAACAATTACCGTTACCTACAAGGATGCTTATAGGCGTAAGTGATTTTGTAAGGACTTACTGGTTTTTATTGGTTATTTTCATAATAGGAGCTATATTTTTATTCAAAACAGGTAAAACCAACCCGGTCACAAAAAATAAAATGGACAGGCTTAAATTAAAAATACCTATTTTCGGAGATTTACTGAAGAATACCGAATTTGCAAGATTTTCCAGGACGCTTTCAATGCTTCTTAAAAACGGCGTGCCCGTGCTTGATTCTTTAAAAATAACATCAGGCGTTATAACTAACAGCGTCATAAGAGAGGAAGTAGATGAAATATGCAAGGATGTCAAAGCAGGCTCGAGCTTTACACTTGCAATAAAAAAAAGAAAGAATTTCCCGGTATTTGTAGCTAATATGACAGCGGTCGGGGAAGAGGGTGGATTTTTGGATAGAGCGCTTTTTAATATCGCCAGGAATTACGAAACCGAAGTAGAAAGGCTTATTAAGATAATAACAGCCCTTCTGGAACCTGGTTTTATTTTGATAATGGGTTTAGTGGTCGGGCTTATTGTTATGGCAATGATTTTACCTGTATTTCAGATGTCATTGGCGGCGTATTAAGGCGAAGAATCAAAGCTATGAAGCAGGTGATGGCTTCTATTTTTATGGGCTTGACGTATCGGCCGTAAACGAAAGGGCGAATGATAACATTAATCAGGGAAAGGCAAAAAAACAAAGGATTCTTATTGCTTGAAGTAATGATCAGCGTTGCAATATTATCCATAGGAACCTTGTTAATATTGAATTCTTTTATGAGGCCATTAAGGGCTATAGAGTTTTCAAGGGATTATTTTAAGGCAGGGCTTCTCCTGGAAGAAAAGATGCTGGAGCTTTATAACAGCGATATTAAAGACGGGCTGTCAAGAGGCGTGTTTAGCAACTTCGATAATAAATTTTCATGGAATCTGAGTGTAATTAAATTAGAAGAAGACGCTTACAATGAAGTTGATTTAAGGATTCTGTGGCAGGGGAAATATAAGGAAGAATGCCTGCCCGCTTCTACATATATAATATGACACGCAGGGCTTTTACCCTTATCGAACTTATCGTTGCCACTCTTATAATGACAATCGTAGTGGTTTCTATATACAGCACTTTCAGCTTAGGCATTAAGGCGTGGCGCAAAGGAAGTGAAGGAAGAAGTTTGCAAAAAGTAAGGATATCGCTTTTAAAGCTGCAAAAAGAACTGAAAAATACTTTTTTGTTTTCTATGATAAGATTCAAAGGCGTTTCGTCAGAAATGGTTTTTCCTATTGTAGTATCGGAGGAGGATAAGGATAGTACTTACACAGTAAGTTATTATATTGCAGAAGACATGAATACAGGGGTTAAATCCCTTATTAAAAAAAAGATGCTTTTTACAGATAAAGAATATACTGAAACAGAAGATACCGGAGAATTTATATTTTCAGCGTATTCAATGGATTTTGAGTATGCGTATGAATTAAAGGATGATTCAGAAGGCTTTGAATGGCGGGGCATATGGGAAGAATCTCAGAAAACAATTCCTTGCGCGGTTAGAATTAATTTTAGCCTTGATGCAGGAGGAGAGTTGTATCATAAAACGATTTTTATTCCACAGGGAGCGCTGGGAGCATGAGGAACGGATACAGAGGAAGCATATTGATATTTGTTTTATGGGTACTGATAACGCTGTCTTTATTGAGCATAGCTGTTTCTCATTATTCTTCAGGAGATATAAGGCTTGCAAAATATGAATCTGAAAATATAAGAGCGCTGTATCTGGTAAAGGCAGGTATTGCGAAGATGGTAATAGAGTTTAATAAGGACGATAATAATTACGACAGCCTCAATGAAGATTGGAATAAAGAACAGGAATTCAAGCTTGGCGGCGGAGAGGTTACGTATACAGCGTGCGACGAAGGAAGCAGATTTAACCTGAACAGTTTAAATTTAAAAAAAGAGCATTTAGTTATGCTGGGATTGGACAATACTCTTGGCCAGGCTGTATTAGATTATAAAGCCAAAAAAGGAGAAAAAGGCTTTGAATTCGCAGAAGAATTGTTTCTGATTGACGGCATGACGCGCGATATCTATATGAAAATAAAAGATTCTATAACTATCTACAGAGGAAACGATCCCAAGGTTAATATAAATACAGCTAGCGAAGATATCTTAAGGGTAGTTTTAGGGCAGGACCCTTTAATAATAAATAAAATAATCACGTACAGAGAAGGGAACGACGGGATGGCTGGCACGGAAGATGACGGCGTATTTACAGAGGATAACTTTAGCGGTATATTTGAAAGTTTTGGGATTACGCCTGATGGTATCCTGAATTATCAGGCCTCTCTCAGCGTGAGATCGGATTTTTTCAGGGTAACAGCATCTGCATCTTTTTCAGAAAATAAAGATATAGTAAAGCATATTACGGCAGTAATAGACCGCTCGGGAAAAATTTATTGCTGGAGAGAGGATTAAATTGGATAAGCCAAAAGATATACTGATTATTCCGAGACATCAAGTTACCTTGAGATTTATAGAACTTCCTTCCGTAGATTCTTATGAGATTAAGAATATGGTGGAATTCCAGGCGTTGAAAGAATCACCCTATTCAAACGAGGAAATAATAACGAGTTTCAGAAACATAGGATCGTATTAAAAAGGATTTTCTTATATCATGCTGGCTATTGTAAAAAGACAGCTGATAGAGGATATGATGAGAGAAAGAAAGGCCAGGCCTGAGAGCATAATACTGGAAACAGAAGCCTTATATTTATATTTGTTGAAAAAAGAAATTATGAAACATGACAAGGTAATCCTGGTTGTGGATATACATAAGGATTATTCGGAGATTATTGTAGCAGATAAAACAAGGCCTGTTTTTTCCAGAGGATTCAGGAATGAGGATGGATTGATGGAAGAAATAAACCGCTCGCTGGTTTCTTATAAAAGAAACAGGACAAATGAAAACATAGAAGAAGTATTTATTACTTATCCTTCCAGCCTTAATATAGATAATGTCAGGCCTCATGTGAAAGAATATTTTTCCATGCCGGTGAATTTTCATGAATACAGAGAAGATCCGAATACCTCGAACCTTCCTTTTGCAATAGAATTGCTGCCTGCGGAATATATTGAAAAGAGGGCGAGCAAAGAAAATATGCATCAGGCATTTTTTACATATTTTCTTTTATTGGTTACGATAGCGATGCTTGCGTCGTTTTTTATTTTCAAGATGCATGAAAAAAATAATCTTATTGCTATGCTTGCAAAGAAAAATAATGAAATCCGGAAGGATACGGATCAGTTGAACATCTTTCTTAAAAAGACAGACGTATTAAAATCGCAAAACTCAGAAGGCGAGCTGATTATAAGTATTTTAAAAGAGTCTTATGAGCTTGTACCCGGCGATATAGTTCTTTCAGGGCTTAATTATGACGGGAAAGACGTCCTTTACTATAAAGGCAACAGCAGGGATATGCCAGGCGTTTTTAATTTTATAAAGGTCCTTGAGAAATCAAAATATTTCAAAAAAGTAGAAGTGAAATACGCTACCATGAAAAAAGCAGGGAACCAGGAGTTGGCCGATTTCAGCATAGCGTGCCAGGTGAAATAATATGCCATACATAAAGCTATCAAAAAGAGAAAAATATATCTTTACGGCAACAGCTGTTTTTATTGCCGTGGCGTTGTTATACAATTTTATATTTGAGCCGGGCTTTAAAAAATGGCAGCTTGTTAATACTGATATAGAAGTTAAAAAGGCCAGAATAAATGAGGGCATCAGGCTACTGGAAAACAGAAATTCTATAATTGAAGAGTATAATAAATATGCAAAATCTACAAAAAATATATCTAAGCTTCTGAATTATATGGAAAACCTTGCGGGTTCACTGGGCATAAAAACCAGCAATATAAAGCCTGGACAGGCAATAGATAAGGAATTTTTCAGGGAATATAGCATAGAGCTTCAAATAGAAGGGCAGATGCAGGATATTATTAAGCTTTTATCCGAACTTGTAAAATTACCAACCATGGCAGTATTAAAAAAGTTTGATTTCAGGCTTGTCTCGCAAAACCCACCTATTTTTAAAGGTACAATAATCTTCTCTAAAATCTTAATATAGTACCCCTCGCAATAAAAGATGCTGCGTCTGTCCTTCGGCAAGCTCAGGATGATTCGAAAGATGATGAACGCCGTAGAACCATAATGCCATGGAGCTTCATAATTTGTGCCTGGCCATGCATGAGATTAAAAAACTTGACTATTTTAAAAGCATAGTGTATACTTACTCTCTAAGCGGAGAGTAAGCTGTCGCTGTCTATATAGATAGTAAGAACTTGACAATGTGACATTGTTAGTTTTGTAAAGATTATGTAGCCTTACAACATAATTTGAGCATAAACTTGACAAAACTAACATTGTCAGAATGTAAAGATTATGGAAAATAGGATATATTTGATAAAGGATTTGGCTAGGCTGAGCGGGCAGACGGTTTATACGCTTAAGTATTATTTAAATATTGGGCTTATTAAAGAAGTCGGGAAAAGCCCTGAGACTAGTTTCAGGTATTTTGATGACACTACAATTGAGAGATTAAAGAAAATACGCGAGTTGCGCAGAGAAAATAAGTCTATAGCAGAGATAAAAGAAACTTTAGGCATAACCGCCTCAACTGCGTCCTGATTGTAATCGGGACGCAGTTTTTTAACTATGTCATATTATAGTATCCTTAATTTGAATAAAGAACCATTCTCAACAAGTCCTGATCCATATTTTTTCTATCCATCCATTTCACATAAGCAGGCAATGCAAAGGCTTGAAATAGCTATTAGATTAAAAAGGGGGCTCAGCGTTATCCTGGGAGACGTTGGCATTGGGAAAACAACTCTTGCCAGGGCTCTTATACAGGAACTGCACTCTAGCAATGGGGCCATAACCCATATGATACTGGATCCTACTTATGATTCAGAGTTTCAGTTTGTAACGATTCTCGCTAAACTTTTTGGGATAAAAGGCGCATTCCGCTCTACCTTGGATTATAAAGAAGCGATAGAAAGGTTTTTATTTAAGAAATGCGTTGATGAAAACCATATAATATCACTTATTATAGACGAAGGCCAGAAGATGAGCTTATCTACATTGGAGCTTTTGCGTACGCTTTTAAATTACGAGACCAATGAATTCAAACTTCTTCAGCTTGTTATTATGGGGCAGATGGAGCTTTTGCCTAAGCTGCAGCGTATAAATAATTTTTCAGACAGGATCAGCTTAAAATATATACTGAATCCCCTGGACTATAATGAGACTAAAAACATGATAGAGTTCAGGCTTAAACAGGCAGGCGCCGCATCCGGCAAAGAGATGTTTACGGAAAAAGCAATACTTACGATATATCAATATACTCAGGGCTATCCCCGCAAGATTGCAGCCGTGTGCCATAATCTGCTGGAAGAACTTGTAATGAAAGATAAAAGGATTATTGAGGAAGATTTGGTAAACGAGGTAATAGAAAAGGACAGAAAGGTGGTTTTGGTATTATGACAGAGACTACTCCCGAAGGGAAGCTTTTGCATCTTATAAGAAAAAGCCAGTCAAAGGCAAAACTGGGAGAGGATTTGAAGATATTTACAAAGGTAAATATCTTATTGATAGGCTTTATAGGGGTAGTGGCGCTTATTTTTCTGGCGGATGTACTTATTTTTAAAGAAAAACCTTTGACAGAACCTGTCCAGGCTAAAGTTGCCCAGACGCCTCAAGTACAGCCGATATCAGCAGAAAGCGCAGAAGAAGGTAATGCAGCGGATCAGGCTGTCCCGGATAAAGATATCGGCATAAAAAAGATTTCCAGAGAGGAAGTCCTTGGAAATTTTACTTTATTAGGTATTATTACAGGCGATAATAACCAGGCAATAATAGAAGATAAAGTTTTAAAGAAAACATTTTTCCTTTATAAAAACGATTCATTTGGAGACTTCAAGGTATATGATATAAAAGACAGCGCAGTGATTTTAGACTACAAAGGAGAAAAGATAGAGTTAAGCATATGACTATAAACACTAAATTCAAAATTCTAAACTCTAAACAAATCCAAAATACTAAACTCAAAATCTATATGTTTTGAATTTAGGGTTTTGAGTTTGTTCAGGATTCAGAATTTAGTGCTTAGAGTTTAAAGGGAGACAGGTTATGAAAAAAAATATAATACTTTTTATTCTATTTATGGCATTGTCAAGCACTGCTTTTGCCGCATTACAAGAAGAACATGATTTAATTTCTCTGGATCTTAAGGGAATGGATATAAGGGATGTCTTAAAAATATTAGCTCAAAAAAGCGGCCTTAATATAGTTGCTAACAGCAATGTTAAAGGAGTTGTTACGTTGTATGTAAAAGATGTGAGTGTTATGGACGCCCTTAATATAGTAGTTTCTACGAATAATTTAGCTTATGAAGAAAACGGCAGCCTTGTAAGAATTATAAATGCCAGGGATTATGAAATGATATACGGAAAAAAGTTTAATGACAGGACCAAGACGGAAATGATCAAGCTTAACTATGCAAACGCACAGGAAATCGGCAATGCTGTGAGCCAGATAAAGACAGATATAGGCAAGGTAATTTCAGACGATATTTCCGGCACCGTTGTCCTTATAGATAGTCCTGAAAATATAGATAAAATGAAGAAGCTTATTTCGCAGATGGATGTGCCGTTAATTACTGAAGTATTTATGCTTGATTATGCAAAGGCTGAATTATTAAAGGATAAGATAGGCGAGGTGGTTTCCAAAGGTGTTGGGAGTGTGAAATTTGACGAGAGGACTAATAAACTGGTGGTTAAAGATACCTCTCAGAAAATAGGAGATATCAGGCGCATAATCGAGGCATTTGACGAAAAAACCAGGCAGGTTATAATAGATGCTAATATTGTGCAGGTTACGCTTTCGGATAAATACAGTTATGGAGTGGACTGGGCGGAAATTGCGAAGATAGGCGATGTAAGGCTTACAGGAGACACAAATCTCGGCACAAGCCTGTCAGGCGTGACCCCGTCAACCCTTAGCATAGTTACTACAAATGGAAATAACTCGGCAATAGTAAGCTTGTTAAAAACATACGGAGAAACCAATGTTTTATCAAGGCCCAGGATAACAGTTATGGACCGCCAGGAGGCAAAAATTTTAGTAGGCGCTAAAGAAGTATATGTTACAAGCGAGGTTACCACTACAAGCGGAGGCACATATCATACTACGGATCATGTCCAGTTTGTAGATGTGGGCGTAAGGCTTGCAGTTATGCCAGAAATAAGCAGGACAGGTTTTGTTACATTAAAGATAAGGCCGGAAGTTAGTAACGCCGATGCTGCAAAAACAGTTGAATTAAAAAATCCGGACGGTTCTACAAGAACTATCGTGCCTTATGTAACTACTTCCGAGGCAGAGACGTCTGTGGCGGTGAAAGATGGGGCAACAATAATAATAGGTGGATTAATGAAAGATACCCTTGTAGACCATATAGAGAGAGTGCCTTTCCTGGGAGATATGCCTTTAATAGGAAAGCTTTTCTCTGCTAAAGGCAAGAGCAAGGAAAAAACAGAGCTTGTAATATTTCTAACCCCGCATATTATTGAGGGAGATAAGACTACGGAAGACGCGCAAAAATACATAGCTGACTGGGATAAAAAAGCGGATGAGATGAAGATAGAAAAACAGAAGGAACCGGAGATCAACCTGTCCAGGATAATGCCTGAGAGAAAGGAGCCTGTCAAGACAGAGGCTGTAGCTAAAAAGACTGCGGATGAGAAAAGCAAACAGCCAAGGCAGAAATGGGCGCCTATTTTAGGAGCAAAGAGCCGCGAAATTAAAGATGCGGAAAAGCTTGAGGCGGGAGATAGCCAGGAGCCTTCAGCTCGCGATAGAACGCCTTATGAAGAATACTGTTTTAAGATCGGGCAGGAAATAAATAATCTGGCAAAGCTGGATAAGGATGTTATTGGGATAGGCGGGGATGTGGAATTGCAGTTTACGCTGGATAAAGAAGGATTTTTGGTAAGAGGCCCTGTAGTGCTTAATAATCCCGATCTCAGGCTTGTGAGAAGCATTGTAAGGATTGTAAAAAAGGCATCGCCGTTTCTCCGTTTTCCAAAGGTATTGAAGAAAGATCAGGCAGATTTTAACGTAGTTATAAGGTATGAATAATTCTCTTGACGCGTAAGAGATAATAATATAATCTATCTAACATGTTTAAACGCTTTAAAATAGTATTTATAATATTATCTGCAGCCATGGCAGCCTCGACTATGCCTGTTTTTGCTGATTCGGTCGGGACTGTTGAGAATAGCAAGCCTTCATGGTATGCGGTTATCAGTACCAAGAATAAAGACAAAAAACTTTATATAAAGGGAGACATGCTGTTTTCTGATAAGAATCCGGCAGTATCTTTAAAGATATCCGATATAAAAAAGGATAGCCTTGTATTGGAATATACAGCTTCAAAAACCAGCGTTATTGTAAAACCCGGAGAGCATATTCCGATAGAAGGTTCCGGGATGATTTTTGAAAAGACCTCCGAAGCCAGTGTTTTGGAATATAATTATAACAAGCCTGCTAAAAAGATTACAAAGAATCAGCCAAAAGATTTCACAATAAAGAGCCTTGAAAAGAAAAAGATAGTATTGGAAAAAGATTATAATGCCTCTTTTCAGGCGAAGCAGCTTTCAGATAAAGAAAATGAGATTTTTAAGAGCCCTTCAGACAGGAATTCCGACAAAAAGATTATAATTGCGGAACTTTTCAACAATATAAAGCCGCAGAAAATAGGCGACTCTATATGGGTGCTGAATAGAGGCAGTGATGAATCTGCGATACATAATGCCGGTGCCGCGCTTACGTCTGCAATAAAGATGGTCGAGCCCAGGTACAGATTTGGAGAAGGGCCTGCCTTGAAATTTAACACAGACCTTGGCATGGTAGTTGTAAATAAAGAAGGTTTTCTTATACAGAATATTGCTGTTGCAAAACTTACGGAAAATTTTGGCATAAAAGAAGGCGACATTATTAAAAGCGTAAACGGATATCCTGTGAATAGCCTTTTTGGGATATACAGGATATATGAGGATATTGCATTAAATAAAACCACCAAGCTTTTGAGTATTGATATTGCAAGAGGCGGAAACAAAGAAACGCTGGTCTATAAAATAAGATAATAGTCAATAGCTAACTAAAAAGTCAAGAGTAAAAAGGCAAAACCTAGAATTTAAAGAGCTGTAAGCTTGCAGCTTAAAACTTAAAGCTAAATAGTTCTTACTTTTAAGTTCTATCTATTATACAGAAAGGGGATATTATGGATTATTTATTAACTGAAGAACAGGTGATGGTGCGGGATATTGCAAGGCAGATTGCCGAGGAGAAGATCAGGCCTGTCGCAGCAAAGTATGACGCAGAAGGCATCTTTCCGTGGGACATAGTAAAGATAATGGCTGCGAGCGATTTATGCGGCATATACATTGAAGAAAAATATGGCGGCACAGGCGGAGGTGCGATGGAGCTTGTCCTTGCTACTGAGGAATTATCCAAGGCGTGCGGAGGTATTTCTCTTGCGTTTGCAGCAACTGCGCTCGGAACGTTTCCAATTATTCTATTCGGGACAGAAGACCAGAAACGAAAATACCTTCCCGACATAGCAAAGGGGAAAAAGCTGGCGGCATTTGCTTTAACCGAAGCAGGGGCAGGAAGCGATGCCGGGGCTATCGCCACGACTGCTGAGCAAAAAGGCGATTATTATGTTTTAAACGGCACAAAACAATGGATTACTAACGGCGGAGAAGCAGAACTTTATACTGTTATCGCGTCTACAAACAGGGCCAAAGGCGCGCGCGGGGCAGCTGCGTTTATTGTTGAAAAAGGCATGAAGGGTTTTGAGTTTGGAAAAAAAGAAGACAAGATGGGCATAAGAGCTTCCGCTACAAGAGAACTCGTATTTACGGATTGTAAGATTCCAAAAGAAAATATATTGGGCAAGGAAGGAATGGGATTTATCGTAGCGATGAAAACATTTGATCAGTCAAGGCCAGGCGTGGCAGCCCAGGCAGTAGGTATTGCGCAAGGAGCGCTTGACCTGACGATTCAATATATGAAAGACAGGAAACAGTTTGGGAAAAGCATAACCAGTTTTCAGGGCCTGCAATTTATGCTTGCAGATATGGCTACCGAGATAGAGGCGTCAAGAGCGCTGGTATACGCCTGCGCCCGCATGCTGGACAGCGGCAATTCAAAGGTTTCAAA
>Ga0172368_10006392_pt1 | contig 12677 bp, 8 predicted proteins | sample Lak11m_FD_114540 | JGI IMG/M metagenome (GOLD analysis project Ga0172368, IMG submission 114540) | Freshwater microbial communities from Kabuno Bay, South-Kivu, Congo - kab_022012_11m | ecosystem: Environmental > Aquatic > Freshwater > Lake | place: Democratic Republic of the Congo: South-Kivu...
CACGGAAGCCGTACGGCGGCCAGCGCATCGCGGATGGCATATGAGTAGTGCGTATACGCACCGGGGTTGATGATGATCCCATCCGCCCACGACAGCGCATCGTGGATTGCGTCAATCAGCTCGCCCTCTGAGTTTGACTGGAGTATGCGAGCCTCGATGCCCAGGTCCCGCGCGCGGTCCTTGATACGTCGGTTCAGGTCATCGAAGCTGATTCGTCCGTAGACCTCAGGCTCTCGGACGCCGAGGAGGTTCAGGTTCGGTCCGTGGAGCACGAGGAACCGGATCACTCTACGCTCCCTTCGGCCGGCTCGGCCTCGGTCACCAGCATGATCGGTATGCCGTCACGGACCGGGTACCGTCTGCCGCACTCGGTGCATACGATCTGCTCACCGTCAAGCCTGACCGGTGGCCGGCTATCGCATGCCGGGCATGCCAGTATCTCCAGCAACGCCGGGTCTATCATCTCTCTTCGCTCCTCTGCTTGGTTTGCTCAGCGACCACGGGCGTCGTGACCGCCGTGACCGATCCGTTCATGGACCCGATGAAGGTCCGTGCGCCGTCGCCCACCGGCGACGAGAAGCTGTATCCGGGCCGCGTCTGGAACGCGCACACGATGGCGCCCGTGCGAGGCTCGATCCACGTGACCCGGCCCTGCACAGACCCGATCGCGATCAACCTGCCGACCATGGCAGGCGACGAGTCGTAGTTGTCCGCTCCGGTTGAGCAGCGCCAGATCAGCTCGCCGGACGCCGCATCGAATGCGTAGCAGTCGCCCTGGCCTTTCTCGCCGAGGCCACCGACGTAGACCCGCCCCCCGCCGGCCAGAGGGGAGGAATACCCGAGCGTATCGCCGCCGGCCGGCGCTCGCGCGATCCACCGCTCCGAACCATCGCTCAGGTTCAGGGCGTGCAAGACGCCGTCGTTGGTGCAGACGTAGACACACCCCTGCGCAACCGCGGGCGACGCGATCGCCGGTGAGTAGTAGAAGCTCAGGTTGCCCCTGCCGCCATTCGTGCGGCCCATCTGGACCCGCCATGCTGCCGTACCTGTGTCGGCGTCCACGCAGTAGAGCGTGTTGTCCCAGCCACCAAGGATGAAGCGGTTGCCCGCCGTTGCCACCCTCGACTGGAAGAACGACCGGGCGTCGAGTCGCCATTTCTGCTTCCCTGACCCGGCATCGACACCGTGGATCGAGCGGTTCGATCCGACGCAGACCGTGGCGCCGATCGCCGAAGCGGACGAGAGAACCGGAGAGCCGGCATCGTACCGCCACCTGCGCCTGCCGGTTCGCAGATCGAGGGCATACAGGTAGTGGTCCATGGACCCGACGTAGACCGTGTCCTCCGAGACGAAGGGGGTCGCGTACACAGCACCGCCGGTCTCGTACTGCCAGCGCGGCCTGCCCGTCGCGGCGTCCAGAGCATAGATGCGCCCGTCGAACGAACCGACCAGCAGCATGTCCCCCGACAGGACGGCCGATCCCTGCACGGTGCTCTTCGTCTGGGTCACCCACTGGGAGCGTGCCGACGCGCCTATCGGCTGAACGAGGAACCCCACATCCGTCGCGTAGGTCTCAGCGTGAGCGGTGGCGCTCACCCTCAGAACGTGCCACCCCGGCGCCAGAGCCGAGACGTCCACCTCGATCACGAACCAGCCGTCCCTCGGGCCGGCCTGCGGCTCGAGAAGCCCTGGCTTGCCATCCAGAGCGCACGATGCCCTGTCGGTCCGAACCGGCCGCCCCTCTTCGGTAAGGCGATAGCGCAGGCGTCGGCGTGCCAGAACCTCCCGGCCCGGGTCATCCCACTCAGCCGCCAGGCGCCGCGCGGGACGACCGGTCAGCGGCAGAGCGGCCACCACTGCAGCAGACGAGGCGGGCGACGACACGTGACGTATGACTTCCGCCCTCCCGTCCCTCACGCGCACCTCGTAATGTGAGCCCTGGTACAGCCCTCGGGCCATGAAGCACTGGATCCCGTTCACTCGCCATGCCAGATCGGAGTGACCATGCCCGACGAACATGGCCACAACGTTGTACGGGGCCAGAATACTCAGGAGCTCGGTTGCGTTATCAATGTTGGTGCCTTCGCGTCCCAGCCAGTGATGGAAGAAGACGAAAACGGGAGTTCCCTTTCGCAGCTTCCTCAGGTCGCCCCGGAGCCAGGAGAGCTGTCCGCCGTCGAAGTGGCCCCAGTGCTCAAGAACGACGGTGCTGTCCAGAAGCACGAAGTGGCAGCCGCCGTGGTCGAACGACCTGAAGAGCGGCCCGCAGAATCTGGTGAACTCCTCCTTGCCGGTTGGAGCCCACCGCACATCGTGGTTGCCGGGCACCGCGTAGATAGGCGCCGGGCTGCCGATGGTGGCGTCGCGGTAGGCAGCGAATTCCTGCTCGGTGCCGAGCTCTGTTACATCTCCCGTATGGACGATGAATGCCGGCCCGCCCGAGGCCGGCAGCGCTTCCACGAAGGACTTCAAAGCGCCGGCGTTCCTCGCCGACGCCACATGTGCGTCGGTTATGTGCAGGAACGAGAAATCGGCGATGGCTGCACGAGGCCAGACAAGCAGTACCAGCGCTGCCGCGGTCAGGCACGTTCTGCGGATCCTCATGGAACGACCCCCTTCGTTCATCGGGCATACGGTACCCCATCAGCGCGCGCGCACGGACAAGTCGCGCTACTACGCTCGCGGCCCGAGCAGAAGGGAGGAATCCGTGCCCGGACCGTGTATAACGTATCCGTGCTGCGTCAGCCCGCCGCCTTGCGCCGCACCGATGGGCTGACGGTCTGCGAGGTAATGCTGCGTGGCTGGGTCGCTGAGAGTTCTGATACTGGAAGACCGCTGGCCAGACGCCGTGCTTCTGGTTGCCACCCTCCAAGAAGCCGGGTACAGCGCCGACTGGCAACGCGTTGACACCGAACCGGACTTCCGTGCGGCTCTCGCCACCGACCCTGACGTCATCCTTGCCGACTACCAGCTGCCGGACTACGACGCGCTGAGTGCGATCAGGCTTGTAAACTCACTCGGTCTCGATACGCCTATCATCGTGGTCACCGGCGCCCTGGGCGACGAAGCCGCCGCTGAGTGCATCAAGCTCGGAGCAACCGACTACATCCTGAAGGACCGCCTCGCGCGCTTGGGACTGGCGGTCGCCAATGCGCTGGAGCAGAAGCGCCTCAGAACCGAACGCAAGCGGGCGGCCGACGCTCTGTCGGCAAGCGAGCAGCGCTTCCGCGCCGTCTTCCGTGACAGCCCGATAGGCCTCGCGGTCCTTGACGCTGGAGGGTCCATTCTCGAAGCAAACCCGGCGCTCTGCGCCATGCTCGCCATGGACGAGCGGGAAACGCGTGGCCGTGCATGCACGGAGCTCCTCGCGCCCACCGACAGACAGCCGCGGAATCGGCTGCGGGACATGCTCGCCTCACGGTGCAAGCTAAGGGCCACCATCCGCGCCAATATCGTGGGCGGGTCCGGCCAGACCGTTCCGGTCTCCCTTACCGTCGCTCCCCTGAACGCAGAGGAAACCGCAGAGGGCTCGGCACTCCTGATCGCCGAGGACCTGAGCGACAAGGTGGCGGCCGACCGCGCAGGTCGCCAACGCGACGCGATCCTGCACGCCACGGGCCAGGCCGCCGAAGCGTTCCTTAGCGCGGGTGAATGGGACGCCTCACTCAGCACGTTCCTTGGTCTGATCGGAGCCGCTGCATCGGCGTCAGCGGCGAGCATCGTCAGGCTGGACCTGCAGGGGCGCGCGACGACTGTCCGTTGCTGGCCAGTGGACCAGGGACGACCGCGCAGCGCCATCGTGGAAGCCCTGCAAGGTGCCGTCGCCTCCCATGCGGGACAGCTCTCGGGTGCCGGCGCGCAGCGTGTAGTCGTTGCAGAGCCTCCGCAGGTCCTGGCGCAGAGTCATCCCGCCGTTGTGCTCGCGCCAATCACGGTGCGCAAGATGTGCTGGGGCTGTCTGGCGGTGGCTTCCGATCCTCCTGACCGCGCGTGGCATGAGCAGGAGCTATCGGCGTTCCAGTACGCCGCCGAACTGCTCGGCGACGCGATCCAGGACCGTGAGGCAAGCCTTCAGCTACAGGCCAGTGAGGAGCGCGCCCGGCTTCTAGTTGATACATCGCTGGACGCGGTCATCTCGGCTGGCCAGGACGGCTTCATCACGGGGTGGAACCCCCAGGCGGAGCTCATGTTCGGCTACGCCGCCGACGAGGTCCTTGACACGCCGGTCCTGAGCGTTGTCGCCCCAGCCGACCGCCACGCGGAGTGGCGGGCCAGCGGGGTCCGCCCGCTCGATGACACCGGCGAGCCGCTCGCGCCCAGACGTTTCGAAGCGGTGGCGGTCCGACGCAACGGTGAGCGATTCCCGGTTGAGGTGGCCGTTTCCTCCGCGAACCTCAACGGTTCGGCAATGCTGAGTCTCTTCGTCCGCGATCTGACGGCTGCAAAGGAGGCGGAGCTCGCCCTCCTGGGTGCACAGCGCCGGGACGAAGAGATCGCGGCGAAGATCCAGGAAGCTCTCCTAATCGGCGATCCGACCGTGGCTACCGGCTGGCTCCAGATGGCGGTGGACGCACAGCCGGGCAGGCTCATCTCGGGCGACTTCGTGCTGAGCCTCCATCACACGGACACAGTGGTGGACGTAGTGATCGGCGACGTCATGGGTAAGGGACTGACGGCGGCGCTCCTCGGCGCCATCACGAAGAACTACCTGTACGAGGCGACTCGCCAGTTGGTCCGCCACCTTGGCCCGTTCGGGCGCCTGCCGGAGCCGCACGAGATCGTGGCCGCCGTGCACCAGCATATGTCCAAAGACCTGCAAGACATGGACAGCTTCGTGACGCTGTGCTATGCGCGCTTCGACAAGGCTCAGGCGCGCTGCACGATCGTGGACTGCGGACACACGCGCACCGTTCACTACATCTCAGCGACAGGCGAATGCGAGCTGCTAAAGGGCGACAACCTGCCCCTCGGCGTCGCAGAACGTGAGTTCTTCGCCCCCATCCACACTGGCTTCTCGCCGGGCGATAGCTTCCTGCTCTACAGCGACGGCGTCCTGGAGACCGAGAACGACCGTCTGGAGCAGTTTGGAGAAGAGCGGGTAGTGCAGGCGGTCAGGAGGCTGGCGGGAGCTCCGCCGTCCAGTGTAGTGGACGCGATCCGGGCCGCCGTGTCGGAGTTCGCGGGCCCGACCGAGCCGACGGACGACCTTACGTGTGTCGCCATTCAGCTGCTGGCCGAGGCGACAGGCATGCCCGCCACCGTTCGAACGCTCGAGGTTCCCGGTGACCTGGGGGAGCTGCCGCGAGTGCGGGAGTTCGTTGCCGGCCTCGCCGAGGACGCCCTCGGCCCCGCCCTACCCTCCGACGAAGTGGATCGGTTCGTGCTGGCCGCACATGAGGCTGTATGCAACGTTGTCGAGCACGCCCATGGCCAGCGCCCCGAGTTCCGCGTGCAGCTGATTGCCGAGGCTTACCCCGACCGTTTCGAGCTACGCATCTACGATTCCGGGACGGGTTTCAACTTGCGCGGAGTCCCTGAACCCGAGTTGGGTACCGCGCGTCCGCAGGCGCTGGGGGTCTACTTCATCAACCAGGGCGCCGATCGTTGCGAGTATGAGCGCGACGATCTGGGGCGCAACTTCCTGCGACTCGTCAAGCGACGCTGACGCCCGTTGTAGTGGCCTCGCCGAATGCCCTCACGCCACGGCAGGCGCCCGGTGTGCAGCCTCCACGGCGTCTTCCCGTGTCTCGTAAATGTCGAAGACGCGGTGCATCCGCACCATCTCCATCACCGCTCGGACGGGGCGCTGGAGCGTGCAGAGCTTCAGAAAGCCGCCGGCCGCGGTGAGCCGCCTCAGGCAAGACAGCAGGGCGCCAAGGCCGGAGCTATCCATGAACCGGACGGCCCCAAGGTCAATAACAGCCTGCTGAGCCCCTGCCAGTACGGGCTCCATGGCGCGCTTGAAGATATTCGCGTTGTTGGCATCGAGCCTGTCGGCCTTGATCACCACCAAGACCACGCCGTCCTCGCGCTCGACGGTGAATTCCACCCTGCCCCCTCCTGCGGAACACGCCCGGCCAACAACGCCACGTGGATGACGACGCCTGGATATGAGCGCCGGCTGTCACCTACCCGGGCTGATCCCTGTTTGCATAGAGTTCTGCTTACGCTACCAGTATATCCTCTAACCGCATCCAGACCCGTCAACCTCTGCATTTCGGATGTGCCGGAGCGCGAGCAACCGCGTCACGGGCGTTCGCCATCGCCATGGCACACCGATTCGCAGGCGCGACCTAACTGATCGTCCTCTTCCGGGCGACGCGACGCACCACGGATCTCCACTACCCACGCCGAGCGCGCGGGCGCCTTGGCCGTGCGTGCCCTGCCGCCGCCTCTTTGGCGCGCCGTCACGTTGCAGGCCGGCGAGGCCCGAGGGTATACTGGCGTGGCTTGGGTCGTTAGCTCAGTTGGTAGAGCAGCTGACTCTTAATCAGCGGGCCAAAGGTTCGAGTCCTTTACGACCCACGACGCCCGTAGGGCTTCCTCTCTTCGAGGAAGCCCTTGCTTTTCTTAGGACCGGGTTACCGACTCCCCTTCGCCTTCCGGAAAAGCTCCAGGCGCTCCCGCATCAGTTGCTTGTTCCGAGCTGGAATCTGCGGGTTCGCGTCGCCAATGGGAATGGCCCGCTGCTGTAACTCGATGGCTTGATCCACTCGTCCGAGCTTGAAGTGAGCGAACGCCAGCGCCGTCAGGATATTGGCGTCCTGGTGCTTCGTGAGCTCGGCTGACCGTTGCGCAAGGTCGAAGGCGAGTTGGTAGTCGGGCGACTTCAGCCCCGGCGTTTCGTCGAGGAGCATTCGCGCCATGAGCCATAGTAGGCCCGACTGGTCCTTCAGCTCGCCCTTCAGCAACTCGTGACCGAAGGAGTACGCTTGCGCCTCGTCGCACTTCAACAGAAGGTTGAACCGTATGAGGACCATGCGCCGGCCATAGTCGGGCTGAGCCTTGGCGATCCGGTCGAGCTCCTGCACGGCCTCCTTGAACCGGCCGGCCTGCTGGAGGTCGTTGAACTTCTTGAACAACCGGTATTCGCGGTCCTCCTCAGCCTTCTGTGCGGCGCGGTCTTTCGCATACCGGGCGAAGTCGAAGCGCTTCTGGATGATCTCGTCCAGCACAGCGTCGAGCATGATCGTGTGCCCGATCCATATGATCTTCCCGTTGCGCCCCACGACAAACGAAGTGGGCACGCCGCGCTCGCCTGATGCGTCCAGCCACGCGGCAGCAACCTTGCCTGTTGGTCCGTCAATGCCCACGGCGTACGGCATCTTAGGCCCCATCTCCTTGACGAAGGCGCCGACCACGGCGAAGTAGCTTGTATCGCCCGCACCCCTGGACTTCTCGTAGACGCTGACCGCCTCGACGTCGACAAGCCTGGCGTGCTTCTTCGCCACTTTCTCCAGCACGGGAAGCGCCTGCCGGCTCGGGCTCGACCACGACGAGAAGAAGGTGACGACCCGGATCCGCTCGCCTGCGGCGCGCCTCTCCGGAGCCCGGATCCACTTGGCGACCGCCACGGGAGGCGGCTTGCTGCCCAGATCGAGTGTCGCCGCGCACGACGATACGGCGGCGGCCACGATCCAAACAAACCACGCGGCGCTGGCGATCCTACGCATAGGTGACGCTCCTGGGATATGTACTCCGGCCCACTTCGAACACGGGCTCCTAGCCGCATTATACATGACGTCCGGCTCTGCGCCACGCCGGACCGCGACGGGGGTCCGCTCGGGGTCGTGGGCCCGGGTCTGCGAGGGAGGCGTCCAGCGTCGTCCGTGAGCCCGATAACGATACAGGCCGCAGGAAGCCTGCGGCCTGTCGCCCGAGCCTGGTGCCGAGGACGGGACTTGAACCCGTATGCCCAAGGGCACACGCCCCTCAAACGTGCGCGTCTGCCAATTCCGCCACCTCGGCCCGACGGCGTAGCGCCACGGAGAATCGAACTCCGGTTTACGGGCTGAAAACCCGCCGTCCTAACCTCTAGACGATGGCGCCGCGAGCGCGCTGATTATATCAGCGAGCACCTTCCAGTGTCAAGGAGCTACTTCACTCGGCGAGCGCCTCGAAACCGGTCGCTGTAGTAGCCTTCCGCAAGGCTGTCGACCCGCACGCGTCCACGTGCCGACGATGCGTGAACGAACTTGCCGTCACCCACGTAGATGCCCACATGGCTGATGCCCCGGCGAGTCGTCGAGAAGAAGACCAGATCACCCGACTTCAGACTACCCTTGGCCACTCGGCTGCAGCGCCCAAACTGCGCCGCTGCGCTGTGTGGCAGATCAACGCCCTTCTCACCATATACATACCGGGTGAAGCCTGAGCAGTCGAAACCCCCTCGCGAGGCGCCGCCGTACCGGTACCGCGTGCCCCGATAGGCATACGCCGTGCGCACGACATCACGCCGGCCCGACGAAGCCGTGCGGGTGCGGCTCTTCGTTGCCGACACCGTCCGCCTTGGCGTCGGCCGCTTTGCCGACACCGTCCGTCTTGGCGTCGACCGCTTCGCCGACACAAGAGCCCTGCGCGCAGGGCTCTTGGACGCCGGCCTTGCGGCCACTGTCCGTCGCGGCAAGGCGCCCGTCCTGGACCGAGCGGCCACAAAGTCGCTGGAGACCCAGCCGGTCCGCGCGTCGGACAGTCTGAGTTTGCACCACTCGCCCTGCTTGGCGATGACAGTAACCGTCGCCCCATCGTCGAGGAGCATCAGCCGCTCTGATCCCGTGGAAGCGCCCTTACGGACGGACACACGGTCGCCTCTGATGACCCTTCGGACCGGATTACCAACCAGCGACGCAACGCGAGAGCCGGCCTTGGCCGCAACGCGCCTGGAGATGGGCGGCTTCACACCCGCAGCTTTGGAGGCTGGAGCGACCCGCGCCCCGGGCTCAGCCGCCGGGCCCAACACCGCAAGCAGGTCCGCTCGGACCCAGCCGTGGGCGACATCAGGACCCTTCACCTGGCACCACCCGCCCTTCCTGGCAGTGACGGTCAGACGAGCGCCGGAGTCCAGAAGGGTTAGGCGGCCGTAGTCGGTACCCGGTCCGCGACGAACTGCAATCCGGTCACCCTTGACCGATGCTGGTACGCATGCAGACGCCGGGACCCTGACGACGGGCTGCGGATCCGGGATGGTGAGGACCCTTCCGTCCACGAGGATGGCGTCCACGTGGATGCCGTTGGCTTTGGCGATGTCCGCCTTCGGCACGTCGAACTTGCGAGCCAGGCTGTCGAGTGTAGTGCCCGGCCCGACCGTCACCTTGCTGGCTGCTTGTGATGAGAGTGGTAAGAAGGATGTCAGAAAGGCCGCGACGCTGATCCGCGCCCAGCGAAGTCCGTGGGAACGCATGCTTCCCCCTTCCTTCCGTGGCGTTGCGTCGGCACAGAGCTAGCGAGTGTTGTGCCTGCGCACGATGGCACGATGCCGGCACTATGGCGGCTTCACACCGGTTGCGAGTCTAGCGCATCGCCGTCTCACGAGTCAACCCCATTGCCGAAGCCAGCGCGCTGGGAAACGGGTGCACAGGCTCTACTTCACAGCGGGTCCGCGCCTCCAGCTCGCCGAGCGTGACGTCATCCAGGAAGACGCCTCCCTCCTTACTCAGGCACACGGCCGGGAGCCACACCTTCCCACGCACACCCGTCCGGGCCAGCGCCTCGGCGATGTCGGCGCCGGTCAGTAGCCCGGCCACGCTGATCGTCCCACCGAACCGCCGGTTGGGCGCCACGACAAGGTCAAGCTGTACCCCATCCACCGCGTTCAGTGCATCGCGTAGATCTCCTACCACGTCCCGGGCAAGCTCCCCGGTGACGAGCGTGCCCGTGATCGAACGCTCCGACCTCTTCTGGAGGCGCTTTCTCGTGCGCTCCAGGTCATCGAGAAAGAGCCGGGTGGTCCCCACGCCATCATCAAGCTGAGGAAAGCCCTCGTAGTGGCGTCGCGACGGCACGGTGGCATGAGCCAGGTAATACCACTCGTCGGAGAGCCAGACGAACCGCGTACCCAGCGTCCGCCGCATCTCGCTCCCCCGGCGCCGGTGCCACCTGAGGATGGCGGCGGCATACCGGTCGTCAGGAGGCGTGAGCTTCGCGAGGCGCTCTCTGTGGCGAGTGAGTCCCACAGGCACGATCGCCACCGATAGAACGCCTGACTTCATGCCCGAGGCGGACGGGTGCAGGGCCGCGAGGTCGTTAAGCGTCCTCTCCAGGACCGAGCCGTCGTTCAGGCCGGGACACAAGACCACCTGAGCGTGAACGTCTATGCGAGCCGCCGCGAGCTCCGCCAGAATGGGTATCACCGGTTCTGGGACCGCGCTTCCGAGAAGCCTACCACGCACCGCGGGGTCCGATGCATGGACCGACACGTAAAGCGGCGAGAGGCGTTGCTCCACAACACGTGTGCGCTCCGCGGCGGTAAGGTTCGTGAGGGTGACGTAGTTGCCGTGAACGAACGAGAGCCGGAAATCGTCGTCCATCACATACAACGAGCGTCGCATTCGCCTCGGCATCTGGTGGATGAAGCAGAACACGCAGCGGTTGTTGCACCGGTGCACGCCGTCCGCGAGCAGGTCCTCGAACGACACGCCGGGTGGCTCGCCGCGCGTCAACATCGTGAGCGCCGGCATCTCCGTGTCGCCGCGCTCGATGGTGAGCGCAACGGCGTCCTCGGACGCGTGGAAGCGAAAGTCCAACTCATCCGCCGGGACCTGTCCGTTGACTGCGCGAATAACATCGCCAGGCCGCACGCCGGCCCGATCGGCGGGGCTGTTGGGCTCGACGGCGGAGACGCGCAGCCCTCTCACGCCGCCCCCCGGGCCCCGGCTCAACCGGAGCCCTCGGCGCCGTCTGGCTTCGCAGTCAGCAGGCCGTAGAGGATGCTCTCGACCAGGGCATGCCAGCTCGCCTCAATCATGTTGGTGGAGACGCCGACTGTGGACCACGTGTGATCGCCGCTTCGCGACTCGACCATCGTGCGCACGCGCGCCGCCGTCGCATCGCGTACGTTGACCACGCGGACCCGGAAGTCGGTGAGGCGTATGTCCGCAAGCGCGGGGAAAAAGCGGCTCAGGGCCTTGCGCAGCGCGGTGTCGAGCGCATGGACCGGACCGTCGCCCTCGGCAACCGTCAGGCGCTCCTCGCCATTGACCCGGAGCTTCACCGTGGCCTCGGTAGTCGGCTCCGCATCCCCGCGCTTCTCCACGATCACGCGGAACCCCACGATCTCGAACAAATGGCGCAGGCAGCCGGCGGTCTCCATGAGCAGCAGCTCGAAGGACGCCTCAGCCCCTCGAAGGAGTAGCCTTCGCGCTCGAGCTCGGCGACGCGCTTCAGCAGGTGCCGGGCTTCGGGGGATCTCTTGGTCACATCCATGGCCCGCAGCATCGCCTTGCTGGCGATCGTCGCGCCGCCGGACAGCTCCGACACGAGTATGCGCCGGGAGTTGCCGACAGTGCGCGGGTCAACATGCTCGTATGTCGCGCGGTGTTTGGTGACGGCGTCCACGTGCATCCCCGCTTTGTGCGCGAATGCGGAGCGTCCCACGTACGGCAGTCGGTGAATGGGAGGCACGTTGGCGATCTCGTCTACGAACTGAGACACTCCCGTCAGGTGGGCGAGCGCCCCCTCAACAAGCACTCCGTAGCCCATCTTGAGCGCCAGGTTCGGCAGGACAGTACACAGGTTCGCGTTGCCGCAACGCTCGCCGTAGCCGTTCACGGTTCCCTGCACGTGAGTCGCGCCCGCGACGACCGCTGCCAGCGTGTTCGCAACAGCGCACCCGGCGTCGTCATGCGTGTGGACTCCAAGCCGACACCTCACGGCTTCGCGTGCCGCCGCCGTACTCGCGCGAACGGTGTCAGGAAGCGCGCCGCCGTTCGTGTCGCACAACACGATCACCGACGCCCCCGCCTGCTCGGCCGTCCGGATGCACTCGATCGCATAGGCCGGATTGGCCGCGTATCCGTCATAGTAATGCTCGGCGTCGAAGATCACCTCCGGCACGCACGCGGAGAGGAACCGCACGGAGGAGCGGATCATCTCGAGATTGACCTCAAGGCCTACCCTGAGGCCGTGGGTAACGTGGAAGTCCCACGACTTGCCGAAGATCGTGACCGTTGGCGCGCCGGATTCCGCCAGAGTCCGCAGCATCTCGTCGTCCGAGGCAGGTGCCCCGGGCTTGCACGTGGACCCGAACGCCGCCAGCCGAGCATGCCTGAGCGGCGCGCGACGGAGGAGGGCAAAGAACTCGAGGTCCTTGAGGTTCGAGCCGGGCCAGCCGCCCTCGATGTAATCCACGCCCAGTTCGTCGAGCTTGCGGGCTATGCGGTCCTTGTCCGCAACCGAGAAGCTGATCCCCTCGCCCTGCGCGCCGTCGCGCAAGGTCGTGTCGTAAACGGCGATGCGGCGTCCCTCGTGCGCATCCGTCATAGGGCGGCCTCGCCCCGCTCTCCGGTCCTGATGCGGACGGCCTCCTCGACGCCCGACACAAAGACCTTGCCGTCTCCGATCTCACCGGTACGTGCTGCCTCGAGGATTACGTCCACCACCTCATCGGCGCGGTCGTCCGGCACCACGAACTCCACCTTGATCTTCGGCAGCAGGTTGATGACGTACGTGTTGCCCCGGTA
>Ga0172368_10006393_pt1 | contig 12675 bp, 7 predicted proteins | sample Lak11m_FD_114540 | JGI IMG/M metagenome (GOLD analysis project Ga0172368, IMG submission 114540) | Freshwater microbial communities from Kabuno Bay, South-Kivu, Congo - kab_022012_11m | ecosystem: Environmental > Aquatic > Freshwater > Lake | place: Democratic Republic of the Congo: South-Kivu...
AAATCAGCTCCTTTTTAGTCATAGCGGTCATAGATTTGTAACCATTATTAAATTAATCTTATGGTTACATTTTACATGACCCAACCGAACAGGGGAAAGTTACATTTTAGATGTCCCAATGCGCCAGACTTGCCAAAATTACCTTTTTCTCCTATAATGAATTGCATTGTTTTAACTCTCACTATACCTAAGCGACATTTATACTATGTCCAACTCCATAAAAATTAAGGGTGCGCGCGTCCACAATTTAAAAAATATTGACGTGGAAATTCCGCGCGATAAATTAGTGGTTATCACCGGCCTGTCCGGTTCGGGAAAATCTTCTCTAGCCTTTGACACTATTTATGCCGAAGGTCAGCGCCGCTATGTTGAGTCCTTGTCCGCTTATGCTCGGCAGTTTATCGGCGTTATGGATAAACCGGACGTTGATTCCATCGACGGACTGTCGCCGGCTATTTCCATTGATCAAAAATCCACGACGCATAACCCGCGCTCTACGGTCGGCACAATCACGGAAATTTATGACTACTTGCGCCTGCTTTACGCTCGCGTCGGTGTGCCGCATTGTCCGATTTGCGGCCAAATGATTAAACCCATGTCTCTAGACGAGATTGTCAACCAAATCATGGCTAATTTTTTAAATCAAGACGTTATCATCTTAGCTCCGATTATTAAAGATAAAAAAGGCGAACATAAGGCCGTCTACGGCGGCATCGCTAAGGCCGGCTATACGCGCCTGAGGCTTGATAAGGTAATTTACACTTTAGCCGAAGCCGAGGACCTGCAAATCGACAAGCAAAAAAAACATAGTCTGGAAATCGTCATCGACCGCCTTAAAATAACTAAAGATAAGGAAGATATCTCTCGCCTTAGTGAAAGCGTGGAAAAAGCTTTAGAGCTAGCTAACGGCTTGGTAACCATAACTGCCGCGGCCCCGATAACGGCCGGTGGAGCAAAAACGGCTGATAGCAAAGTTAAGATCAATCCAGCCGAAATTACCTATTCTAAACTTCTGGCCTGCGCCAAATGCGGTTTAAGCTTGCCTGAACTGGAACCGCGTAATTTTTCTTTTAACTCGCCTCATGGCGCCTGCCCCGACTGCTCCGGCCTAGGCACTAAGCTGGAAATTGATCCTAAATTAATCATTAATTCCAACCTGACTATCGCCCAAGGCGCCATCCGCCCCTGGGCCCATAGCGCGGTCACCGGCCAGGGCTGGTTGATGCGTATTCTCGGCACGGTAGCCGGGACTCATGGTTTTGATTTAAATACGCCGGTCAAAGATTTAACTAAAGAGCAATTAAACATCGTGCTCTACGGTTCGGGCGGAAAAAACTATAACGTTGATTATCAGAGCGAGCGCTTCTCCGGTGAACTAACCACCGAGTTTGAAGGCGTAATTCCTAATTTAGAACGGCGCTTCGCGCAGACCGAATCCGACTATGTTAGAAAAGAAATTGAGCAATACATGCGCGTCCTAATCTGTCCAACCTGCAAAGGCAAGCGCCTAAAACCGGAAATCCTGGCTGTGACTATCGCCGACCAATCTATCTATGATGTGGCGGCCAAACCGATTGATCAAGCTAAAAAATTCTGCTCGGAATTGTTAAATTCAAAAGTTTTGACCGCACGCGAGAAAAAAATTTCTTCACGCCTGCTTAAAGAAATCTGCGTCCGGCTGGAATTTCTCTCTAATGTCGGCCTGGATTATTTAACCTTAGAAAGATCGGCTAATACCCTGTCCGGCGGCGAAGCTCAGCGCATCCGCCTAGCCACGCAAATCGGCTCGGCCCTGATGGGCGTGATTTATATTTTAGATGAACCGTCTATCGGCTTGCACCAGCGGGATAACGACAAACTAATCAGCACGCTTAAAACTTTGCGTGACTTAGGCAATACCGTAATTGTGGTTGAGCATGACGAAGCTACTATGCTAGCGGCCGACTGGCTCATAGATATCGGTCCGGGCGCGGGCGAACATGGCGGCCAGATCGTGGCGGCCGGCACACCCGAAAAGGTCAAAAAGAACGCTAAATCTCTTACCGGCCAATACTTAAGCGGTAAAAAATCCATCCCGGCGCCGCTTAAATATCGCGCCGGCAATGGTAAAGCCTTAAAAATCATCGGCGCCAGCGAACATAATTTAAAAAATATTGATGTTAAATTTCCTTTAGGAAAATTTATCGCTATCACCGGCGTCTCCGGCTCGGGCAAATCTACCCTGATGACCGACATCTTAGCCAACGCCTTAAACCAAAGGCTCTACCGAGCTAAGACGGCTGCCGGCAAACACCAAACTATTGAGGGTCTGGAATATATTGATAAAATTATTGACATTGATCAATCGCCCATCGGCCGCACGCCGCGCTCCAACCCGGCTACGTATACTGGCGCCTTTACGCCTATCCGCGACTTATTCGCCTCCTTGCCTGAAGCGAAAATCCGCGGCTATAAAGCCGGGCGCTTTTCCTTTAATGTACCGGGCGGGCGCTGTGAAGCCTGCGGCGGCGACGGCACGATTAAAATTGAAATGCAATTCTTGCCGGATGTTTATGTTACTTGCGATGTCTGCCAGGGCAAGAGATATAACCGAGAAATTTTGGACATCCATTACGGCGACAAGCGCCTAGGCGGCAAAGGCAAAAATATTTCCGAAGTTTTAGAAATGACCGTGGAAGAAGCCATGGTGCTGTTTAAAAATATTCCGGCCATCTATCAAAAACTGTCCACGCTTAACGAAGTGGGTTTAAGCTATGTAAAACTAGGCCAGTCGGCTACCACCCTGTCCGGCGGCGAAGCCCAGCGAGTCAAATTGGCCACCGAACTCTCCCGCCGCGCTACCGGCAAAACTCTTTACATTTTAGACGAGCCTACTACCGGCCTGCATTTTGACGATATCCGTAAACTTCTGCACGTTCTAAACCAGCTAGTGGATAAAGGCAACACGGTTTTAATTATTGAACATAACCTTGATGTCATTAAATCCGTAGACTGGATAATAGACCTCGGGCCGGAAGGCGGCGATAAGGGCGGCCAAGTCGTAGCCGCCGGCACGCCACGAGAAGTAGCGAAGAATAAAAAAAGTTACACCGGGCAGTATTTGAGCAAGATATTGAAAAATTAAAAAACCAATTATATCACGAGCATAGAAAAATCCAGGATCAGATTTGGCTTAAAATTTCCTTACAAACATTTCTTTCTCATTTTCTCATGGAAATTTTGTTGGAAATTTTAAGCCAAATCCCTGGATTTTTCGTGGCGAGTTATATAATTGGTTTTTAATTTATTTCAACTTCTTCTTAAAATATTCTCCCAACTCTGCAATCTTCACCCTCTCCTGCCTCATGGTATCCCGATCGCGCACGGTCACGTCGCCTTTTTCCAAAGTGTCAAAATCCACAGTCAGGCAGAAAGGCGTGCCGATTTCATCCTGCGCCCGATAACGTTTGCCGATATTACCGCGTTCGTCCCAGGCGCAGTTATAATTCTCTTTTAACTCCTGATAAATTTCCCGAGCTTTCTTAACAAGCTGAGGCTTATTTTTTAATAAGGGAAAAATCGCAATCTTATAAGGCGCCAGAGCCGGTTTTAATTTTAAAACCGTGCGTGTTTCGTTCTTGGCCAGTTCTTCTTCCGTATAAGCTTGCGCTAAGCAGGCCAGCATAGTTCGGTCAAGCCCAAAAGTCGGCTCTATGACATGAGGAATAAATTTTTCTTTTTTCTCTTCATCAAAATATTCTAAGCTCTTGCCCGAAGCTTTTTGATGCCGCGACAAATCATAATCAGTGCGATAGGCAATCGCCCAAAGCTCATCCTGGCCGAAGGGAAATTGATACTCTATATCTATAGTCCGCTTGGAATAGAAGGCTCGTTCCTCGTCGGGAATTTCATGATTAAAAAATTGGTCGCGCGGCAAGCCGATTAAATCAGCATAGCCGTAAATATATTCCAACCAATTTTCAAATATTTCTTTCCAATCCGCCTCGGGCGCGATAAAATACTCTATTTCCATCTGCTCAAACTCATAAGTGCGAAAAATAAAATTACCGGTCGTAATTTCATTCCTAAAAGCTTTACCGATTTGCCCGATGCCGAAAGGAATTTTGTTGGTTCCTGAATCCAAGACATTTTTAAAATTAGCGAAAATCGCCTGCGCCGTCTCGGGCCTTAAATAAGCGGTTAGACCGTCAGCTTCTAAAGGTCCAATCACGGTTTTAAACATGCCGGAAAACATTTTAACTTCGGTAAACTCGCCGCCGCAATCAGGGCATTTCGAAGCGTCCTTAAGCTTATCCGGGCGAAAACGATGATGACATTTTTTACACTCCACCAACGGATCTTTAAAATTATCTACATGTCCGGTCGTCTGCCAAATTTTCGGGCTTAAAATTATACCGCCATCAAGGCCAACCATGTCCTCTCGGTCTTGTATAAAATACTTCCACCAGGTTTTTTTAAGATTATTCTTTAACTCCACGCCTAAGGGGCCATAATCATAAGTATTGGCTAAGCCGCCGTAAATTTCCGAACCCGGAAAAATAAATCCCCGGCGCTTGCATAAAGAAACGATTTTCTCCATGGTCACTTCAGTTTTTTTATTGGACATATAATTTATTTTAAATAAATTCTATCGATTAAAACTAAATTTATTTATCTAAACGCGAGCATAGAAAAATTTAGGGCTAGATTTAGTTTAAAATTTCTTTACAAACATTTTGTTCGGTCGTTTGACATCAAAATTTTGTTGGAAATTTTAAGCTGAATCCCTAAATTTTTCGTGGCGAGAGTTTAGACAAATAAATTTACATCTCTTCCACCGTCTCAATGCCTAAGAGCTTTAAACCATTCTTTACCGTCTGTTTGACTGCGGAAATTAACGCTAATCTGGCATGTTTAACTTCAAAATCAACTTTTAAAACCGGCACGCTATGATAATAATCATTAAATTCCTGGGCTAGCTCAAATAAATACTTAGCGATTTCCGACGGGTCATAATTTTTCCCGGCTGATTTTACGATCTCCGGATATTGGGCCAGCTTGTTTATTAAAACCGTTTCCTTAGGTTCAACCAAGGCGACGAATTTAATTGGCGCCGCAGGTGCTTTATCCGGTGTTTTGCGTATTATGCTATTGATTCTGGCGTAGGTATATAAAAGATACGGTCCGGAAGCGCCGGAAAAGCTAACTGATTTTTCTAGCGCGAAGGCGATATCCGTATTAATGCCATTCTTTAGAATTGAATATTTAACCGCTGCCGAAGAAACCTTCTCCGCCACCTCATCTTTATTTTTTAAGCTCCGCTTGCTTTTCATGATTAGAGTAACCTCTTTCTTAGCTTCATCAAGAAGCCACTCGCCTAAAACCACATTGCCTAAGCGCGAACTCATCTTGCCTTCTTTTAATTTAACCCAGCCGTAGCGTAAATGCTCTTCCCGCCCCTTAGATTCTGGCATAATCAATTCCAGGGCTCTAATAATAACTTTAAAATACTCGGCCTGCTCCGGCCCGACTACATGGAGAATCTTGGCGGGCTTAAATTCTTTAAACTGCAGCTGGGCTAAGCCCATATCCTTGGCTTCATAAGTCGGATTGCCGTCGCGATTGATAAAAACACGGGTATGGAAGCCATGGTCTTCTCCCTTGAAAATCACCGCGCCTTGGCTGGCCTGAAAAATACCTTTCTTTAAATTCTTTAAAACCAGCTCCCGGCCATTATTAAAAACTTCTGACTCAAAATAAAAACGGTCAAACTTGGTGTCCACTCTTTTATAAATGCTATTGAAATAATCCAAACTCCATTTTCTGGTAGTTTTATAAATCCCCGTAACGCTCTTATCCTGGAGATAAATTTTTTTATTTAATTCGGCAATCTCTTGCTTAGCCGCCTCATTCTCTTCATAATGTTTGCTGCCCAGAGCATAGGCCTTACCTAAAAATTCGGCTTTAGTTTTAATATTTTCCTTTTTGGCTGTTTGATACTCTGTCTTTAACTGCCTAACGCCCCAAAGGCACTTAGCAATATGCAAGCCGATGTCGCCCTGATAATTAACCCGAATAATTTTATAGCCATTAGATTCTAGGATTCTGGAAATAGCTTCACCGGTCAAAATATTCCTTAGGTGGCCGATATGAAAAGCCTTGTGCGTATTAGGGTGAGCGAATTCCACCATGATTTTTTTACCGCGGCCGATTTTATTAAAACCATATTTATCCTTCTCTTTCATTATCTCGCTAATCACATTTTGGGCTAACTTTTGCTTATTTAAGGTAAAATTTATAAACGGTCCGATGGCCTTAGCCGCGATGATAACTTCATCTAAATCTACTCGGCCGACTAAGAACTCGCCCATCTCAACCGCCGTCTTCTTAAATTCTTTAGCTAAATTAAAGCAGGCTAAACTTAAATCCCCGAATTCCGGTTTAGGCGGCGAGACCAGATCAGCCGGTTTAACTGAATCTTTCTTTAAAACCTCGTTGATCATCTCGGCGATGCTTTGTTTTATTTTATCCAAGGTATTCATAATTCTATTTTTTTTACTTCGCTAATCGTCTTATTTAAAAACCTTTGTCCCAATTCTTTAAACTTATTGGTATTATCAGTCGTATAAAAAACCAATTTTTTATTTTTCCCTAATTTTTTTTCTATCTCCTTATGCTTCTTTAGATATTCCGCCAGCTTCTCCGCCGCCGCTTCAGCCGGATTAACTACTTTAACATTCTTGCCCATAATCCTGGCTATATCTTTAATAAGCAGCGGATAATGGGTGCAACCTAAAAGTAAAGTATCAATCTCCTTAACCTTAAGCGGGTGCAGATATTTCTTTAGAATCATCCTGGTTTCCGGCTTCTCTAGTCTGCCTTCCTCAACCAGCGGCACCAGGAGCGGACAAGCCTGCTCAAAAATTTCCAAATCATCTCTTAATTTTCTTAATTCTTTTTTATAAACTCCGGAGCCGATAGTAGCGGCTGTGCCGATCACGCCCAGTTTATGATAACGGCTTAACTTAACCGCCGCTTCTACGGTCGGCACCACTACGCCCAGAACGCGCCGATCAGGATAATTTTTCAGCAAATATTCCTGCTGAATTTTCCTTAAGGCCTTGGCTGAAGCCGTATGGCAGGCGATGATTATTAGCTCGCAGCCGGCTTTAAATAAAAGATCAACAGCTTGCCGAGTATATTCATAAATTACTTCATCAGATTTATTGCCATAAGGCGCTCGAGCGTTATCGCCTAAATAAACATAATCATAATCCGGCAAAACCCGTAGAAACTCTTTCAGAACGGTCAAGCCGCCAAAACCTGAATCAAAAACTCCGATCATAATATAAGCTTATTTTTTTATTACTTTAACGAACCCTCGCTTGCCCCTTTGCACTAAAACTCCATTAGCGGTGATTTCAATAATTTTATTGATGTCATTAACGGCCGCGCCATCAACCTTAATCCCGCCCTGCTCAATCAAGCGCCTGGCCTCGCCCTTGCTCTCCGCCAACTTTATCTCCACCAGTAGATCAGTTAACTTCCATTCTCTAATCTCTAATCTCTGCTCTCTGACCTCCTCCGGCGCTTCTTTCTTCTGCACGGTCTTCACAAAATACTCCTGCGCCTGACCGGCATTTTTCTCACCGTGATAAATTTTAGTTATTTCAAAAGCCAAGCTCATCTTCATGTCGCGCGGATTAACTTTACCGCTATCTAGCGCCTGCTTGATTTCAGCAATGTTTTCTGAAGTTAAATAAGTGCCTAAAGTAAAATATCTGATAATTAAACCGTCCGTCAGAGACATAACCTTGCCATACATTTCCTCGGGTTTTTCCGTCAGAGAAATATAATTATCCAGGCTCTTGCTCATCTTATCCCCGCCGGATAAACCTTCCAAAAGCGGGCAGGTAATAATCTCTTGTGGCTCTTGGTTATATCTTTTTTGCAATTGTCGGCCCATTAAGAGATTAAACTTCTGATCTGTGCCGCCTATCTCCACATCGGCCTTAAGCGCCACTGAGTCATAGCCCTGCATAACCGGATACAAAAATTCCTGCAGGCTTAAATCCTGATCATTCTTTATTCTCTCTTTAAAATCTGCTCGTTGCGCCACCTGAGCGTAAGTGACTTTTGATGAAAGCATCACCAATTCCTTAAAATCAAGCTTATTAAGCCACTCGGAATTATATCTAATTTCAACTTTTTTCATATCTAGTATCAGGCCAGCCTGCTTAGTATAGCTCTTCATGTTAGCGGCGATATCTTTATCGGTCAGCGGCTTCCTGGAGATCGAGCGGCCTGTCGGATCGCCAATGCGGGCGGTAAAATCCCCAATTAAAAAAATAACTTTATGGCCTAAATCCTGAAAATCTTTAAGTTTTTTTAGAACCACGGCATGCCCTAAATGCAAAACCGAGCCGGTCGGATCAATCCCCAGTTTAATTCTTAATTTCTTGCCGGATTCAAGCCGCTTCTTCAAATTCTCCTTGACAATGGCTTCCTCAACCCCTCTAGTCAAAACTTCACTTATTTTTTGCTCATCGGTTATAATTTTCATAATATTTAAGATAAATGTTTTATTTGTTCTTTAAGTTTAGCTAATTCTGTCTGCCAGCCGGTTAATTTCTGCTGCTCTTTTTCCACCACCGCCTGCGGCGCTCTATCCACAAAATCTTTATTTTTCAACTTACCTTCTACGCCTTTAATAATTTTTTCTAAATTAGTTATTTCTTTTTCCAATCTGATTTTTTCCTTAGCGCTATCCACCGCGCCCAAAAGATAAATTTCTATATTGCCTACAGCCGCGTAAATCGCCTTGGATAATTTCTCGCCTTTATCCTTAACTTCCAACTCATTAATTCCGGTGCGCAAACCTTTTATTAATTCCGCCTGCGCTTCAATTAATTTCTTGTTCTTGCCGGCATAAATCACGGCTTTCACTTTCTTCGTCGGTTCAACTTTGTTTTCTGCTCTGGCGTTACGAACGGCGATAATAATATTTTTAATTACGGCGAAATCATTCTCTTTTTCGATGGCGGTAATTTTTGGCCATTTAGCAATGATTAGTAAGCCCTTCTCGCCTATCTCCTGTTTGTCCCTCGCAGCTTCAGCGGAGTGGGACCAGAGCGCTTCGGTAATAAAAGGCACGAACGGATGCCAGAGAATCAACAAATTCTTTAAGATATAATATAAAACTTGGCCGCGTTGACTGCTCTTCTCAAATTTATTCGCTTCTAAGTACCAATCGGCCAAATCGTTCCAGGTAAATTCCCGCAATTTTTCTCCGGCTGATGAAAAATTATAATTATTAAAATCATCAGTCGCTTCTTTTATTAAAATATGAAGCTTGTTTAATATCCAGCTTTCAGCCATGGTCAATTTACTGCCAGAAAAATTAATTTTACCTGGCTTGATATTCGGTAGGATATACCGCGCTATGTTCCATAATTTATTAACTAAATTCCTGGCTCCTTCTACCTTTTCTTCGTAAAACTTTGAATCATTGCCCGGCGCGATGCCGGCGATAACGCTTAAGCGCAGAGCGTCAGTGCCGTATTTAGCAATTACTTCTAGCGGGTCAATATTATTACCGGCTGATTTAGAAAATTTCTTGCCCTGCTCATTCCTTAAAATGCCATGGATGTAAACATCGTGAAAAGGAATCTGATCTAAGGCGTAAGTAGACATTAAAATCATGCGCGCCATCCAGAAAAATAATATTTCATAGCCCATCTGCATCCAGGAGGTAGGATGAAAAGTTTTCAAATCTTTATTTTTATCAGGCCAGCCTAAGGTGCTAAACGTCCATAGGCCGGAAGAGAACCAGGTATCCAAAGTGTCTTCATCTTGCCGCCAGCCCTCGCCCTTGGGCGCGTCAGCGCCAACGTGAATTTCTTCACCTTTATACCACACCGGCACCCGATGCCCCCACCAAATCTGGCGGGAAATGCACCAGTCGCGCAAATTATCTATCCAATGCAAATAGGTTTTTTGAAACCGTTCCGGCGTAATTTCTACTTTCTGTTTTTTATCTCCATTATGACCGATAGTTACGGCCTCGCGCATTAAGTCTTTCAAACTCTTCTGGCGGCCAGGGATTTTTTTATTAACATCCACAAACCACTGTTCCTTAATCTGCGGCTCCACCGCGGCCTGGCTGCGATCGCCTTTAGCGATGCGATGAAGATAATTTTCTTCCACTTTCGCCACCAATCCTTTGGCCTTTAATTTGGCAACGATTTTCGGCCTGGCCTCTAGAATATCCAGACCGGCGAACTCCCCGGCCACCGGCATGAGTTTGCCGTTAAAATCAATGATTTGCTCGCCGTTTAATTTATACCTTTCGGCAATATCAAAATCAACCATATCGTGCCAGGGCGTGATAGTCATAACGCCGCTGCCGAATTCCATGTCAATGGCTTTATCCTTAATGACTGTAGCCGTAACTTTACCGTTAATCCATTCACAATCAAACTTATCGCCATGCTTATATTTTTTATATCTTTTATCATCCGGGTGCATGACCACATATTTATCGCCGAACTTAGTTTCCGGTCGGGCCGTGGCGATAGTAAAAGGACCGTATTTTAAATAATAAAACGGCGCTTTTTCTTCCTGCCAAACAATCTCATCGTCCGAAATCGTAGTCTGCAATTTAGCGTCCCAATTAATAATTCTCTTGCCCCGATATATAAGTCCGTCATGGTACATCTTTACAAAAATCTCGTTGACCGCCTGATTGCGCGCCTGATCAAAAGTATAGGCTAAGCGCGACCAGTCGCAGGAAGTGCCCATCTTTTTAATTTGTTTTAAAATCGTGGCTCGGGAATTATCCGCATACTCTCTAATCTTTTCTAAAAGCTTTTCCCGGCCTAATTCTTGCCGCGGATTTTTAACGCCCTGCTCAATTAAAATTTTCTCCACCTTGGCCTGCGTAGCTACGGCCGCGTGATCCGTACCGGGCAGGAGCAAAACTTTTTTACCGTTCATCCGCTGATAGCGCGCCATGATATCCATTAAAGAATTTTCTAAGGCGTGGCCAAGATGCAAAACGCCGGTAACATTAGGCGGCGGCATCATGATGGTATATGGCTCGCCCTTTAATTTATCCGGATTAAAAAATCCCGACTTCTCCCATCGGTCATAAATCGCCTCCTCGTAATCAGCTGGGTTATATTGTTTAGGCAGTTCTTTTTTTATCATGCTTTACTGTTATGATAAACAAGGGTTTGGGCTATTGTTTTTTCTTGTTGCGGAACTCGCTTCGCTCAGACAGTCTTCACTTCGAAAAAATAATAGCCCAAACCCTTGCGCCAATTTTATTTCCTATCTTTTCTACCTTAACCTTAACAGAATTTACCCTATTTTGCAAGAAAAAACCGCCCCTGACCGTACTTGATCGTACTAGTCGAGAGCGGCCGCGAATTGTTGCTCCTGGATTTCAGTCTAGCGCGGTAGCATGAGCATGTTTACCGCCCTGGGCGTCGCCGCGCTTTTTGCGGCTAGCAGATAGCTTGAGGGGTTTGACGAGATGGTATTCCTCCAATACTCGCCTTAGCAAAACCCTGTTGTCGCCGTGCATCGGCACGAGCGGCAGACGAAACTCCTCCTCAATAAGCCCCATCATGGCCAGCGCGGTCTTAACCGGCACCGGATTGGTTTCAAGGAACAGAGCCTTGAACAGCGGATACAGCCACCGGTGCAGCTTCTGTGAAATGGCCGTATAACCAGAGTCATTATGGCCATGACTGCCCATCCAGTAGGCATGAACCATCTCCGCTACTTTTCGCGGCATGACGTTGGAAGCAACGCTGATGACACCCTGCGCGCCAACCGCCATGAAGGGCAGGGTCAGCGCGTCGTCGCCGGAAAGAATCGTAAACTCCGGCCCGAGTGCCGCCCGCAGCTGACTGACGCGATCCGCATTGCCGCCGGCCTCCTTGATAGCCATAACGTTGGGGCACTCCTTTGCCAGACGAACCACCGTCTCCACGGCGATATCAATACCGCAGCGGCCCGGAATGCTGTAGAGGATGATCGGCAATTCAGTAGCTTGCGCCACGGCGCGGAAATGCTGATAAACGCCTTCCTGGGTCGGTTTGTTGTAATAGGGCGCGACTTGAAGCGACGCGTCTACATCGAGCTTCTCAGCCTCTTGCGTCAGATAAATGGCCTCCTTGGTGGAGTTACCTCCCGTGCCGGCGATAACTTTAAGCTTGCCGTCACTGACGTGTCTGGCCATTAGCACTGCAAGTTGAATAACGCGAAGATGCTCTCCGTAGTTCAAGGTAGCGGATTCGCCGGTCGTACCAACCGGCACGATGCCGTCTACGCCGCTTTCGGCCTGCATCTTGATCAGACGCTTAAAGGCTGCTTCATCAATATCGCCATTCCTAAACGGCGTAACGAGCGCGGTATGAATACCGGTAAACCGATGATGAACATGTCTCTTCATTATATTGTCTTAGTTTTGGTTTGTGTTTTTTTGCGCCCAGCCAGATTAGCTGAGTTGACATATATTAGCATAATCTACCAATCCTGGCAAGTTCCTGCCCTCTAGCTAAAATAGCCCCTGTCAACCGACGCAAGAATGTTACCCAAAGCTAATTTGTTGACCGATGTGAAAATGTAACTTTGGCATTTTTTTCTAAGCCTACGATTTGATTAATAATTAGATAATTGATTTGATTA
>Ga0172368_10006395_pt1 | contig 12671 bp, 12 predicted proteins | sample Lak11m_FD_114540 | JGI IMG/M metagenome (GOLD analysis project Ga0172368, IMG submission 114540) | Freshwater microbial communities from Kabuno Bay, South-Kivu, Congo - kab_022012_11m | ecosystem: Environmental > Aquatic > Freshwater > Lake | place: Democratic Republic of the Congo: South-Kivu...
CCGATGCTATCGCCACATCGAAAAACAACCAGGCTAAAATGGAATCCGACCTGGATCTGATCAACGTAGTGCCTAACCCATACTATGCATACGATGATTATGAAAGGAATCAGCTCGATAACCGGATCAAGGTTGTCAACCTTCCGACCAAATGTACCGTAACGATCTATGACCTTAGCGGGACATTGATCCGGCAATATAATGTTGACAAATCGGGTATACCTGAACCAAGGGCTTCCACAGCAGGTATAAACACCGATGCGAAAACCTCCATCGACTGGGATCTCAAGAATTTTGCAGGGATTCCGATTGCAAGTGGAGTGTACCTGATCCACGTCAAAGCTGAAGGGCTTGGTGAACGTACTTTAAGATGGTTTGGAATTCTTAGACCTGTTGACCTGAACTCACTGTAATGTAAATGATTATAACATGTTTCAACAACAAAAATACAGCATCATGAAGAACATATATAGCATTTTACTGGCTTTTTTCCTGGTAGTTTTAATTGTGTACCCTGGCAGTCAGGTTACAGCCGGGAATAAAGACCGTTCAGGCCAGGCAGGAGCATCCGAACTGCTCATTAATCCCTGGGCGAAGAGTTCAGGCTGGGGTGGTGTAGGAACCGCCTGTACACACGGGCTGGAAGCCCTTTTCACAAACATTGCAGGGACAGCATTTACCACGGGGACGGAGATAGTTTTCTCCTATACCAACTGGTTGCAGGGATCAGGTATAAATATCTATTCATTTGGATTGAGCCAGAAACTTGGAGAAAATAAAGGAGTCCTCACTGCTGCCGTCATGTCTATGAATTTCGGAGAGATTGAAATAACGACTACCAACTCACCCCAGGGTGGTCTTGGGACGTTTAAACCCGCCTATATGAATATCAACATTGGTTACGCAAAAGCCTTTTCCAACAGTATTTATGGCGGGATCAATTTTAAAATTATCTCTGAGTCGATCTCTGATGCCAGTGCATTGGGGATTGCAATTGATGCCGGGGTTCAGTATGTAACAGGAGAACGCGATCAGATCAAATTCGGTGTTGCACTTAAGAATGTTGGTACTCCAATGAGGTTTACCGGTGACGGACTCTCTTTCCGTGGAATTATTCCTTCCCATGGTAATGAGAACGACCTTTTCACCGTATCACAACGTTCTGAACAATATGAATTGCCTGCCACACTGAGAATAGGCGCTTCGTACGATTTCCTGATCGGTGAAATGAACCGTATCACGTTAGCCGGTAACTTCAACTCAAATTCATTCTCGCGGGACCAGTTCATCCTCGGACTTGAATATGCCCTGAAGTATTACCTTTCTCTCAGAGCAGCATATACATACCAGCAGGGTATATTTGAGACAAATGTAGCTGACAGGGGTACGGTATTTACTGGTCTTTCTGCCGGATTCACTGTTTCTGTTCCTTTCAACAAGGAAAAGGAAACAGGAATCGCAATCGATTACTCATTCCGTTCTACCAACCCATTCGGAGGCGTTCATAACATAGGTTTAACACTTAATTTTTAACACTATTGTAGTTTAGGTTTTCTTAACCTATCTTTACACATCGCAAAAGGACCCTTGTTTAAGGGTCTTTTGGCTTTTTATCATTAGAAGAGAAACTGGGAACAATGGCTGAAATCAACTATTTTACTCCTGAGGGTTTAAAAAAACTGAAGGATGAACTCCACCACCTGATAACCGTGGAGCGACCCGGGATTTCGCGGCAAATCGCTGAAGCAAGGGATAAGGGGGATCTGTCAGAGAATGCGGAATATTCAGCAGCAAAAGAGGCACAGTCTATGCTGGAGCTGAGGATCTCCAAACTTCAGGAGACTGTTAGCAGTGCGAGATTGATCGATGAATCAAAACTGGACAACTCAAAAGTGCTGATCTTCTCTAAAGTCAAATTGAAAAATCTTAAAAATGGCTCTACGGTCTGTTATACGCTTGTTCCCGAGAACGAAGCCAATGTGAGAGAATGTAAAATTTCCGTCAATTCACCTATCGCAAAAGGGATCCTGGGATTAACAATAGGAGAAAAGGCCGAGATTCGCGTGCCTGCAGGGATGATCTCCTTTGAGATTCTTGAGATTTCAAGATAAATCGAACATATGCCAAGCATTTTTACCAGGATCGTAAATGGGGAGATCCCAAGTTTTAAAGTAGCAGAGAATGAAAGGTTCCTCGCATTTCTTGATATAAATCCCATTGCAGAAGGACATACGCTGGTGATTCCGAAAGAGGAAATAGATTATATTTTTAACATTCCTGATCCGTTGCTGGCTGACCTAATCACCTATTCCAAACATGTAGCCCTCGCGATGGAAAAAGTAATACCCTGTAAACGAATAGGGATTGCTGTTGTAGGTCTGGAAGTTCCGCATGCACACGTGCACCTGGTTCCTCTTCAAACCATATATGACATCGATTTTAAGAAACCAAAATTGCAATTTTCAATGGATGAGTTCCGCAAGATGGCGGAGAGGATCTCCAACGCTTATCTGAACCAAAACACATAACCCTCTATCCTTCTGATCCCTGATCGATAATCGCTAATAAGCCCGTACGTTCCTTCCCTCGATATAATTGATAAAGGATTTGTTGACAACCTTATTTCCTCCCGGAGTCGGGTAATTCCCAGTGAAGTACCAGTCCCCAATGTTATCGGGACATGCATCGTGAAGATCTTCTATCGTCTGATAGATGATTTGCACCCTTGCGTTGCAACTGGAAGGGATCAGAAGTTGGGATATCTTTTCAGAAATAATGCTGGCAGGGAATGGGCGGTAAATTTCTTTAACGTAATTCACGATCTTTTCTTTGGGAAGATCCTTCTGTTCTTTACATCGCTTGTAAACATCGTTGATGATGTGTTCCTGGTGGGTCTCTTTCAATAAAGCAATAGCTGCCTTGAAAGCGATAAAATCAGTCAGTTTGGCCATGTCGATCCCGTAGCAATCCGGGTAACGGATCTGGGGAGCGGAGGAAGCAATAATGATCTTTTTGGGACCCAACCTGTCCAGGATACGAAGGATGCTCTGTTTTAAGGTAGTTCCTCTCACAATGGAATCGTCGAGAACAACAAGGTTATCACTTCCGGGGATAATGCTGCCATACGTGATATCGTAAACATGGGTGGCAAGGTCGTCGCGCTGACTGTCCTGAGTTATGAATGTCCTGAGTTTCATGTCCTTCACGGCTACTTTCTCAGCACGTGGCCTTAATCGCAGAATCTCTTCAACCTGCTTCGGAGAGGCGTTGCCCTTCAGATCCAGTAAACGGTCCCGCTTTATGGTATCACAGAAGAAATCAAGTTCTTTTATCAGACCGTAGTAGGCATCTATTGCCGTGTTCGGGATGTATGCAAAAACCGTATTGGCAATATCATAATCGACGGCTTTCAGGATGGCGGGAGCAAGAAATTTACCCAGATTTTTGCGTTCACTGTAAATATTTTTATCGGTTCCCCTGGAGAAATAGATCCGTTCAAATGAACAGGAAGTTTTCTTACCGGGTGTTTTATACTGGAGTTGACTGACCTCCCCATCCCTTTTGATGATTAACACTGATCCTGGTTTGACTTCATGAACCTCATTGAAACTGATGTTGAAGGCAGTCTGGATGGCAGGCCGTTCCGAGGCCACTACAACCACTTCATCATCAGCATAGTGGAAAGCAGGACGTATTCCGTTTGGATCGCGCATGACAAAAGCATCTCCATGGCCAAGAAGCCCTGCAATGACGTAACCGCCATCCCAGCTTGAAGAGGCATTCTTCAGAATCTTCCGGATGTCAAGATCCTTTGCAATCATCCCTGAGATCTTCCTTTTGGAAAACCCTTGTTTTTTAAACTTCTGGTACAGCACTTCATTCTCCTGGTCCAGGAAATGCCCGATTTTTTCAATAATTGTTATGGTATCAGAGGTTTCAACAGGACATTGACCAAGATCGATCAGTTTCTGAAAAAGCTCGTCAACATTCGTTAGGTTGAAATTGCCGGCAAGTACGATATTCTTTGTTTTCCAGTTGTTCTCCCGGATAAAGGGATGGAGACTCTCAACCGTGTTTGCACCAAATGTACCGTACCGGAGATGACCGAGAAAAAGTTCACCGTACATCTCCAGGTTGTGTTTCAACCAGTCGGGATCCCGTAATCGTTGAGGATACTTCTCCTCAATATCTTTCACGGCTTTCCCGATGCGGGAGAAAATTTCTTTTATCGGTGTATCAGAGTTTGAACGAATCCTGCTGATATACCGGTGTCCCGGATCAACGTCAAACTTGATGGCAGCTACGCCGGCACCATCCTGCCCACGGTTATGCTGCTTCTGCATCAACAAGTGCAGCTTGTTGAGTCCGTAGAACGTTGTGCCGTATTTGGCGATATAATACTCAGGAGGTTTCCGTAAACGAATAAGTGCAATTCCACATTCGTGATGGATAAAGTCACTCATCTGGGATGATTATATAAGCAGCAAATATACAAATTAATAAAGTAAGGAGGTAGAGAAGTAAGGAAGTGGGAGTAAAAGAGGACCATCCGCTTACTGTCCAATACCCGTTGTTTTTTAGTACATTTGTGATAGCTTAGTTCAACTCAAACCATGCCTGCCACACTGGATCCGTCAACCTTTCTGGCTTCAAATGAATCAGTGTCCATAGTGGATGTCAGGTCTCCTGCTGAATTCATACAGGGACATATTCCTGGAGCAATAAATATTCCATTATTTTCGGATCAAGAACGGGCTGAAGTAGGTACACTTTATATCCAATCAGGACGTGATCTTGCAATTATCAGGGCACTGGACATCATTCTTCCCAAAACGGGCAGGATCCTTAAGGTTCTGAATGAACGTTCACTTTCAAAAACCTTGAGAATGTATTGTTGGCGAGGTGGGATGCGCAGTGAGAATATGGCATGGATGTTTGAAACCAATGGATACGAGGTCTCACTTCTTGCCGGAGGATACAAGGCGTACAGGAGGTATATCCGTACAAAACTTGATGAACCGGCAAAGGTTGTGGTTCTTGGAGGATTCACAGGAAGCGGAAAAACGGAGGTGCTGAACTCTCTTGCAGAGGTCAATGAACAGGTGATCGACCTGGAAAAACTAGCATCCCATAAAGGTTCGGCTTTTGGTGGAATCGGGTTGCCGGATCAGCCAACAAATGAACAATTTGAAAATAACCTGTTTGAGATTTGGCAGAAGCTGGATAAAAACAGGTTGATCTGGATGGAGGATGAAAGCAGGATGATCGGCAGAATTACAATGCCTGATCCCGTTATCAGGAAAATCAATGAAGCGCCTTTGATGATCCTTGAGGTGCCGGAAGAGATACGTGTGAAAAGACTCGTTGCTGAATATACCGGTATCGACGACAGGTTGTTGGGTGAAGCTATCCTGAAGATTGAAGCCCGTTTAGGTAAACCCCGGGCAAAAGGAGCATTGTTATCTGTCTCTGAAAAAGATTATCCTGCGGTCGCTCACCAGGTTTTATCCTATTATGACGAAACATATTTATTTTCTATTAACAGGCGGGAAGCCCAGCTGAAGTATCCATTTCCGGTTGAGGAATTTGATGCGTCCGCAATTGCTGAGGGATTACTGGAGTTTGCCCGGGAAAAATGGAACAATGGATCCTATATATCTGGATTATAATGCGACCACTCCCCTCGATCCGAGAGTGTCAGAGGCGATGAAACCATTCCTGGATGGGATGTTCGGGAACCCTTCCAGCATCCACGATTTCGGCAGAGTTGCAGCGCAGGCCCTGATTCAGGCCCGCCGGCAGGTAGCGTCCTTACTCGGCTGTTACCCGGATGAAGTCGTTTTCACCGGTGGTGGGACGGAATCAAACAATTATGCCATCAAAGGGGTGGCATTTGCATACAGAAACCATGGAAATCATATCATAACATCGGCGATTGAGCATCCGGCCGTTTCAGAGGTATGTAACTACCTTGAGGATGAGGGATTCGAAATCACCAGGGTAAGTGCCGACACTTATGGGATTGTTGATCCGCAAGAGATCCGGAGGGCCATTCGCCCGGGTACCATTTTGATCTCTGTCATGCATGCCAACAACGAAACAGGATCTGTTCAGCCCGTTGAAGAGATCGGTAGAATTGCCCGCGAATCAGGCGTGTTGTTTCATACTGATGCCGCCCAGAGTGTAGGCAAGATCCCTGTGGATATCAATGAGCTGGGTGTCGATCTGCTATCAGTAGCAGGCCATAAGCTGTATGCTCCGAAAGGCGTGGGCGCCCTCTACATCCGGCGTGGTGTAAAACTGACGAAATTACTACACGGAGCCGATCACGAAGCAAACCGTCGTGCCGGAACCGAGAATGTCATCAGCATTGTAGGATTGGGAAAAGCCGCTGAAATAGTTGGTAGTTGGCAGTTGGCAGAAAACAGAAGTGAAATAGCGAAAAGCGAAAAGCGAAATTTCGCTACCTCGCTACCTCGCCACCTCACTACCTCACCACCCCACCCCTCCTCGCTGACCTTTCTCCGCAACCTCCTCCATGATGGCATCAGCAAAGAGATTCCCGAAATCAGGCTGAACGGACATCCTGACCGCAGGCTTCCAAATACGCTGAGCCTGGGTTTCCCGGGGGTGGAAGCAACCATCCTGTTGCAGGCGATGAAAGGGGTCGCCGCTTCGGCCGGAGCCGCTTGTCATGCAGGAGAAGAGGGGGTCTCAGGAGTCCTTTCAGCCATGCATGTTCCAACAGAATATGCGATGGGAACTATCCGGTTCTCGGTAGGAAGAATGACTACTGAAGAGGAAATCAGGGCAGCAATTCCGATTGTTGTGAATGCCTGGAAACGGATCCGGGATCCGGGATCCGGAATTTGGGAATTATCTTCTCCTGTTACCCTTGATGAATTCCCGAACCAAGAGTTCCCCTTTAAACCCCATATGCCCCTAAATCCCCTCAAGGGGACTTATTCCTCCCTTAGGGAGACCCAAACTGCAAAGAAGAGTAAGCCCCCTTTAGGGGGTTTGGGGGTAAACGAGGATTTAGGGATTAAACTCACTGAATTCACCCACTCCCTTGGTTGTGCCTGCAAGATCAGACCTCAGCTGCTCGAAGAGGTACTGAGGAACCTGCCACCGGTAACTGACCGGAATGTACTTGTAGGTCCTGAGACCTCTGACGATGCGGCCGTTTACCGGTTGAACGAAACCCAGGCCCTTGTCCAGACGGTTGACGTCATCCCCCCGGTAGTGGACGCCCCGTACACCTATGGAATGATCGCAGCTGCCAATGCAATCAGCGATATCTACGCAATGGGAGGGAAGCCACTCTACGCCTTGAATATCGTTGGCTTTCCCGATACCAGGCTTCCGTTGGAAGTGTTGCAGAATATCCTGAAAGGGGCCTCGGACAAAGCCTCGGAAGCCGGGATCCAGATCCTTGGAGGACACAGTGTGGAATTGACTGAACCCCTGTTTGGCTTATCTGTCACAGGAGTAGTTGACCCCGGAAATGTTATCAGGAACCGCGGAATAAGAGAGGGTGATGCACTGATACTGACAAAACCTTTGGGAACGGGGATCCTGACAACGGCAATGAAACGCGGGTTGCTTGAATACGGGCTTGCCTTGAAGGTTATGGCTTGTATGGCAGAACTGAACCGGAAAGCAGCCGAGACCATGATATCTTTCCCGGTTCATGCATGTACGGATGTGACCGGATTCGGCTTACTGGGGCATCTTCGGGAAATGATTGCAGGAGAGAACATAAATGTATTGTTATCCATCTCCGCCATCCCTCTTCTTGAGGGGGTGGTCGAGATGGCAGCGCAGGGGATCATCCCGGGAGGAACGAAAAACAATTTGGAGCATGTGGCACCGCATGTGGTTTGGAAAGCCGGAATTTCCGAAGTGGAGAAGGTGATCCTGTGCGACGCTCAAACCTCCGGGGGGCTGCTGATAGCATTGCCTCAGGAACAGGCAAAAGTGTTGACGACCGTTCTGAGCAATTCAGGGGTGAACCATGCAGACCTGATTGGAGATTTCACAAAAGGAGAGGGAAAAATAATCATCGAAACGAAGAAAACGTGACTCAAACCAAACGAATTCGCTACGCTACTTTCTCCATGCTCTATTTTGCCCAGGGATCAATCCTGGGTTATTTTACGGCGCTGAACGCTATCTACCTTCGTTCTTTCGGCATCTCCATGAGCTATATCGGGATTTTTTCTGCTGTGGCGCTGATGCCGTTGATCCTGAAAATATTTCTGGGGATGCTGAGCGACCGCATGAATCTCTTCGGATTGGGATACAGGAAACCCTACATCATCCTTGGCTTGCTGATCCAGGCCGGAGGACAGCTTGTATTCATGATGATCAACCCCGCCGAATCATTTGTACTCCTGACCATGGTGGCATTTTTCTCTCTTACCGGGATGGCGATGTACGACACATGTACCGATGGATTTGCCCTGGATACCACGCCCAAGGAGGATGAAGGAACAGTGCAGGGGATCATGGTGGCAGGGCGGGCGCTTGGTATTGTGCTGATCTCGGCTACTGTTGGAGTGATGTCACAACTGGCTGACTGGAATGCAGTATTTATCTCCCTGGCGGTCATGACCCTGATCCCGGTTCCTCTGGTGCTGATCCTGAAAGAGCCCGCCCGCCCCCCCGGGAGAACGTTTCAATGGAGCGCCTTCCGTGCATTCGGAAACAGGCAGATCATAGCGCTTGGCTTGCTGGGTATCATAGGTTTTATTGTCGCCAGCGGAGCAAACCAGCTGATCAATCCGTTCCTGCAGGAGACGTTTGGAATCACATACATGATGGCCGGTTTCTATGCAGCTGTTTGGGGACTTGGAGTGGTCTTTGGAGGGGTGACAGGAGGGAAGCTTACCGACCGCATAGGACATCCCAAGGCAGTTAAAGGAGCTATCATAGCTTCCCTGATCACGGTTTTCCTTATTGCACTGATCTTCGATCCAATTCTTGCCTGGCCCCTGGTCTTTCTCTTTGGCATTTCTTACGGGTATTTCGAGACAGTATACTTTGCCACCTCAATGGGCAAAACCGATATGCGGATAGCAGCTTCCATGTTTGCAATCCTTATGGCTGTAGCCAATATCGGATCAGGAATAGGTCTCGCCGGAGGAGGATTTCTGAGTGACTGGATCGGGTACCAATGGACGTTTGTTCTGTTTGCTCTGCTGAACCTGCTGGCGCTGCTATTATTGCCGTTGATATTCAAGCCGAATACAGAGATGGGTTAGTGGAAAAAACAGCGTGCAGATGGATTGGGTCTTCGGGCTTACAATCCACTTTTTCCATGATCAGTTCAGCCCGTTCCAGGATCTCTTGCGATTGCTCATCCAGGTATTTTTCGTTATCAAAACCGAGCTTCTCTGCCATAAAGGTTAAATAGAATTCCTAAAAATACGGTATTTGGGTGAGCGGTTTATTAGATTATTCCGTGTAATTTTGCAGAAAGGGGTATTAGCTCAGCTGGCCAGAGCGCTGCGTTCGCAATGCAGAGGTCACCGGTTCGACTCCGGTATACTCCACTGCATGCATGTATCAATCCCAGATACATCGCACCGAAAATGCATGTGACCCGTAACCTGGATAAAAGGACACGGAGTGGTTGTATCTGTTCATTCCAAGACCCCTGGCCTTTAGAGGACCTTGGGATGTTGAACTCCGGTAAAAAGTGGAAAAACTGGTAAATCTCCAGTTTTTGTTGAAGACTACTGCGCCATCCGGGGTAGCAGAAGCCGAGAGAAAATCCGTACCCTGATGCCACAGCTCCTGTTTCTTGACATTCAACTTCGGGGAGAGACCGAATTTGATCTGCTGATCCCGGGATCCGATGGATCCCTGAAAAAATAATCCCTGAGCGCCTGGAAGGAACGGGTCAAAGCCGATCTGGCATCCGGGAAGTTACCCAGAAAACCGGAGGAAAGGGTCTCGGTGAAATTTCTTGAAGTAGACGTGACCGGAAATGCTGCAGTTGCGAAATTTACATTCTATTTCGGCGATTCTCATGCTGGTGTCCGTACTAATTGATCATTAAATCTTTTCTGAGATTCTGGTAATTATAGACAAGCAATGCTTCCCCATGCCGGATAAAAAGCCTCCCATCATAAAGTACAGGAAGAGCGAAGTGTTCCCCGGTTCCTTCTGTAATTTTAAAAGATACTGAAACCGTCATTTTCCCTTCATTAGCTTGTATCACTGCGACTTCGCCGCCCTGATTGTAAAGGATCAATTCCTTGCCGATGTGTGTTATGGCGCCGATCCGAAAGGGGAGAGAACCGATAACTTTTCCGGATTCGGTATCGAGACTGATCCACCGACGCAGGCTCTGGGAAGATCCGTACAGGTAGTTCCCGGCTTTGACAAATCCACCGAAAAAAGTGTCAAATTGAATATTATCCCATACTTTTTTCAACCGGGTTCCGTCCTTTGAGATCTCGAATTTTACAGCGCCGTTTCCCGGGCCGGCAACGATATATAAAAATCCTTCGGAATAGACTGGTTTATTGCAGGGGACCTCTCCTTTAAAGGCCAGATCATAGGTCCATAACAGATCACCGGTTTCGGCATCCAGTCCATGCATCGCAAGTTCTGAAAAAACAACGATAATATTCCACCCATTGTGGCTGATAAAAAGAGGAGCAGTATATCCGGGAGGTTCTCCATTTCCGCCGGATACCCATAGGATATCACCTGTAAACCGGTCAAGGCAGGCAATGTTCGTATCCGGCCCCCCGGGGAGGCAATAGATCCTGTTTCCTTCAATAGTCACCGGCATCGAATATCCAAAAACAGCGAATACTCCATGCAGATCTTCGGTCATATTCATATCCCATTTCTTTTCACCGTTTCCTGATTTGAAACAGGCAATATCACCCATCCCCGAAACAGTGTAAACCAAACTGTCAATAACTACCGGGGCTGCCCTGGATCCTCTGTAACTGGTTGTCCATTCTTTCCCGTAAATGGACCTCCAAAGCTCCTTTCCACTGAAATCAAACGAAAAGAGGTAACCTTGACCATCTTTCTCTCCGGTGATAAAAAACCTGTCGCGGGAACATGCCGGTGAACTGTACCCGTTTCCAATTCCGGTGATCCTCAGGTCAGGCTCAGGTTCACCCTCGAAGGCGCAAAACGGGAAAATCAAAAACAGGATTAAAATAACGTCTTTTTTCCCCCGTTTCATTTTCCTTTGCCTGACTTCTTCAGGAACAGTGTCATCTGTTCTGCTAATTCTTCAGGATCCAGCAACCCAGGAAGAGTTATATGCTCATTGTTTGCTATATCATACATGACGGTGGTTGGAACACCGAGCCCGAATTTCCCTGATCCCATGTCGGTCAGGTAAATCTTCCGGTCAAGCAATTCGTCATTGCGGATAATGGTAGAATCAATCTCCGGATTCAGTTTAACCGGTATAAAATTCTTTTCAATAATAGATTGAACCTCCTTATTGGTAAACACTTTCTTATCCATCCGCTGGCACTTGTCACACCAGGATACATACAAAAAAAGAAATACCGGTTTGTTTTCCGACCTGGCTAATTCCAGTCCCTCTTTTAGGGGGTGCCATGTGATGGATTCAGGCGCTTTAAAGGCATAAAGAAGGATAAGGATAAACGAAAACACAAGGATTCTTTTCATATTTTAATGGATAAAGAGTTAATATTGTATGGCAAAACAGTTTCAAATGACAACAATAATGTTGTTTTAAACAAATTAAATCGCCGAAGACGAGTTAATTCTCGTTCAAATTCCAGGAATCTCAGATAAATTTCTTACAGGTAATCAGGCTGTAAATACTCTGGCTCATTTGTTATTGAGCTTCATCATTTCGGTTGTCAATAACTCAATGCTTTCCAGAAAAACCGAAAGATTATCGGGGCGTATAGTACGTAATGCTTAAAGGTAAAAACGTTCATTGCCAGTGTTAATAGTGCGGCAAACGGAACGGCCTTGTTCTGTAAGCCTGATGTGGGAACGATCCTTTTATGGTTTACGAGCTCCGGTTTTTCCACACCGGGGCTTGAAGCGTGGCAATTAATGATCATCTTCCTGCTGGTTGCCATGGGATTATATGTTGCGTTCAGCAGGCTTCGCAGAGTATACCGGGGTGAGCCAGTCGAAGATGAGTTGTCAAAAAAAATACTGCAGAAAGCCTCCTCCCTCTCTTTTTATATTTCGTTGTACCTGTGGGTGGCCATGATTTACATCAAGGATCGTGTCACCGTTGATACGGAGGTGCTGCTGGGCAGCGGAATTCTGGGAATGGCTATCATCTGGGTTATTCTGGTAATCTATTTTAAGGTCAGGGGGTTGAAAGATGCATAACCGGATCAGGGAGTTTCGGGCTCGCCACGACCTTACTCAGGAGGAACTAGCCAGGAAGGTTGGGGTGCGTCGTGAGACGGTCGTGTTCCTGGAAAAAGGGAAGTACAATCCTTCTCTGAAACTGGCGTATGATATATCCAGGGTGTTGCAGAGCACTATTGAGGAGGTATTTGTTTTTGAACCTTAACCGGATAGGGTAGATGAACTGAATTTCACTGAGTTTACCTGTTCCTGGTATTGAATAAGATCGCGGCAATCACGCCAGGGACCCAACCGCAAAGGGTCAGCAGGAATACCAGCAGAATTGCTCC
>Ga0172368_10006396_pt1 | contig 12669 bp, 5 predicted proteins | sample Lak11m_FD_114540 | JGI IMG/M metagenome (GOLD analysis project Ga0172368, IMG submission 114540) | Freshwater microbial communities from Kabuno Bay, South-Kivu, Congo - kab_022012_11m | ecosystem: Environmental > Aquatic > Freshwater > Lake | place: Democratic Republic of the Congo: South-Kivu...
TCCGCGTGAAGGCGCTCACCGACGAGGAATCGGACGCCATGCAGATGTCCTTCCCCGTCTACGTGCACGGCATGCTGAAGACGGAGAGCTTCAGCGGCGCCATTCGGCCGGATAAGCAGACGGGTGAGGTGAAATTCACCGTGCCGGAAGAACGGCGGCCCGAACAGACGCGGCTGGAGGCGCGCTACTCGCCCACGCTGGCGGGGGCGATGGTGGACGCGCTACCCTACCTGGTGGATTATCCCTACGGCTGCACCGAGCAGACGCTGAACCGCTTCCTGCCCACCGTTATTACGCAAAACACGCTGAAGCGCATGGGACTGAACCTTAAGCAGATCGAGGAGAAGCGGACGAACCTGAACGCGCAGGAGATCGGCGACGACTTGACGCGCGCGGCGGATTGGAAGCGGCTGTACCTGCCGGACAACCACAACCCTGTCTTCGACGAGGTGGAAGTGGCGAAGATGGTGAAATACGGGCAGCAGCGGCTGGCGAGCATGCAGTGCCGGGACGGCGGCTGGGGGTGGTTCAGCGGTGAAGGCGAGCAGTCCTGGCCGCATACCACCGCGCTGGTCGTGCACGGCCTGCAGGTGGCGCGCGCGAACGGCGTGCTCGTGAATCAACAATCACTGCAGCGCGGCATTGCCTGGCTGGATCGTTACCAGCAGGAGCAGGTGAAGGAGCTGAAGCTGTGGGAGACGAGCGGCGGCAAAGACGGCAAGGAAGAGGCCGACGCGCTGGACGCCTTCGTCTACATGGTGCTGGCCGATGAGAAGCAGAACAATGCGCAGATGCGCGACTATCTCTACCGCGACCGCACCGAGCTGCCGGTCTACGCGAAGGCGATGTTCGGCCTGGCGCTGCACCACCTCGGCGAGATCGAGAAGCGCGACATGCTGCTGCGCAATATCGAGCAATACCTGGTAGAGGATGACGAGAACCAGACCGCCTATCTGAAGGTGGGCGGCGACTGGTGGTGCTGGTACGGCAGCGACATCGAGGCGGATTCTTACTACCTGAAGCTGCTGGCCGCCGTCGATCCGAAGGGCGAGCGGGCGCCGCGGCTGGTGAAGTACCTGATCAACAACCGCAAGCACGCCACCTACTGGAACAGCACGCGCGACACCGCCATCGCCATCGAAGCGTTGGCCGATTACCTGCGCGCCAGCGGCGAGGAGGCGCCGAACCTGACGCTGCAGCTCCTGCTCGATGGCCAGCCGGTGAAGGCGGTAACGATCAGCAAGGACAACCTGTTCAGCTTCGACAACAAGCTGATCCTGAAGGGTGACGCGCTGGCGGCGGGCGAGCACACGCTGACGCTGCAGAAGCAGGGCGCCGGTCCGCTCTATTTCAACGCCTACCTCACCAATTTCACATTGGAGGATAATATCACCCGGGCCGGGTTGGAGATCAAGGTTGACCGTAAGTTCTATCGCCTGATACCAAAAGAAAAGACGGTGAAGACAGCGGGCGACCGCGGCCAGGCGCTGGACATGAAGGTGGAAAAATACGACCGCGAATTGCTGCAGGACTTGTCTACCGTGAAGAGCGGCGACCTGATCGAGGTGGAGTTGACCATCGACTCGAAGAACGATTACGAATACATCGTCTTCGAGGACATGAAGGCGGCGGGCTGCGAGCCGGTGGATATACAGAGCGGCTACCACTACGATGGCCTGCGTTCGTATATGGAGCTGCGCGACGAGCGCGTCTGCTTCTTCGTCCGCCGTTTGCCGCGCGGCACGCACAGCCTGTCTTACCGCCTGCGCGCCGAAGTGCCCGGCCAGTTCAGCGCGCTGCCCACGAAAGCCAGCGCCATGTACGCGCCGGAGCTGAAGGCGAACTCGGATGAGATGAAGCTGAAGATCGAAGATTAAGGTCGGGGGACAATCAGGGTGTTGAAAAGTGCCGGCAAGAGCCTGCAAGGCTTACATTCGTCAGCCCAAGGCGTTACCCTCACCTTTATACACATTGCTCACGATCACGGCTCATATGTCTGTCTCATGCATACAGGCTTACCTACAGGCTTACCTAACGCACCCGTAAAGGGATGCGGCTACAACGGTTATATGCATAAGACAAGTTTGTAGCCGCACCCTTTACGGGTGCGTTAGGTAAGCCTGTATGCATAGGACGGATATGCACACCGTGATCGAAAAACCAATATATATATAAGCGTAAAGGTGCTGTCCTGGGCTGGCGAATGAGAACCTTCCAGGCTCTTACCGGAACTTCCGGCAGGATAATCGACCTATCCGTCTAATATCCTTTACATCCTGTGATAAATACGGAGGCCGTCATGATCGCCAACCTGACCGGCGGGTATATCTACCGCAATCCGAAGCCGCATGTGCGGAGCATCCACGCCTACTTCCCCTCCGCGGCGCTGCTGCCGGACGGGGGGATGGTGGCGACAGCGGTGGTCGGGGAAGCGTTCGAGGCGGCCAACCTGCAGACGGTGCTCTTCCGCTCCGCCGATGGCGAACACTGGGAGATGCAGGGGCCGATCCTGGCGCGGCCCGCCGGGGAGTTGACCTCCAACGCCGCGCGCATCTCCGCCATGCCGGATGGGGAGTTGGTCGCCTTTATCATCCGGCATGACCGCAGCAAGCATCCTGAGGACGGCCTGGCAAACCCGGAGAACGTAGGCTTTGTCGATTGCGAGTTGCTGATCTTGCGCTCATCCGACGGCGGGCACACCTGGCAGGGGCCGTTTCCCCTCGATCCACCGCTGGTCGGCCCCTCCTTCGAGATGTGCGCGCCTATCACGGCACTGTCGGACGGACGATGGGTGCTCTCCACCTCCACCTGGCACAACTGGGACGGGTATGGCCCCAACGGCCTGCGCCAGGTCGGCCTGGTGAGCCGCGACCGCGGGCGCACCTGGCCGGAGTATATGGATATTATGCACCACCCGGAGAACCGCATCTTCTACTGGGAATCGAAGATCGTCGAATTGCCGGATGGCCGCCTGCTCTCCTGCGCCTGGGCGTATGACCAGGTGCTGGCGCAAGACCTGCTCAACCAGTATGCCCTCAGCGCTGACGGCGGCAACACCTGGACCCCGCCGCGCTCCATGGGCCTGATCGGCCAGACGCATACCCCGCTGGCGCTGCCCGATGGCCGCATCCTGAGCGCCTATCGCCGCATCGACGTGCCCGGTCTCTGGGCGGCGATCTCCCGCCTGGACGGCGACAACCTGATCGTTGAAGAGCAGGCCCCGTTGTGGGGCGCCCGCGCCGCCGGGCTGACGAGCCATTCCGAGAGCATGACGCAAAACTTCGCCGTGCTCAAATTCGGCGCCCCGCACATGCTGCGGCTGCCCGACGGCACGATCCACCTGGTGTTCTGGGCTGTTGAAGACGGCGTTGGCGCCGCCCGCTGGCTGAAGTTCACGGTATAATCCTGGGCTCGCAGGCGTCCCGCGCCTGCCCGGTAGGAAAGCTAACCGGTAATGGGGCAGGCGCGGGACGCCTGCGAGCCCAGGAAGGAGACCGCCATGCCGTCCATCCCACTGCGCATCTTTCGCTCGTTTCACGCGAAATATTACGCGGACGATATCCTCACCGGGCCGGACGCCTACCCGGAGGCATATTTCGATGAGTTGGTCGAGCACGGCTTCAACGCCGTGTGGCTGCGCGGAATATTGCGCGACCTGGCGGCGACCGACGTCTTTCCGAAGCTGGGGAAGGACATTGCGCGGCATCAGGACGCGCTGGGCACGGTGGTCGAGCGCGCGCGACAGGCGGGGGCGCAGGTGCTGCTTTACCTGAACGAGCCGCTGTGCCTGCCCGCGGACGATCCTTTTTGGGCCGCCCACCCCGCGGCGCGCGGGGCGCGCGGCAGCTCGGGGATGGACGAGTGGCCGGACACCTTCGCCTTCTGCACCTCGACGCCGGAGGCGCGCGCGTGGCTGCGGCAGGCGTCCGAGCATCTCTTTCGCGCCCTTCCCGATCTCGGCGGCTGGTTCCTCATCACTGCCAGCGAACACCATACCCACTGCTATTCTCACTGCTTCGGCTACCTGGAGGGCGACCGCCCCGCCTGCCCGCGCTGTGCCGCCCGCCCGCCGGAGGATGTGGCGGCGGAGATTATCACTGACCTGCGCGACGGCACCCGAGCCGCCGGTTCGGATGCCCATTGCATCGCCTGGAACTGGAGCTGGTCGATCTACGCGGAGGACCCCCAGCCCGCGCTGCTCGCCCAACTGCCGAAGGACGTGGCGGTGCTATTCGACTGGGAACGCGGCGGACAACATATTCTGCCGACCGGCAAGCCCATCTTCATCGACGAATACAGCCTGTCCTACATCGGCCCCTCCCGGCGCTTCCGGATCGGACTCGATGCGGCGCGACGGCACGGCCTGCCGGTAATGGCGAAGCTGCAGGTGGGCGCCACCCATGAATTGGCCACCACCCCCAACCTGCCGTTGATCGGTCACCTGTATGAGAAGGTGAAAACGGCGGAGGTGTTGGAGCTGGCCGGGCTGCTGACCACGTGGAATTTCGGCAACGCCTTCAGCCTGAACACCGCCGTCCTGGGCCGGCTGGCGCGCGCGGAGGAGCGCCCGGAAACACGCGCCTTCGTGACGGAGCTGGCGGAGGAATACTTTCCCGGCGCCGATGGCGACGAAGCGGCCAATGCCATCGAGCAATTTTCCACCGCGATGTCCTTTTTTCCCTTTGACATGGCGGTGCTTTATGCCGGCCCGGCCAATTACGCGCCGGCCTACCCGCTCACCCTGGCGCCGCTGACCGGCAAGCCGATGGGCCGCTCGTGGGTGATGGATGAGCGCGGCGACGATCTGTCGGAAAGCCTGCGCCAGTTCACCCTCGATGAGGTGACCGATCTGCTGGAGGCACTGGTGACGGCATGGGAGATCGGCGTCAGCCGCTACACTGCGGCACTCGGCGGCTGTAGCCACCCGCGCGCAGAGCAAGAGCTGAACGTGGCGCGCTATATCGGGCACAGCTTCCGCAGCATGCTGAATATCTACCGCACCTATCGCCTGCGGCGCGACCGCCCGGCAGATGCCGAAGCGCAATTCCGCGAAATCGCCGCCGACGAGATCGCCAACCTGGAAGCCGCCCTCCCCCTCCTCGACGCTGACCCCCGCCTCGGTTTCCACGCCGAATGCCAGGCTTACCAGGTGACGCCGGACGCGGTGCGGGAGAAGCTGGCGGTGTTGAGGGAAGTGATTGGTGAATGGTCCATTTCGGTGGTTGAGTAGGCAGGGGAGCTCTGCGGCGGTACTCCGCCGTACGGTCATAGGTAAACCTTGCGAGAACCGGCGCGATCTCCGCGATGGTTTCGATACGGCGCGGGAGTTGTGAAAGGAGTCGGAGAAGCTTCCTTGCCTACTCAACCACCGTAGCGCGCAGCGGATACGCAACAAGGCCTGGCACTATACCACTATTCACTACTCACCACTTACTACTCACTCCCCCATCCAATCATCCAACCATCCAACCTTCCCATCCTTCCAACCTTCCCTTCTTCCAACGTCCGTGCTACAATACCGCCCGACGGGAGGTGTCTATGACCGGAGATGGCCTGCTTAGCCTCGATTATTCGTATTTGCTGCCCGATGTCGCGCCTGCGGAGATTGCCGCGCGGCAGCCGTTTGTGACCGCGGCCCATGAAGTGCTGCACGCGGGCAGCGGGCCGGGGAATGATTTCCTCGGTTGGCTCGACCCGGAGGCGATCATGCCTGCCGCGCAGCTTGCCGACATTCAAGCCGCCGCCGCCCGCCTGCGCGAAGAGGCGGAGGTGATGGTGGTGGTAGGCATCGGCGGCTCCTACCTGGGCGCGCGCACGGTCATCGAAGCGCTGCGGGCGCCGGACGCCCCCGAGGTGCTTTACGCCGGCCAGACCCTTTCCGCCGAGTATACCGCGGCGCTGCTCGCTTCGCTGAAGGGCCGGCGCTTCTGCATCAACGTGGTCAGCAAGTCCGGCACCACCACCGAGCCGGCCATCGCCTTTCGCCTGCTGCGCGAAGCGCTGATCGCGCAGGTGGGCAAGGAGAAAGCGCGCCGGTTAATCGTGGCCACCACCGACCCGTCCTCCGGCGCCCTGCGCGGGGTGGTAGAGAAGGAGGGCTACACCGCCTTCCCCATCCCAAAGAACGTGGGCGGGCGCTACAGCGTCCTCACTGCGGTGGGCCTGCTGCCCATCGCCTTTGCCGGTGTGGATGCGGCGGCGCTGCGCGACGGCGCCATCGCCTGCGCGGAAGCCTGCCGGAATCCCGATCTGGCGCAGAATCCCGCGTATGTATACGCCGCCGCGCGCAACCTGCTCTACGGCAAGGGGAAGAGCACCGAGCTGCTCGCTTGCTTCGAGCCGCGGCTGCACTACCTGAATGAGTGGTGGAAACAGCTCTACGGCGAGTCGGAGGGGAAGAACCACATGGGCATCTTCCCCGCCAGCGTCGAGTTCACCACCGACCTGCACTCGATGGGCCAGTGGATTCAGGATGGCCGCCGCGACATCTTCGAGACCTTCATCACCCTCGACGGCGGCATGCCGGACGTGCGTATCCCGGAGGATCCGGACAACGCCGACGAGCTGAACTTCCTCGCCGGCATGAGCGTGGACGAGGTAAATCACCGCGCCTTCCAGGGCACCGCCCTCGCCCACCGCGACGGCGGCGTGCCTAACATGACGATCAGCCTGCCCGGCCTCACCCCCTATTCCCTGGGCGTGTTGCTGTATTTCTTCGAGAAAGCCTGCGGCGTCAGCGGCTACCTGCTCGGTGTCAATCCTTTCAACCAGCCCGGCGTGGAAGCCTATAAAAAGAACATGTTCGCCTTGCTCAACAAGCCCGGCTTCCAGGACCAGTCTGCTGAAGTCATCGAGGCCGTGAAGGAACGGCAGGGGAAGCAGGTGGTGAAGTTTTAAACCCCTCGGGGGACTGTCCCCGACACTAACGCCCGTTGGGAAGAAAACGAGCCTGTTGCAAGGACTGTCCCCCACAGCAACCGTTCTCGCAATAGAGTCGTGAACAGATCAGCCTTTCGGGGACTGTCCCCGGATTTAGTGCGCGCTGGAAGATGACAACGCCCGCTGCAGGGACTGTCCCCTCCGGCAGCCGCTTACGAGTATAAGTCGTGAACGCGAGAGGCCTTCGGGGGACTGTCCCCGCACATCGCGCCCGGTTGGTTGGAAGAGAACAACGCCGTTGCAGGGACTGTCCCCACGCGGTATCCGTTACCGAATTTATGCCGTTTACGCGAAAGGCCATCCTATTTACACCTTATCGACGAAAACGATTCCCGTAGGGGACAGTCCCTGCAGCGGGCTTTGTTTTCTTCCCACCGAGCACCAGATTCGGGGACAGTCTCCCGAGAAGCTGCCAATTTTCATTTTTCATTACCAACCGCTATAATATCCCCCAGGGAGGCTCTCCATGCGCCATATCATCCGTCTCTTCCTCGTTATTACGCTCCTCTGCGCCGGCCTGGCATTTGCCGCCGATCCCGTCCGCATTCCTATCGAGTGCGAGGACATGCAGGGGGTGAAGGTCGGTCCGCAGGGCTTCACACCGGAGTGGACCTTCGGCAAGTGGGGACGCGACCTGCACCAGAATATGATCTTCGGCGGCGTGTGGGCCAGCCGCATGGCCGCCGCGGTAACCGACGCCGGAAACAACCCGGCGGCCATTTACCAGGACATCGACATACCGCGCGACGACCGCTATAAAATCTGGGCGAAATATGAATGCCCGCCCAACTTCAACTACCCTTTCGCCATCGTCCTGGAGCGGTTGGATGATGGCAAGCCTGTAAGGGTCTTCGAGCACACCTACGGGTTGCGCACCGCGGCCAAGCATTTCTGCTTTACCAATGACCTGACCACCGGCGACCTCTACTGGGCGTGGGGCATTGATCACGATGCGGCGGAAGGATACGAGGCAGACCTGAAGGCCGGCCGCTACCGTGTGACGATGACGAAAGTACCCGGTCCGGCGCCGGTCGGCGAACGCTCGGTGGATGCCATTTTGATCACCACCAAACTGGACAAGCTCTCCGCGCCGGATTATCCGCGTTACCCGCTGCTGGACGAGCTGCGGCAGATCAATCACTGCTACTTCCGCTTCACTAACACCGCAAAAACACCCATCACGCTCGAATACAACCACTGGGGCCATCGTTACGAAGACTTCTACGTGATGCAGAAGACCGAGTTGGTGCGCTTCTATGATGCCAACGGGCAAATGCTGCGTGACGACCAAGGCGAACCACTGGTCCTGCCGGGTGCGCAGTGGAACAAACCCCTCGCGCCGGGCGCCTCTTCACCGTGGATCGACCTGGGGCCGACCATGAATGTCGAAAGCAGCTCACCTTTCTGGGCGCAGGCAAAGGCTGCTGATGCGAACGGCAAGCCGTTGACCGAGCAGCTAGCCGATGTGCCCTTCACCATGGACATTGCCCTCGCACCGGGGCAGGCGGGCATCGTAAAATCCTTCGCCAAAGCGGCGGACGAGCCGATGCTGGTGGTGAACGTGCAGCCGGACCTGCATCGCCAGGAAGGTCGCGACTATACGCTGACCAGCCGTGATGTCTATAACCTGATGGCGAAAGAGCTGAACGCCATCCCGCGCGTAGGGCCGATTCCGAGCAAGCTGCGACTCTTCGGCTCGCCGGGCACTGTTTATCCGTCCGTCGGCGGGCCGAATACGCCAGGCGGCGCCATCGATCTACAGACTATCACCGATTATCGCATCGCCCTCGGGCTGAATACATATGGCGGCGCGTTCAATAATCCCGATTATGCCGATGCGCTGTCCGCCTATTACAAATCGAAGAACACAGCGCTGGTCGAGCTGTCCGGCGTGTATCAGCATACCCAGGATATTAAGGCGCTGGAAAAATACACCGACCCGCGCATGAAGTCCCGTTTCTATTACGTTTCCTTCGGCGATGAGATCGGCTTGCCCGCCATCGACATCAAGGATCAGGCGCAGCTCGCCGCCTTCCGCGCCTTCGCGCAGAAACGCGGCGTCAAGCCGCAAGATCTGGGCTTTAAAATCTGGGATGAGGTGAAGCCGTTGGCCGGCTACACGCCCGCGGCGGCGGTGGGCGTGGGCTTGCTGCCCGCTGAAGGCACGCCGGCGCTGCCCACCGGCATGGCCGCGCTGCCGCTCAAGCGGCTGTTCTGGCTGACCCATGAATTTGTCATCGAGCGCGGCAGCGCCGATTTCGCGAAGAAGACGCAGGAAATGACCGCCCTCTTCGGCCCGCAGTTCAAGACCAGCGCCAACCTGGGCGGCATGCATCCCTTCTACTGGTTGAACCAGGCATCCTTCATCGAGTCATTCCGCGGCGGCGCCATGACACTGGGCTGGAGCGAAGACTATGACTACGGCCAGCCGGAAGCCTCGCGCCTGTGTATCGAATACCAGGCCGCCAACCTGCGCTGCGGGGCGAAATACCATGATACGCCGATGATGTTCTACAATATGCCGCACTTCCCCGGCAATACGGGCCGCCACCTGGTGCAGAACGCCGTCAGCCTGTGGGGGCAGGGCGTGAAGGACCTGGATTTCTTCAGCGTTTCGCCCGACCTGTTCTCCACCGAAAACTATATCACCGCGCGCGGCGGCATCGAGACGGCCGCCGGCATCCGCCGCATCAGCGGCATGGCGGGAAACATCGAGGACGCCCTGCTGCCTGCCCGCACCCGCCCGGCGAAGGTGGCCATGCTCCTCTCTGAAGCGAGCGACGTGTGGGAGGTGTGCGGCGGCGGCCAGTGGGATGTCAAGCCCGGTTCGACCGCCACCAATGCGTTCAACGAAGAGCGCAAGGCCATCTGGTACACCCTGCGCAACACCGGCTACCTGGTGGACCTGGTGACGGAAAACGACGTCAACGAAGGCCGTCTGAAGGGATACAAAGTCCTCTACGTCTGTGGCCGCAACCTGGAGCGCCGCACCTCCGCCGTGCTGCAGGGATGGGTCCGTTCTGGCGGCACGCTCTACCTGACCGCCGGCGCCGCCCGCTTCGACGAATACGACGCGCCGCTCACCGCGCTGGATGCCCTGGTGGGCCGCGGCACGGTGGTGAAGGCCGACTTCTACAAAGGTCCGTTGCGCGCGAAGCTCGAGCTGCCGCTGCTCGTTCCCAAGGACCATGTCACCCTGACGCTGGACAAGCAGCCGCTCGCATATAATGCCTTCGTCTCGGAAGAAATCTTCAAAGCCGCGAAGGGCGCGAAAACACTGGGTACTTTCACTGCCGGCCAGCCTGCGCTGGTCAGTATGAAAACCGGCAAGGGTTGGGGCTTCTACACCGGCACATTGCCCGGTCAGGCCTTCCTGAAAAAAGCCATTCCGCTGCGCGTGATGGGCAAGGGCGGCTTGGACGACAACTTCTGCCACTTCGAACCGCAGAACTTCGACGAAAACGCGGCGGCGGCCATCCTGCTGCCCGTGCGCCAGGCCGGCCTGCAGCCGGACGTGATCAGCAACTACAAGCATATCATCACCAGCATCCTGGAGAGCCCGCAGACCACCGTGGTGACGATGATCGATCTGGGCGTCCATGCGCCAACTCTGGTGGGCAATGGCCGCACGCTGCTTGGCCTCACGCTGCGCGGCGTCCGCCCGGCAAAGGCCGTCTACACGGCTATGAAAGCCGGCGCCACCTTTCAGAACGGCAAAGACGGCGTCACCGTGCTGCTGACCGACATTAACGATGCCGACGTCATCGTGATCGAACATTGAGGAATACATAATGAAGATAAACAGTTTGGTGCTGTTCTCCGCCGGCCTGGCGCTGCTGTCCGCCGGCATCCTCGGTTGTGCGAATCAGCCGGTCCGAGCGACGGACCCCGTCTTCGACGTGAAGGCGATCCTGGCCACGCCACTGACTCCGGAGACGACGAACCGGACGGTTAAGGACGGCATCATCACCGAAGAAATACGGTTCCACTCCGAAGATGACGGAGACAAAAGCGTCGATATCTTCGGCTACTTTTGCTACCCGGAGGGCGGCACGAATCTCCCCGCTTTCGTCTGGAACCAGGGCGGGCTGTATCAGGCCAGTACATGGTTCCCGGAGTTAGGCGCGAAACGCGGGTACGCCGCGCTGTGCATCGATTTCCCCCTGCCCGGTTACCGCTCGACCGGCGGGTACAACATCACCTCCGGCATCTCGCTCGACTACACCGACCCGAAGCAGGCGCCGATCTACCACGGCGCGGTGGCGCTGCTGAAGGCCGTCTCTTACCTCGAATCGCGGGTCGACGTGGTGGATCCGAACCGCATCGGCATGTGCGGCAGCTCCTGGGGCGGCTTCTACACCACCTTCATGGTCGGCCTCGATGCACGATTGAAGGCCGGCTCCGCCATGTTCGGCTGCGGCAGCTTGCAGCTTGGTTGTCCCTGGTTTAGCGGCCCACCGTCGTTCAACGGCAAACCGAATGATCCGGAACAGGCGAAAAAATGGGCTGCCACCCTGGATCCGGGCCTTCGCCTGCCGCAGACGAAAACCCCGATGAACTGGTGTGCCACCACCAATGACACCTTCTACTGGATGCCGGCGCTGATGGACAGCTACAACCGCGTGGACGGTCCGAAACACCTGGCGCTTATGCCCAACTGGGACCACGCCATGACGCCGAACATGGATGACGAGATCTTCACCTTCCTCGACGTCTATCTGAAGGGCGCGCCGCCGCTGGACGAGGTGACGCCGGTCACCGTGCAGAAGGACGGCAACAACCTGGTGGCCTCCTGGACCTTCAGTGGCCCACGCGCCGTCAAGCAGGCCGAGCTGTACCTGAGCCCCGGCGATGACGGCAACTGGCACTGCCGCCCCTGGACCACGCTGCCGGCGACGATCAACGACCAGCAGTGCTCAGTGAAGCTGCCCGCCTCGTCGATACCGTATTATCTCATCGGCACGGTCATCGACGGTAATGCCTACAAGAGCTCCACGCCGCTGCTCCGCGTGGACCCGGCGGCATATGGCGCGCTCGCCAAATCCCCCATCCCTGCTGTCGACGGCTGCGGTGAATGGGGCGATTTCGAGAAGGCGCAGACCGATAAGCCGAATACGGATTATGCGACCTGGAGTGATGTCGACAAGGCGCAGAACCGCAACGGCTATGTCTTTCTGCACAGCTACGGCTGCCCGCCGCTTACTCCCGACGCGCACACGGGAAAGCAGGCGGCCGTAATCACCGGTGCATTCACATTGCCCCCCGTTCGTTTCATCGCCGGCGTCCCGCAGCAGATTACCTGCTGGATGAAGGCGGAGAAACCGGCCGACGTGACAGTCGCCTTCAGCGAGACGGCGGATGGCCAGAAATACAACGCCGCGAAGACCTTCGCCGTGGGCGCCGACTGGACGCAGGTCACGCTGGATATCCTGCCCATCGCCGGGTACAGCACCGGCGCCGGACTGATCGTCAGCGGACCGAAGGACGTGAAAGTGCTGCTGGATACCGTGACGCTGATGGTGAAGCGATGAAGCGATGTAACCGACCAGGGCATGAGTTAGTCCGGTGGTTGAGTAGGCAGGAACGCGTTTCGCTTCTTTCCATAGCTTCCGCGCCGTATCGAAACCACCGCGGCTACAGGTGGGCTTTCCAGTGGACCGTGGTGGTTTCGATACGGCGCGGAAGCTATGGAAAGAAGCGGAACGCGTTCCTGCCTACTCAACCACCGGA
>Ga0172368_10006398_pt1 | contig 12666 bp, 15 predicted proteins | sample Lak11m_FD_114540 | JGI IMG/M metagenome (GOLD analysis project Ga0172368, IMG submission 114540) | Freshwater microbial communities from Kabuno Bay, South-Kivu, Congo - kab_022012_11m | ecosystem: Environmental > Aquatic > Freshwater > Lake | place: Democratic Republic of the Congo: South-Kivu...
CGGCACGTCAAGCCATTCATTGGCAATGGTATACATGTTGTCTGTCTTGAACCAGACGTCTGAGGCAGCGGATGTTGAGCCGTCAGTAAATGTGAAAGAACCTGCTTGCTTTATTGTGTTTCCGTTGGCATCGGTGATGTTGGCGTCTGCATATCCAGTGTTGATACTCTCAATGCCTGCATCTTCTAAAGACATCAGTTCGTCTTCTGATGAATATCCGTCTCCATCTATATCCTGCCAGATTTTCAGTTGTGAATATGCACTGTCATTTACATCTACCTTGCCGTCTTTGTTTTCGTCTAATTCCGATAAAGCTTGGAAGCCATTACTTGCCTTCTGTCCGTTAGACAGGATGGTTTGATTGCCGAATAACTCTGTTCCATCATTGATGATGCCGTCATTATTAATATCACGCACTAATAGTCCATCGTCAGGGCTTACCCATCCTGTCTGCGCCGTAAAACCATTTGCATCGTGATCAAAATACGCTCCGTCCTTCACATTTGTTGTAGCAATGCCATTGCCATCTAAGTCAAGAGCAATGGGGGAGGTGGTGATTTCAGCTTTAGAGAAAAGAGATTTTATTGAATTGTAAAAATCGCGCATCTTATTGAAAAGGTAATTTATCGCTTCTGACAGGCTTGTCTCATCGAAAGGAACATCATAACCCGCAAATTTCTTTAAGTATTCTCGTCCATCAGTTCCATACGCATCCTTAAATTTCCCCTTACCTCCTGATTTAAGAAATCTTTCCAATGCTTTGGCTCCTTTAAGATGCGCTGCTGCCAAAAGACCAGAAGCTGTTATTTCTATTCCGTCAACTCTGGTTCCAATATACTTATCTAAGCCGTATGTCTCTATATATTTCCACTGCTTTTCCATATAACTTCTTATAGCATTTTCTTGGGCAGCGGCATTGTTAAGAAAATCTTCTCTACTGCTAACGCCATCTTTGCCAGTCCATGTTCCAATCCAATCCTGATACTTTCCTCCTGTTCCGTCCTTGGTGTAATAGCCAGCATCAACAAGAGCAGCCTCCCCCATCTGATACTTTCCTAAATAGTCAAAGGTGTTAGTATTTTGATAATCGCCTCCGGATTCCCTCGCTGCTAAATCATTTAAAAACTCATCGTAACTTTTATTGAAAATACTAATCATGATATACCTCCCTTGTTAGTTTTTTAATTACAATATTCTTTCTCATCAAACTTTAATAAAAACTTGTTGTTTAAAATAATATCTTTAAGTCTGTTCGTTTCGCTCTTCAGAATATAGATTGGCTCGCCAGTAAAAACACTCATACAACTATTCACCATTTTGTAATTTTGACTTGGTGTGCTGATAAAAATTTTTATTTCACAATCCATGCCGAATTTTCCACAGAGGTAAGGTTTTACGATTGCCGCAATAACATCCTTAGTACTGTCATTATTCAGATTGGCTAAAGCCAGATGTATATCTTCTTTTGAAATTTTATACATTTTTATCTCTTCTTTTGTGTACTCTCTTTTCACCCATTCATTCCAGACGAGATCAACATATCTGAGCATATTTCTTTTTTTGTAGGCTGCATCATCCATGTTGACTTTGATGCCTTGTTTTTTAAATTGTTCAATATCTGGTTTTATTTCCTCTTCCGCCAGCCCATTCCCAGCGAAAACAATCATCAAGAAAAAAACTATAACAAAACATTTCTTAAAACCATCACGTCGCATATATCCTCCTCCTTTCATTAAAATCCTCATATCTCAGCTTTAATCTCAAGCCATTACATATCCAAGGGTTTTGAGTATCCCTGATGTATCAGGGTCTCCTAAATCTGTGGCTTCCGGGTCGTGCTGCCAGACTTTAAGTTGACTCCATATCGGGTCATTAGCATCTACCTTTCCGTCACCATTAACATCAAACTGCGCCAATGCCTGAAAACCGTTTACTGCAAGCATTCCATTGGCAAGAGGCGTAAAGTTTCCGAATAGTTCACTTCCATTGTCAATGCTCTCGTTAATATTTCTATCAAACACTAATATCCCATCGCCCTCTGCCACCCAGCCGGATAATTCCTTGAACCCATTTCCATCATGGTCAAAATGTGTCCCCGCAGATGTGCCGAGGGTTTGGATAACGCCGTCTCTGTCTAAATCTAAAAGAATTGGGCTTGTGGTAACCTCTGCTTTGCCGAAGAGCGAACGATATAGATCTGCAAGCCTATTCATTATGTCTTGGAAAGTGTTTCTAATCCACAAAGGTATAAAGCTGCTATCACGTTGAGTAGCGAGGTAATCTCTTAATGCATCAAGCCTATTAAGCCAACCCTTTAAAAAGACACCTTGACCAGGGTGCTTAGCAATTGCCTCGTATCTTGATTCTCTCGCATCTAAGAACTCATCTATAAGGTCACCATTATAATTTCCTATTGCAGCTAAAGTTTGAGGTCCGATTATTCCATCCTGCGTTACCCCCAAGATCTTCTGGAGCATTTTGACACTTGTTTTATCTCCCATATTTACTGCTGTATCAAACAGTGCTATCGCTAAATCTGTTGGTAATGCATCGCCATTTATTGTATCCCAATACATTTCTTTATATATTTTTTGGGCATCGTCTTGAGTTATGTCTTTTACACTTTTTATGGAATCGCTTATGATTCCCAGTTCTTTGGCCTTCTTAAAGGTATTATGCGTTATACCGTAATTAGTCTCTCCACCCCGATCATTTTTATAATTGGAATATCCCCCCTCTGCCTTAACTACAAATTGATAAGCGAGATCAAAATTACTCATGACTGTCCTCCTCAATAAAGTTTTTTTATCATCTGTATTCAAAGGAATTAAGATGATTCTGTAGTCCTAAAGCTCTTTCCTTAACTATATTTAACTTCTCACCAGCCGATATGTTCCGCCATATCGTTCCATCAAAGCCGCCGTAAAATTCGGTTGCAAAATTTGACTCTGCATCTCTAAATTTTATCCATTGAATTTGACTTTGTTTTAAAAGAACTCTCTGTTTTTCAGGAAGTTTTTTTAAAAGTTCTTTATAAATCTTATTCATTTCTCTATCCCACATTTCCATTGCTTTCAGGGCGCATTCTGTCATACCTGCTGTAGTAGAATCAGATGCAATGCATTTTTCCATCCATGTGTCTATCGGATATTGTTGTTTTCCCTTCTCTCCGGCGAATAAAGTAGCAGTAAAAATCAGCAACGATAGAACGGTAACAGTAACTAAAACTTCTCTAACATTTTTTCTTCTCATAATCAGATACCTCCTGCTAACACTGCTAATTCTTCATTTTCAAAGTAGCCTTTGGCTGTATAGGCGGTATCTCTTTGCAAATTGTATTCACCGATTATTCCGCTTGTGCCGTCCGTTTTTTCAAAACTTCCTGCTCTTGTTTGTGTATTGCCCTCTGCATCTGTGGATGTCGAAGGAGTGGAATTGAGGTTGATTGCCGTAATGCCTAAATCGCTGAGACTCTTTAACTCATCCGGATTGGAATATCCATCTCCATCAACATCCTGCCAGATTTTTAACTGATTAAATGCAGAATCTTGCGCATCTACCTTGCCGTCCTTGTTATCATCCAATTCCGACAAGGCTTGAAATCCGTTTGACGCCTTTTGTCCATTAGACAAGATAGTCTGATTGCCGAATAACTCAGTTCCATCATTAATGATTCCCTCATTATTCCTGTCCATGACGAGCAAGCCATCATCACCAGATACCCAACCTGTCTGTTCGGAAAAGCCATTGCCGTCATGGTCAAAGTATGAGCCATTTCCCATTGCAATCGTCTCTACTCCATCATTGTCTAAATCAAGGGCGAGCGGACTTGTTGTGACTTCGGCTTTTTGGAAACCTGAGCGGGTATTATTCCAATATTGCCAGAGCGCGGAAGTTTCAAGTTTATTGTATCCAGAAAGACAGTTCAGTAAATATTCTACGCCTTTGGGGTTTGTCTTCTTCATCCTACTATATCTTTCCCTAATCCATCCTAATGCCTCTTGATTGGTCATGCCTTCTATATTCAGATGCACAGCATCTGCAAGTTTTTTTATTAAAGGTGAAAGCGATGGATTGTCATAAGGGTCTGTTATCTGTTTGCCATAGGCGGATTCTACTGCCTGTTCAATCTTTGCATAATCTCCATCAAAGTCAATCAACCGGTTAAATAAAATCCTTTGCTCTTGTGCAAGATCAGTGTTATGCCTGAGGTAAACATAGTTTTCAAGTGTCCATGGAACTCCCATATTGTCCAATGACTCTTTTGCGTATGTGCTTCCAGACAAACCATCATTACGATATTGTCTCTTTGAACCTTTGCCGTCATTATATTCTTCTCCATATTTCTTAATATCAGCTAAAACTACCTTTGTCTGTCCACCATTAGTATTTCTATTTGCCTCCCAATCAAAATCTGCAAATTCAGGATAGACATAATTTCCATATTCATCTTTCTTGGTATACTCTTTTTTTCTATCGGCCCATGTGCCATCGCTAAATTGATACATGCCAGAAATAGTGCCTTCTCCATTAACGTTGAGACCAAGATTTGACTCTACCTTCGCCATCCATGCAGCAATGTATGCCTGCTCTACAGAATATCCTTCATTTTTAGCCGCTGCAATGATTGCATCTAAACTTGCCTGCCTTTTTGCTGCTCTCTCTGCTGCTATTTGTTTTGCTGTCTTTGCCATTTTAATGCCCTCCTCTTTTTGATTTAAAAGTCAGTTTACTTTTAACATCGGATAACCATACCGGATAAGGTTATCCACTATCTTCTGTTTTTCTTCTTCTGCTGGATAAGGAAGCGTTTTTAATCGCTGTAATGCCTCCTTTATTAATTCAGGGGTTTGCGTGCTTTCTACCGTTGCTAACCATGCTGCAATGATGCTATATACTGTTCTTCGTTTGAGTTCCCTATCTAATGATTCTGATTTTGTTTTATTCAACTTATCAAACCATTCAGGGTATTTCTTTTCTATAAGTTCTTGAGCATGTTCCATGTAATATTTCTCGAAACTCTTGCCCTTTATTCGGCTAAAACCATTCTTATACCGATAGATTATAAGGACATTTCCTTGGCTTTCAGCCTCACTTGACTTATAGTCCGCAATTTTTGTGCTTATAGGGTCATACCCCATCGTCTCAAAATATCCATCACCGTCTAAATCAGCAAAATTCGGTTTTTTTGTTCTTAAAAAAACAGTATTAAAGACCAAGAAATCACTATTATAAAAGGAACTTTCACTGTCATAGACAGAAATGTAATAATTCCCCAACCCTTGATAGAGAACTACTAAATGTCCTATCTTTATCAGTGGCTGTACCCCGCAGTCAGTTCTCTTGTGATCAAGGCAGGCAGGAGGGGCTGTTAATCTGGCATAGAGCAAATGGTCTCTCTTATTTTTTTCTTCTCTGCCGTATGCAAAGCGCCACAGAACTCTAAAATACCCATAATTATCGCTTGCTCCTTCAACTGTGCTAAATATATATGTTTCAGATCCATCCTCGATTATATATTTCCTCTCGCTATCTTCCTCATACCCTGCAACCGTTGCATCTCCTGGGTCAACATCGCCCGGCTTTATCTTTACTGTCTTTTTCTTTATGGATGTCTTTTGTTTTTGAGCTGATGGTTTATTCTCAATCTGCTCCGCATTAGAAAAAGACACGCTGCAAAAAAACACTAAAAGAAAAATCACTGCTATCCTTTTAATCATATTTCCCCCTCTCTTTTTCGTTTTTATACCATTTCCCCTTATCTTTGTCACCTGTCATTTCTTACAGGTATCAAGCCGCAAGTTTAAGTCTGTTCTCACCTTTTGCTCTACGAGTCGTAGACCCTCGCTTGACCCCATTTTCTTGACTTATTCCGCTCATGGGTTATGCTATAATATTTTTATGAATACAACGGTTAATGAAATAGACCATATTAAAGAGCTGCTGCCAAAACTTTCTGAACCGGCCTTGAGCGAGGTGCGGGATTTTGTCCAATACATTCTTGAAAAACAAAAGAGGCGCAAAGCTTTTGTTGACAGGGTTCTGAAAGCCGAAAAAGAAATCCCAATTCGTTTCAAATCTGTAAAAGAGGCTATGCAGGCAATAAGGAATGAAGCCGGAATTTGATTTTTCTCCGGCGTTCCTTAAAAAAGCCGGAAAGCTTCTGGCGAAGAATCCGCAGTTAGACCCGCTATATGAAAAATGTTTGAACAGGCTCCTAAACGATCCCTTCGCCCCTTTACTGCACACACATGCGCTTAGTGGAGACATGAAAGGCAAATATGCCTGCTCGCTGACATACGAGCTAAGGATAGTTTTCAGGTTGCATGACAACATTATTCACCTCCTTGACATCGGCACTCATGATGAAGTGTATTAATCTCTTCTCTTTTTTCCCTTCCACGCCAATAGCCTGTTGCCTGCCTTCTTTTTCCCCCGTATTGAACCATTTCCCCTTATCTTTGTCACCTATAATTTCTTACAGGTGCTTTTATGCCGCCATTTTGAACACTTCATTATTTATTGAACTTCTTCTATTGAGGTTGAACCTCAATAAATTTATGTTTGCTTCATAAGCAATAACTACATCATTCCCCTCTCCTGCCGAAACCCAGTTGCTTCCACCATTTCCTTCAAATATGCCGTCATTGCCCGAACCTCCGTTTATACGGTCGTTTAATGATGTGTCATAAAGAAAATCCGCCTTGTTATCCTTCTGGTCGCCTGTGATGGTATTGGTTGGTTAGAGGTGGACCCCGAAATTCGGACAGTCGTATAAGGTGTAAAATATACGATTAACGAAGGCAGGTGGATGGACAATATTATGATAGAGAGGCTTTGGAGGTCATTGAAATACGAATGTATCTATCTTCATGCCTTCGAGACCGGCAGCGAGGCAAAAGACAAAATAGGCAGGTGGTTTGAGCGATACAACACAGAGCGGCCTCATTCTTCGCTGGACGACAGGACTCCTTATGAGGCCTACTGGAAACTGCCTATCGGCGGATATATGAAATCAGAACAGTTACTGAAGGCGGCATGATGGATGGTGGTTTCCACCTTAAATCAGCCGCTAAACTGTCCAATAAATGGGGACCACCTCTCCAACAAAATAACTTTCATTTAGCCATATTCTTTTCCAAAATATAACTATGAAACTGGTATAATACAAAAGCTTCCGGATTATGGGTAAGGTAATCGCAATAGCAAATCAAAAAGGCGGCGTCGGCAAGACCACAACCGCTGTAAATCTTGCCGCCTCGCTGGCCCTTGCTGAAAAAGACATCCTCATAATAGACACGGACCCTCAGGGCAATTCCACAAGCGGGCTCGGCATACAAAGGGGCAACAGCAATAAAACCCTCTATGATTTTTATTCCGGAAGATGCAGGATAGAAGACGCCGTATTGGAAACAGCAGTAGAACACCTCGGCATTGTCCCTTCAACAGTTGATCTTCTCGGAGTTGAGGTAGAGCTTGTCGGACGCGAAGACAGGGAACATATCCTTTCTCGCGCAATAAACAGTATGCGCGATGATTACCGCTACATATTTATTGACTGCCCGCCGTCTCTCGGGCTTTTGACGCTCAATGCGCTTGTTGCCGCTGATTCCGTGCTCGTGCCGGTGCAATGTGAATATTATGCGCTTGAAGGCCTCGGCCTTCTTACGAACACCATCAGGCTTGTGAGAAATTCTTTCAACGCAGGGCTTGATATTGAAGGCATAGTCCTTACCATGTTTGACTCAAGGAATACCCTTGCGCGCGAGGTTGCGGAAGAGGTGAAGAAACATTTCGGCAGCAAGGTATATAATACCGTGATTCCGCGCAACGTGACCCTTGGAGAAGCGCCGAGCCACGGAAAGCCGGCATTGCTTTATGATGCCGGGTCTAAGGGCGCGCAGAGTTATTTATCACTTGCAAAGGAGATACTGAATGAAAACGGCATTAGGCAGGGGGCTTGAAGCTTTAATCCCCGAGAAAGGCGAAGAGATACTTCAGATTGAAGTCAGTCGCATATCTGCCGGAGGAGAACAGCCGAGAAAGGTTTTCAGAGATGAATCCCTGAAGGAGCTTGCTGCGTCCATAAAAGAAAAGGGCGTGCTTCAGCCTGTTATAGTCTCAAGAACAGGAGACGGCTTTTTCAGGCTCATTGCAGGCGAACGCAGGTGGCGCGCTTCACAGCTTGCCGGGCTTAAAAAGATTCCTGCAATTATAAAAAATGCCGCTGCGAAGGACTCTCTTGAAATAGCCCTCATAGAGAACATGCAAAGGGAAGACCTCAATCCCATTGAAACTGCGGAGGCATTCCATAAGCTGATGAAGGATTTTAATCTTACGCAGGAAGAGCTCTCGGAAAAAGTCGGAAAAGAGAGGGCGACTGTCGCCAATTATCTAAGGCTTTTAAAATTGCCTGATGAGATAAGGTTATTAATCTCAGACAACTCTTTGAGCATGGGACATGCAAGGGCAATCCTCTCCATAGAGGGAAGGACAAATCAGACTGAAGCCGCGAGAAGGATTTTAAGGAAGGGTTTAAGCGTAAGGGAAACAGAGGCGCTGGCAAAGAACATTGCAGCTTCAGGGACAAAAAAATCAAAAACGCACAAAGGCCATAAAGACCCCCAGATAGCATCTCTTGAAGACAGGCTTATAAAAAATCTCGGCACAAAGGTCAGAATCCATCATAAAGGCAAAAAGGGCGGGAAGATAGAGATAGAATATTATTCCCTTGATGAACTAGACCGCTTGCTTGATATTTTGATGGGGTGAAAGGGGAATTGCTTCCCCTTCCGGTTACCTGTCCCGTGTAGTTTCTAACGGGGTTTCTTCTTTGTTTTTTTCTTTGCCGCAGGTTTTTTCTTTTTTGCGGGTTTCTTTTTAGCTGTCTTCTTTTTCGGTTTGGCTTCAACTGTTTCCATCTCTGCTCCGCAGCAATAAATCGGGCCCAACTGTGTTTGCGGCATCTCTCTGACGGTTACTTCACAGCCGCACTCGTCGCATTCATACGTTACCAATCTGGCCATGACAAATCCCTCCTTTCTTTAACCTTTAAACAAATTGTATCACTTTGAACTGCCGTGTCAAATTTTTAAAAGAGGGAATGCGCGCTAAACGCAGGATTCTTCTGCGGTGTGTTTTTAAGTTGTCAATGCAACTTATTCGGTAAGCTGTTTATAGTTCTCGCATGCGTATTTATTTCCTTTGTCGCAGGCTTTTTTAAAGTCAGCAGCAGCCTTTCTCGTGTAGGCAACGCCGCGGAAGAAGTAGGCGTCGCCGTAGCTCGGGATGAGCGCGAGAGCCTGGTTATAATCTTCAAGCGCTTCATCATACCGGCCCTTTTTTGCATGGGCCAGCCCGCGGTGGTAATATGCAAGGGCAAAATTCGGGTTCAGTGAAATTGCCTTTGTAGCATCCTCAATGGCCTTGTTGTATTGTCCCTTCTGATAGTAGGCCATTCCGCGGCGGTGGTATGTCTCGGCGTCTTTGGGCTGCAGTTCAAGGCTTTTGTTGAAGTCTTTAATCGCCTCCTCGTATTTTTCTTTTCTGAGATACGCCTGCCCCCGGTTGAAGTAAGCCTCGGCATATTGGGGGTCTATTGAAATTGCCTTTGTATAGTCTGAAATGGCATTGTCAAAATCGCCGTCATTAAAATAGTTATTCCCTCTATTGAAATAAAAGTTTGCATCAGCAGCAAGCGCCTGAGAGTTCCATGCGATGATTAAACAAAATGCTAAAAGAATGATTTTTATTTTCATGTCAAAGCTCCTTTTTGAAATCTCTTCAATAATAATTAAATGGGGCGGTATCAGTCAATCTCAGGGTTTTACCCTTGCCTCCTGCCTCGTATCACAGTCGCATCATAAATGATTTCAGCTGTCTGGTAAGATTTCAGATTCCTATATCCGCCGTGAGGAGGGATTATGCCTTGAGACTCCTCAGAGGGATTGGCAAGTCGCCAGTTTGTCTTTTTGATCTCTGCGCATTTCTTTAAAACGGCCTCTTGAAACCTAAGTCCCAAAAAAGTTTTTACAATTACTAAATCTCTGACCCAGCGCCCAACCATTTCTCTGTCAATCTTATCCATCGCATCTTTTAGATTTTCAACCATCTCAAGAATTTTTTCAGTTGCCGATTTGATAGCTTCAGGATGTTTTTCAACATACCAAGCTTCCCACTCCGGTAATGTTTTTCCCGTAAATTGCTGACTGAGTTCGCTCATTTGGCCTACGACTTTAGGCCGTGTTCCCTGAGCATTCTGATTTGAAAGATTGAGAATCTGCGTAACCTATTTGGGGAACTCAGGGGTTTCAATATTGAGATATGACCTTATTTCTTCATTGGTCAATTTAATTTTCATGTGCTCCTCGCTGTGTTATGGCAATAAATTTCGGTTTGTATTTAAATTCCGAACGAGTATCTACTGCTACAAGTCCTGCCTTAATCAAATGTGCGTTAATAAAGGTCTTATTTTTTAGGTATAGATAGCATTGCAAATGGCCATTACTGTCATATTTTGCTGTGTCAAATTTCAGAAATACCTTTTGTCCTTTCAATTTTTCTCTTAAGAACTGCAGAGCCCTTCCGTTTATCTTCTTGTTTTCTTTTACGCCGATAAGCCTAACTTTCAAGTTGTTATCCAAAATGATCATTTCGGGGCTTATTATTTCTTTAACAGAATGATATAGTTCTCTATGGTTATCAGAATTATCAAGCTTTGAACCAAACTGCAATTTCTTGGGGTCAAATTTTTTGTCAAACTTAACAGGGTCTTTAAAGACGTATGGCAGCTTTTTAATTTCTTCTTTAAAATTTATTTTAAATTTTTCCTGATTAATTATTTTATATCTGCCGTAATAGACAGACCGTGCAAACTGGTCTCCGATGTTCACGCATAAACGGCAGCCTTTATGCAAAACGCGATAGCATTCCTTCCAGACAAAGTTTAAGTTATTGATGTAATCCTCATAACTATCGTTGAATCCTATCTGGCCGCCATTGCCGTAGTCCTTTAATTGCCAATAGGGAGGGGAGGGGACGACGAGATGAACGCTCTCGCCCTTAAGCTCGCTCATCTTCCTGCTATCGCCGATGATTATGGTTGGAGTAGAGTTCATAGGCATTATGTTTAATTAGAGCATGCGACTTTTTGTTTGTCCTGAAGCTGCAAGATAAACTAAAAATTCTCGTCCTAGATTGGTAATAAAATAGCGATTTTGTTGTTGTGTAATTAAGTTAAATCCAACCATAAAATTCAAGTAGTTTTCAAAAGAATAATTTGCGAAAGTGTCAGGGTAGATTCTTGCCATAGAATCATAAAATGTTTTAAGAGTTTCGGTAGTGTCACCATTGCGGGAATTAAGATGATCAAGAATTGCGATCTGGCTCCCCCATATAACTGCATTAACACGCTCGAAATTAAGAATTATTTGGTTTAATGCAAGACGCCTTATTAATAGGTTTATTTTGTCTTGTTGGTTATTTCCCTCCAAATCCTTTCTAATAGTATCTTCTTGTTCACGAAGTATAATACTGCTAAATTCTTTCATCAGCTTTTCAGTTAAGGATTCTTTTTCAGGGTCTTGCTGTATTTGAACGGTTAAAGTATGAATTCCATCTTTACCAATTTTTTGGGTTCTACCTAAAAATAAAGATATATCTTTCTTAAACAACACCATGAAGAACACTATCACAATTAAAGCAACAAGCGGCCAACTCATGTTCATTATATTTTTTCCATCCTCATCTCATATCTTTTTAGGATAATTAATTTTTCTTTACCCGCATCTGGTGAAGCCGCAGTTGTGGCAGACGGCGCAGCCGCTTTCGTGCTCAACCGCTCCGCCGCAATCAGGGCATGCGCCTATGAGCATTATTGCCGAAACGCCTTTATGCCCGTTGCCGTTGCCTTTGCATCCGTCTGTTTTGTATTTTTCTATAGCCTTTGCAATGGCGTCAGAGCATGAGAGAATCCTGCCTCCGTCAGCCCATGAAGGCTGATGGCATGATATTCCCTTAAGCTGGTTTACAACCTCATCAGTGTCTATGCTTGAACGCAGGGAAAGCGAGATAAGCCTTCCGATGGCTTCTGCCTGACTTGCAGCGCATCCCCCGGCTTTGCCCATTGATGTGAAGAGCTCAAAGAGATGGCCTTTTCCATCCTCATTTACTGTGATATACAAATGCCCGCATCCTGTTTTCATCAGGCGGGTTGAGCCTTTGATTACTTCCGGCCTTTTTCTCGGAACTATTTTTTGAACCGGTTGAGCCTCTTGAGCAGTTGAGCCTTCCTTTGTTTTTCCTGTTGAAAGGACCTGTTCTTCCCTTGAGCCGTCGCGGTAAACAGTTACTCCTTTGCATCCGAGTTTATACGCAAGCAGATACGCATCCTCAACCTCTTTCGGCGTCGCCTCATGAGAAAAATTGACTGTCTTTGATACCGCATTATCAACGTATTTCTGAAAAGCGGCCTGCATCCTTATATGTTCTTCAGGAGTTATGTCATGCGCCGTGACAAATACTGCTTTGACGTCATCCGGAATTTCCTTGAAATCTTTTATCGTCCCTTTCTCGGCGATTTTCTCCATCAGTTCCCTGTTCCAGAATCCGCGCTCTTTTGCAACCTTTTCAAAATGAGGATTTATCTCAATAAGCTTTGTGCCCTCC
>Ga0172368_10006401_pt1 | contig 12664 bp, 8 predicted proteins | sample Lak11m_FD_114540 | JGI IMG/M metagenome (GOLD analysis project Ga0172368, IMG submission 114540) | Freshwater microbial communities from Kabuno Bay, South-Kivu, Congo - kab_022012_11m | ecosystem: Environmental > Aquatic > Freshwater > Lake | place: Democratic Republic of the Congo: South-Kivu...
AATAGCCATAACTGTTTGTTCGACTTTCATTGGGCGGAAAGATATGTCACCAGTTGCTTTATCCAGATGAAATCCTCTGGGAAATGGCAGGTTAGTGCTGGGAAAACCCCAGAAAAATACAGGTTTATCATAAGCATAAGAACCAGTATAAGCTATTCCTGAACCTGATGCACTTAAAGGAGGAGTCCATTCATAACTTAGTGAGTCGATCAAGCCTCCATTAGAATCTACGTCAATATCAATGACACCATGGTTGAAAATAAAGTCCTGTCCGACACAAATAATAGCTATCGGGGGATTGGTAAAAGTAGGACTATTATCACATGGTGTTTGACAACGGTTCATTTTTGCATCGATATAAAAATTTGCATTGGCAGCACCTGTAGTTATGGAACTATTTCTGCAACACATTGTGTATGATAATATTAAATCGCAACAAGTACCTGCTCCGTTTAAAACTACCAGTTTGGTAAAAGTATATTGTTCAATGCCATAAGGAAATGAGCACCCTGTTGTTTGACACCTTGTGCAACTGGAGCCACAAGTTGGAGTGATATCAACAGGAGGGGGTTTCGAAATTGATACAGTTGTTATTGTTTGTCCTGTGGTAGCACATTTAATAGGTATTGAAGCAGCACTTAGCTGCACTCCATTGCAGTCACGATAAATCACTAGTTTTATCATGAAACTGTCTTTACCTATACAGGTCCAGGTAATATCGGAACCCATCATGTGAGATGCAAAACCCTGAGGTTTAAACATCAAAAAAAGAAAGGCCAGCAAGATAAATAACTTTAAATCTTTAATTTTCTTCATAATAATTGCTTTAAGTATTTGCAAATTTCTCCATTAGTACAAGAAATTTAAAAAGGTAAACAAAAAAAGCGGTTTTTTTTTTTTGACAATATTACAAAGATAATTTCCTTTAATAATATTTAATAGCAATAATTTTTATCTTTGAAACAGCAACAATTTACAATAATATAAAAATTCTTTAATTTTTTTTTCTAAAAAGTGAAACCTTTTTAAGTTTTTTGACACTAACCCATAATTAGAATTTATGCTTGATGATAAAAATGTTGATATTCGGATACTTGAGTTGCTTAAAAGCACATCAAAAGACGATGCAAATCAGGCATTTATCCTTTTATATAAAAAATACTTTCAAATGGTTTATTCATTAGTCAGATTAAACAATGGTTATAAAAGGGAAGCTGAAGATGTATTTCAGGAGACCCTTGTTATATTATATGAAAGTATAAAGTGTAACAGGTTTCGTGAAGATTCCAGATTGGGAACTTATATCTATTCAATTGCACGCAATTTATGGTTCAGGGAATTCAGTAAAAATACAAAAGAAATAAAATTTGAAGACTTATCAGGGATGCAAAGAATCGATACGGAGATTTGGAAAGAAAATGAAAATAAAGTAAAACTGTTGGAGATTTTATTCAATAAGATTGGGAAAAAATGTAAAGAACTACTTACCTATTTTTATTTTGACAGGTTGTCATTAAAAGAAATCACTGAAAAATTTGGGCAAAGCAGTATTGCTTCGCTTAAATCACAGAAATACAGGTGTATTCAACAGATGATAGAAATTATTGAAAGTGAAGAGGAACTTCAAAATCTTAAAAAAGAATGTTACGAATGAGTGAAGAATATATTGAATTATTTGAGCGTTATATAAACAAGGAACTTAACCAGGAGGAATTGCATTTGTTTGAGCAGAACTTATTGAATGATCAGGGTTTTTCCAGAAGTTTTCAGTTATTTAAGTCTGCTCATGAAAGTATTCTGGAACATTCACGTTTTGTATTAAAAAATAATATTCGTGAACTCCAAAATAAATATAATTTAACAAGTAAGCCCACTTTTTTTACAAAATGGTATAACTGGGCATGGATGAGTACTGCTGTTGTGTTGATTGGTGTTTTTGCATTTTATTTGGTAAAAAGCAATGATTTTCATAAAAATATCTCCAATAATAATAGTACATATAAAGAGGGTGCGATTAACTTTGATGGGAACAGCAAAAATAATCAAAGCGCATTTGATGATAAAGCAAAAGATTTTCAAAAAAATAAAGAGAATAAAACGAATTACAATATTTTAGAAAATACAAATTCAAAAATAGTAAATGACAATTCTCAAACAGGCAGGGATAATTTACAAATAATTAATAAACCAAACAATTCTAATGAAAATCCTTCATCTTACAGGGGAATTCCTGTTGCACTCTTTTCTGTTTCAGGAAAACAAGGATGTCTGCCATTAGAAATTTTGTTCAGAGATTCGAGTATTGTTCCTGACGGACAGATAGTGAAGTATCTGTGGGATTTTGGCGATGGAAGCACTTCGAATTTACAAAATCCTGTACACAAGTATAATAGGAGTGGAAAATTCTCAGTAAGTCTTTCAATTTGGACTAACAATAATCAAAAAGCAGAAATCACTCAAGAAAACATAATTTCGGTTTATCTTAAACCAAAAGCAATGTTTGAAACATCAAAAAAACTTTATAGCTTGAAAGATTCTAAAATTGTATTCACCAATATGACCGAGAATGTTAGTCCAGGGCTCAGATATCAATGGAATTTTGGCGATAACAAAGGAAAATCAAATGCAAAACAACCAATTTATATTTATCAGGATACAGGAAAATATTTGGTAACATTATTGGCAATAAATGAGTACAACTGTAATAGTACTTATTCTCAAACTATAAAGATTGTACCGGATATTGAAATGTATATTCCTACTGCATTCAGCCCCGATGATAAAGGTCCTGTTTCCAATAATATTTACAAGGTTTCAGGAGAAGGATTCACTGATTTTTCTATCCAGATATTTAATAGGAGTGGCGATTTGTTGTATAAATCAGAAGATTATAATAACCATGGCTGGAATGGTAAAACGATGGATAATGAGAATGATTTACCTGCCGGGGTTTATATTGTTAAGGTAACTATAACCGGTATTGATGGACAAAAATACAATTTTAATAAAACAGTGACGTTAATAAAATAATTCAAATCATATCACTTCACTTAATTAGTTTCCAGTTTGGGATGGTACTTCTGCCATCCCTTTTTTTCGATCTAAAATAAGTTAAACATTGCAAATTTACATCTGTTTTAATTCAGGTAACAATCGAACTATTGAATTTATTTTTTTTTACAGTTCATTGCAATGTTTATATTTGAGCCCTTGATTATATCATTTTTAAAAACAATAAACTTATTATTTAATCCTAATGTACGGAGCTATTAAAAAGGATTTGGAGAGTCAGCTTAACCAATTAAAAAATGAAGGATTATATAAAACTGAAAGGATATTAACTGCACCTCAGGGTGTTGAAATAAAAACATCAAAAGGGCTGAAAGCATTGAATTTTTGTGCTAATAATTATCTTGGACTCTGTAATGAACCAAGGGTGATGGCAGCGGCAAACCTGGCATTTTTTCGTTGGGGATTTGGTATGGCATCTGTTAGATTTATTTGTGGAACTCAAAAAGTACATACTGACTTGGAAGATAAATTATCTGAGTTTTTAGGTATGGAAGACACAATACTTTACAGTTCAGCTTTCGATGCTAATGGTGGTGTTTTTGAACCATTATTAGACGAAAATTGTGCAATTATCTCTGACGAGCTAAATCATGCATCAATTATTGATGGTGTCAGATTAGCAAAAGCAAAACGATACCGATACAGAAATAATGATATGGAAGACCTTGAAGAGCAACTGATACATGCTCGTGAAGCCAAGTATAAACTCATTGTTACTGACGGAGTGTTTTCCATGGATGGCATCATCGCTCAGGTTGATAAAATATGTGATCTCGCTGAAAAATATGATGCATTGGTAATGGTTGACGACTCACATGCTACAGGTTTCATTGGACCAAATGGCAGAGGAAGTCATGAATATTGTAACTGCATCAGCAGGGTTGATATTATCAGTACTACATTTGGCAAGGCATTGGGTGGAGCATCAGGAGGATGTATTTCCGGGAAAAAAGAAATCATAGAAATTTTGCGTCAGAAAAGCAGACCTTACCTTTTTTCTAATTCACTGTCACCTGCAATCGCAGGTGCTACACTCGAAGTAATAAATATTTTGATGGAATCGAATCATCTTAGAGAAAAATTATTCGAAAATACACAACTTTTCAGGAGATTAATGACTGAAGCAGGGTTCAGAATTGTGCCAGGTATTCATCCTATTTCTCCTGTAATGTTAGGACACCTTGAAAATGATGCAAAGCTGTCACAAATATTTGCCGAAGAGTTGTTGAATGAAGGAGTATATGTAATTGGATTTTACTTCCCTGTTGTACCTCGTGGAAAATCAAGAATTCGTGTACAGATAAGTGCTGCACATTCTACTGAAAATATTGAATTTGCAGTAGATAAATTTATAAAAATTGGTAAAAAATTAAATGCAATTTCATAAAAGTTTAAAACAAAGAATATGTCGAACATTGGATCTTACGAAGAAAGAATTAAAAATTTTGATTGGTTGATTGCTGAAAAAGAGCTTGGATACAAAGCAGGTGATATCATCAATATCGGATGGCATTGTTCCGATCGGATATGTCAGATGGGCAAAGGCCAAAAAATGGCATTAATGTGGGAAGGTCATAATGGACAAACACGTCAATATACCTATAACGACCTTCGACTTACAAGCAACACTATTGGTCAATTTCTACGCAACATTGGTATTGTTGCTGAAGACAGGGTATGCTTGTTTATGGATAAAGTACCTGAATTGTACATAGGCCTTCTGGGTGTATTAAAAATAGGTGCAATAGCACAACCACTTTTTTCTGCATTTGGCGATGAATCGCTTTTTGTGCGTCTTGAAAATGCAGGTACCAGAGCCATTATAACTCAGAAAAAACATGCACCTAAAGTCAGAAAGATTCTTGATAAACTACCCAATTTGGAATATATTATTATTGTTGATCATGATGGAAAAAAGACTCTTGCCGGTAATGAGTTTGCAATGGATTTAGACAATATGGAATGGGTTGATGATTTTGAAATTTATCCAACTAAAGCAGAATCGCCCTCCATCCTTCACTATACATCTGGAACTACAGGATTGCCAAAAGGAGTTAAACATGTTCATTATTCTTTAATTTCACAGTATCTTACATCAAAATGGGTCCTTGACCTACAAGATGATGATATTTATTGGTGCACAGCAGATCCTGGCTGGGTTACCGGTACATCTTATGGTATCATCGGAGCATTCTGCACAGGTTCTACTCAATGTGTACTCGATGCAGGATTTTCGGCTGAAAATTGGTACAACTTTATTCAGAAATACAAAATAACTATGTGGTATTCAGCACCTACAGCTATCCGTTCATTGATGAAAGCAGGTGATGAAATTGTTAAACAATTTGACTTAAGCAGTCTGCGTCATCTTGCCAGCGTTGGTGAACCATTAAATGCAGAAGCAGTAGTTTGGTCTGAACGTGTTTATGGCAAAGCATTTTACGATACCTACTGGCAAACCGAAACCGGTTCAATCATGATTGCGAATTATCCAGGAATGAAAGTTAAACCCGGCTCAATGGGTAAACCTTTTCCAGGAATAATCGGAGGGATAGTTGATACCGAAACTTATGAAGAAATTAAAGACATCAATAAACCTGGCCTGATAGCATTTCGTCCTGGTTGGCCTGCTATGATGCGTATGTACTGGAATAATGAAGAAACCTATAAGAAAAAATTCCAAAATGGATGGTATCTTCCTGGCGACCGTGCCACTTTAGATAGTGATGGTTATTTTTGGTTTATTGGTCGTGATGATGATGTTATAAATACAGGTGGACACCTTGTTAGTCCTTTTGAAGTGGAAAGTGCCCTGTTAGAACATCCTTCCGTGGCAGAATCTGCTGTAGTTGCAAAACCAGATGAAGTAAATATGGAAGTTGTTAAAGCTTTTGTAACACTAAAACCTGGGAATGAACCTTCTGATGAACTTGAACTGGATATTATGAACTTTATCCGAAAAAAACTATCACCATTGGCAATGCCACAGGAAATTGAATATATGGATAAATTGCCCAAAACACGTTCAGGCAAAATTATGAGGAGATTGCTCCGTGCACAGGAATGGGGTGAAGATATTGGTGATACTTCTACCCTGGAAAATGATTAAGAAAATAATTTGTTAACTTTTAAATTTTATAAATATGGAAAACATGAAAGACATCGTTTTAAAGTATGTAATTCAGGAATATTGTGAAGACGATAGTGAAGAAATTACTTACGATACTCCACTGATTTCAGGTGGTATTGTTGACTCTTTTTCGATGGTTTCTCTGAAAAGATTTCTGGAAGTAAAATATAAAATCCAGATTCCTGATGATGAAGCCACACCTGAAGCATTCGACAATGTTAATAGTATTGTTGCTTTGGTTGAAAAATTTATCAACAAATAAAATCAGGAAAAATGGCTTACAGCGACAGAGCCAGGCAAGTGTACACCGATACACTAAATGGCATTAAAGAAGCAGGACTTTTCAAACAGGAACGTTTTATTCATTCGGTGCAAAGTGCCGATATTGAAGTAGAATTTCCGACCGGAAACCCTGTAAAAAAAGTTATTAATATGTGTGCCAACAATTATCTGGGGCTTTCCAGCCATCCCGATGTGGTTAAAGCGGCACACGAAGGATTGGAAACACGTGGATACGGAATGTCGTCAGTGCGTTTTATCTGTGGTACTCAGGATATTCATAAAGAACTTGAAGCAAGGCTTACCGAATTTTTAGGTACAGAAGATACCATACTTTTCCCAAGTTGTATGGATGCCAATGCTGGTGTTTTTGAAGCTATCCTTACCAAAGATGATGTGATGATTTCCGACAGGCTTGTACATGCATCTATTATTGATGGAATCAGGCTGGCACCTGCCATGCACGATACTTACAAGCATTCCGATATGGAACATCTTGAAAGCAAACTTCAGCAGTATATGGACAAACGTATGCGTGTGGTCATTACCGATGGTGTTTTCAGCATGGATGGCGACCTTGCAAAACTTGATGTGATGGCCGACCTGTGCGAAAAATACGATGCCATGTTGTTTGTTGACGAATCGCATTCATCTGGTTTTATTGGCAAAACAGGTCGTGGAACACACGAACATTGCGGTGTGATGGGCAGGGTTGACATTATCACTACTACTTTTGGTAAAGCTCTTGGCGGAGCTTCTGGCGGATGTGTGTCGGGTCGCAGAGAAATTGTAGAAATGTGCCGTCAGAAAGCTCGCCCTTATCTATTCTCAAACACCATTGCTCCGGTAGTGGTTTCGGGTGTATTGAAAGTGCTTGAAACTTTATCGAAAAGTACTGAAAGAAGGGACAAACTGGAAGTGAACACTGCCTTTTGGCGCAAAGGATTGCTTGATGCAGGTTTTGTACTGAAAGAAGGAGATTCTCCTATAGTTCCGGTAATGCTGTTCAATGCCAAGCTGGCACAGGATGTTTCAAAAGACTTGTTTGAAGAAGGAATTTATGCTGTTGGATTCTTTTTCCCTGTAGTACCTAACGGACAGGCACGTATCCGCACACAAATTTCTGCCGGACACGATATGCACCATCTTGAAAAAGCTTTGGCTGCATTTATCAAAGTAGGTAAGAAATACAATATCCTTGGCAAAACCAAGAACGAGATCATAGAGATGTACGGAAACTAAATCTCGAATTTCGGATTGAGGATTGTCGATTTCGGATTGAGGATTCTTGAATTCGGATTGAGGATTCCTGTATCTGGGTGTAGATTGCATCTACAACCTAATATTATTCTTAGCAAATAAATGATATTCGGGTGTAGTAAAATACTACACCCAGACAGAGACTTATTCTGAATGTATTACAAAAGTAAAACAATTTTATTAATATTAAAACTTCAATTTTAAATTTTCAATTCTTCTTACACCGGCACCATTGCAATCGTCACATCCAATGTTTGGCAGTGAACGTTGGTTATGGGGAGGATGCAGATTGTATCTGCACCTTAAATTCTTAGCAGATAAATGATATTCGGATGTTGTAAAATACTACACTCAAACAGAGGCTAAAATCGAAAACTAATTCCTAAATTAATCAATAAAGTATGTTTTGTTGCTCTTTTAAACATATCAAAAAAGCTTATCCCTTTATCAAATCTGTTTATAAAATACATGTATTCGATTTCACCAATAAAATAAAAGTTGTATGGAAGTTTCAATTCGTTCCTTAAACCGGTAGAAATCCCTAAATCTTTTAATATTAAGTTTTCAACAATATCTTCCCATTTATTTGGATAGTAAATATGTATTAGTTCACTACCATACTTGTAATTAATTGAAAAATCTATCAGTAGTCTATTATTGTTTTTTATAATTAAATTTTGATAAAACTTTAATGCATAAACACTAAATAATCTATGAATAACATCACCTGATTTTTTACTTTGATTATAATCTGGATATAGTCTTCCACATTTAAAATAAGAAATACCAATTTTATTATTTTTACCTAGATTTCTATTGAAGCTAATTCCATAAGAAGGAGGAACATAAACTCTAAATTTATCTCCTATATAATTTCCATTACTATCATAAATGAATCCCACTCTTTTTTTATCGAATACCAGCCAATTTGTTTTACTTTCATCAAAAAAATGACATATAGAATAATGTACTTCTATTTCATTCTTATGATTTAAAAACATCTCATTTTCTTGAGCGAATGAATTTAATGAGATTACAAATAAACCTAATATAAGTATCAAATAATACCGCAAAATTAAATTACAATTTTATAAATTTAGTTACAAAAATTTGTTCTGAATCTATTATTTTAACAAAATAAAGCCCATGAGTGATTTTTGAAATATCAATAACTATATCATGTAAGTTGTTAGATGTGGTTTCAATCACTAATTCACCATTTATACTGTATATCTCAATCTTACGTCCATTTAAATTATTGAAAGTTATATTCAAAAAAGTAGAAGTTGGATTAGGAAATACTTTTGGGCTAGCAATTTCTGTTTCTTTCTTTATACTTGAAGGTGGGCAAAGTGATGGTGCTCCAAGTCCAACAGCGGCCCAAGCATTTGTTGTTTGAATTTCTTCATTAGAACAATATCCATAAATATCTGAGGCAGCTTGGCAAGAGCCATTACGTGCATCTATGTATTGTGTTGTTGTTTGAAGAATATTGGTCAAATTATAAAAGGCAATAATTGCTGCTTTGTCAAAACCTATACCTTGAATATTGTAATGATATCCTTGTTCATTATAACCTTCTCCACCCATTGCAAGTAAATAAAACCACCAGTTCTGAACACCAGCATTAATATGACAATCCCCTCCATTAGATTCCCACCTTAATCCTCGATAATATTTTGGTTGACCTATAACTTCTATATCTTTTAATGTCAACCAATCCCATTCATAATGGTAATAATAAGACTCAGGATTCTGTAATGACCTTTTATACTTATTGGCTATACTAACTTCTGCTAATACAATCCAATCAAAACTGCTTGGTCTTACATATCGTTCAATCATTGTTCCAAATATATCACTAAATGATTCATTTATTGAAGCAGGTTCCCAAGAAAGTCCAAAATCAGCAGTATAATGAGAAATACCATGTGTATATTCATGACCTATACAATCAATAGTTGCTAAATATTGACTCTGAAAATAACCAAATGTCAAAATATCCTGATTTAGATCAATATCATGCTTGTAATAAGCATTATTAAACGTTAAAGCATCAGCTTCAATTCTTATATTTACACCATTATTGTTAATTCCATTTCTTTTAAAAGGTGGATTTGAAAAATAATCCCATGCTTGCGTAGCCATCCAATGAACAGTTGTACCTTTTTGATGATCATTATCCCAAATATCATCTTGGTCTTTATAATCTTGAATATTATCCCATTTTTTCCATGGTTTATACTCTTTTGTATGAATGTTTCGTCCTGAATTATCTGTCCATAGTATATTCCCAGAAAAAAGGCCTCTCTTCCATCGTGTATCAATAGTTTCAGGTCCCTGCGTTAGTATATTTGCTGGACCATCATAACTTAGTAAATCATCAACGCGAAAAATTTCTCCATTATGAGCATTTACAAAAAATGATTTGTAATAATATGGGTTTATACAAAAAATATTAAACTTCCATGCTAATAAATATTTACCATTCGAAATAATAAAAGATAAACTATCTAAATTGTCAAGTGCCCACAATAATTTTCCTTTTGGATAATAAGTTGATAGTGTATCATTATATTTCTCAATAAGTTCTTCTTCCAGTTCTGGGAATAACCATGCAAAAGAATCATTTGGAAATAAATTTAAAACCAATTCTAATGCATCTGTATCACTTAATGATGGTATATAATTTAAATCATTGTTTAAAAAAGCAATTTTACAATTCGAATAAACTATAAAACTATCTCTTTCATGTTCAGAATATTCAGCTCCTTCAACTTCAAGTCCTCTAAACTTTTGTTGATACCTATAATGCCTCATTCCAATTATACTATCTACCCAATCACTTTTTAAAACCCAAGTATTAAGCAAATCACCTGAGTATTGTTGGTACTTTTGATAAACTTCACCATGTTGTAAAATATTAGGCTTAAAATTGAACCACCCTGCTGAATCATATTTTTCAATATAAACATTAAATAAAGAATCAAATTGCCCAAATGTAACATTAGTTGTTAATATTAAAACTCCAATTGTTAAAAATCCAATTTTTTTCATAGTTAAATCTTTGCACCTCAAGTCCCAAGAAGTAGATTAATTAAAAAAAAGCGTGGAACTTTAACCTTATTATTTTAGAGGTTCTGGAAAAACCTTGTCCCAAATAAGTAAGCCCACGCTCACGCGTGAGCGTTACTTTGATATTCATGGGACTAAAAATTTTCCAGATTTCTAAAATAGAATATCAGCTAACGCTTTTTATATTTCAAAGAACAATCTTTTTATTTTTTCATTCAGACTTATTCTGAATGTATTACAAAAGTAAAACAATTTTAATAATATTAAAACTTCAATTTTAAATTTTCAATTCTTCTTACACCAGCACCATTGCAATCGTCACATCCAATGTTTGGCAGTGAACGATGGTTATGGGAAGGATGCAGAATGTATCTGCACCTTAAATTCTTAGCAGATAAATGATATTCGGATGTTGTAAAATACTACACGCAGACAAAGGAGGTAATCATATAAGCGTGAATTCTGCCGGTTTTTCAGCAATATTAACGTGAATTTTGCTGAATGTCCGGCAATTTTAGCGTGAATTTTGCTGATAGTTTAGCAAAATTTGTGTTTAATTTGTTTTAAATTTTGTATTGCAGGATTGAAAACAACTTATTATCAACACAAACAATAAAATTCATAAGTTTATTTCTTTCAAATACGATTAAATTTCGGCAATTGTAGTATGAATTCGATTGAATGTTTCTTCAATAAATTTTAAGGGAATAATTTTAAATCAAAAAAATGATTAATTGAAAAATTCAAAAAGCTTAATCCAATCTGATTTAAAACTTTATTTTTGCATTCAAATAAAAAATTGTCATGAAAAACTCTACAATAATTCTTATCATTTTCTTCATTCTAATTGGATTAAACTCCTATAGTCAAACATGGACCACTTCTGCCCCATTGCCCGGTACTGCTCCGTCAATTCCCACAATGGCAACAGTCAATGGTAAAATATATGTCATGGGTGGTAAGCAAGGCAGTATGAATACTCCCACTTTTGAATACAACCCCGCTACCGACACATGGACAGATACCCGCTCATTTCCATTGAATTTCATTTACTGGGCAACTGCTATTGGTTATGAAAATAAAATTTATCTGATGGGTGGCGGAGAACCTTATCCGGGCAAAAACTACAATCATATTTACAATACCGACAGCAACATCTGGACTTCCGGAGCTTCATTGCTAAGCCCTCGAATGTATCACAATGCTGTACTTGCCAATGGAAAAATTTATCTAATGGGTGGACAAAACGGTGATGGCACCACCGAATGGTATTTTGACGAATACGATATAGCTTCAAATACATGGAGCCGCAAACAAAATCTGCCCAACAATGGAGCCTGGTACTGTGGTGCTGCCGGAATCGATGATAATATTTACCGTATGGCAGGGGGTGGCTATAATCCTTCACTTACCAAAAATCATTTTGATGTTTACTCGATTTCCAATGACAGTTGGACACAAAAACCAAAATTACACAGGGCAATCCACGCACCTGCCACCGCAGTGATTGACAATAAAATTATCCTGTTGGGTGGTGCGAGCAATTACACCGACCTTGACTCAGTGTGGATTTACAACCCGGTTAAAGATAAATGGTACGCTGCTGATTTTTTACTTCCAAAACCAATGTCTTATCATAAGGTGGTGCCCATTGATAAATGCCTGTATTTATTTAAAGATGGAGAGCTTTACAAATTTTGTCCGGATTTGAGCAGCATGGAAAACAATAATCTGAATAATGAAATTCAGATTTTTCCAAATCCTGTAACAAACTATCGTTTTACTATCGTTTTGTCTGAATTGGTAAACAATGATTGTTTAATAAACATTGTAAACTCCTCAGGACAA
>Ga0172368_10006402_pt1 | contig 12663 bp, 12 predicted proteins | sample Lak11m_FD_114540 | JGI IMG/M metagenome (GOLD analysis project Ga0172368, IMG submission 114540) | Freshwater microbial communities from Kabuno Bay, South-Kivu, Congo - kab_022012_11m | ecosystem: Environmental > Aquatic > Freshwater > Lake | place: Democratic Republic of the Congo: South-Kivu...
CCTTGTTTTTTAAGATTTATAGCCAATCGTAGAGCATTTGTATTTTGTAATACTATAGCAGTATCGCTCATTTTATTTGGGTTTAATATATATTCAATTTTTAATTCACCAAGTCCTTTCATTAAGCTGTTTAAAACTACCTGCGGACCGCGTTGTTGCCGAAATGAATTTATTAAAGTATAGATATATGAATGAGGTGGTTTAGTAAGAAGTGTGAGCGCCATAAAATTTTTCTAAAGATTCGTCAATCCATTGTTCAAATTTATTGATATTGTTTTGTATTAGAAACAATTTTTCTGCTTTCTTTTTAGCAAAACTACCCATTTGTTCAAGCTGACCAGTTTGTTTTTTTTGTATAAATTCTTCCATGAAAGATGCGTATTGTTCCACATTTCCAATTTCAGCAACTCGAGAAAATGATGGTTCCAAGTATTCTAGATGTGCGTTCCAGATAGGGGATTTGTGAGTGATGATTGGTTTAGCACAGAGCATACTTTCAGCAATGTTAAGACCGCAGGTTTCCCCATCAAGACGGAAATGTGCCATAACATCTAGAGCTTGATGAAATGCCCAGACCTCTGTTTCTTGAGAAATAGGTTCTAGAAATATCACGTTTGGTATTTTTTCTGACTCTACAATTTGTTTTAATTTCGGTGCTGGTGCGACAATCAAATAATACGCATTTGTATATTTTTTAACTATTTTTTGAAATGCTTTTATACCAATAGAATCAAATATATTATCATCTGGTCTACCTATTCTGCCAAAAATTACATCAGTTTCAACTAGGTTTAATTTTATTCTCAAGTTTTTCCCCAGTTCGTATGAGTCATTAGTTGGTCCTTCACTTGGTATATAAAGTGTTTCAATTTTTTCTTTTGGCATGCAAACAGAAATTATATTAGTCAAAAGATTTGACATACAAACATGTTTGAATATATTTTTTTGAATATTTATTGAACCAAAAACATTTAATGAAATAATTGGTATTTTAGTCAGGTTGGCTGTTGGGAATTCGGGATAACCAGACCCAGGTATTACAAGCAAACTAATCTGGTCATCCTTTATTACATCAAAGATGTGTGGTTGCATATCTTTTATATAATAAGGAAGTTTATTTTCAATACTTTCGTATTTAAAATCTATGAGAGTAACACCAGAGTTTTCTAAATAAGCCTTTCTTTCAGAATTATTTTTTGACGAGTACATAAAAAATACATTGTATTTTTTTTTGTTTAAATATTTTGCCAAAATTTGAATAAATTTTTGTGTGCCAGCATAGGAAAGTCCATTTATATCATAAAAAAGAATATTTTTTTTACCTCCAAGTTTTTGTGGTTTATAATCGGATATTGGTTTTTTTCTAGCAATAAATAAACGGTATGCACTAAGATAATATTTTAGTACGCGTATTAGCCAAGTAGGTAATTTATTTTTTAATTTAATTATATTAATCATTTTAGTTTATTTGATTGAAAGTTAATAACTAATATTTTTAGTATGTATTTTATACGAGAAGGAACACCAGAAATATGCCATATTATTTTTTTAATTATAGTATTTTTATAATGTATCTTTACATTTTTTTGACCTACACATTGTCCGCTTATGCCTGATTTAGAATTATTATCCCCATAATTATGAAAATTTAATTGCCAGTTTGGTAGATGTTTAGCCCACCATTCCTTATTTCTTATATACCATAGGTATTGATGTTTATTTTTATCATATGGTTCAAAAAAATATAATTTTGAGTTCAGCGGGGCGTTATTAAGAAGATTTAAAAATTCTATGACAGTTGCATTATCAATATGTGAAAATACTACTGACGAGGTAAAAAGTATTGGTTCTGAAAGATTCAGATTTTTATACCCCTGAATCATATCAGTATTTAAATATTCCACGTTATCAAATTTAGATGTAAAATATTGTGAAATTTTTATAGCTGCTGATGATGGCTCTATACCAATAACTTTTTTAAAAATAGGAGCGGTATTTACGAGTAACCACCCTCCACCAGAACCAATATCAACATGTATGTTAATAAATTTATTATCTTCTAGTATTTTTTTAAAACCTTGTTTGTCAAAAATATTTTCTTTTTCATATTCTGCAAAACGTTTTTTACACCATTCTAGGTTTGAAACGTTTCTATATTCACTATCGTGTTTTAGATAACTTAAATTAATTTTTTTATTCATCTGTTTTATTATAAGCAATAAAGTAGTAAGGTGAATATTTTTTTACAATTTGATAGTTTTTAGAAAGTATTTTTTTTAGAACCCCGTAGTTTAATTTATCATTATTATAAAAAAGATGATATTCACCAATAACTATTTTAATTTTTTTATAAATTTCATTTGTTAAATTTTTAAATAAATCGTATTCCGATCCTTCTATATCAATTTTAAGTAAATCAATATGATCAATTTTTAACTCCTTGCAAATATTTTCTAAGGTTTTTAATTTAATTAATTGGTATTTTTGGTTAAATTGATTAGAGTTATTTATTATTGAGTGGCCACCTGTATTACTTGATTCATACAATTTTAGTTCTTGATTTTGTGAATAAACTCCAAAATCAAAAGGTATAATTTTATTTTCGAGATTGTTAATTTTAATATTTTTTAATAATAGTAAATAGTTATTTTTTTCAGGTTCAAAAGCATATACTGTTGCACCTTTATTTGCAGCTAAAATAGAAAAACTCCCAATATGAGCACCTATATCAAAAACAATATCATTTTTTTTAATTTGTATAATTTTGTTTTTCAAATAATCATTATTAATACATGTTTCTGCAACACAATTAAGATCCTTATTTTTACAAATTATTTTATACCCGTCTCTAAATTTTAATTCAATTAATTCATCATTATTTTTTTTAAAACCAATTTTTAAATCATAAAAATTAATAGTTGTTTTTTTTAAATTTAATTTTGTATTAAATTTAAAAAAATATTCAAATATTTTATTTCTTACAAAGGTAATAAATTTTTTATTAAAATTTAACATCATTTTAATATTTTTTTTAAATTATTTCTTATATTATTTAATTCGACTAACCACTTTGGGTAAATTTTAATTTTTGGTTCTCTGCTTACTCGTTTAATAAATTCATCATGTAGCTCGGGAATATGCCAAATTTGCAGTGGTTCAAAAAATTCTATTCCATATTCATCAAACCAGTCTAGTATTTTATCTAAATGCCAGCTAGTTTGTGGGATATTTTTGGGTAGTTCTATACCATCTAACCATTTAGGAGGAATTGGAGATAATATTGCAGTTGGATTTTCTAAGCTTATAGCATAAGTGTTATTTATTCTTTTAGCATTTCTTTTACCTTTAATAAGTTCACTACATCTATACCAAGCTTGTTTAAATTGCATTTGCTGCCAAGCGACAAATTGAAAATGTAAAACTACGCCATCTTTTTCTGGCAAATATATTGATTGTTCGGGTGATGTTTTACCAGGCGTGCGTCCTACACCCAAAAAGGCATAATCATGTGCTGAATTTTTATCATCACAGAAGATAAAATCCTTTATTATGTTACCTAGTAGTGATGAATCATTTCGATATTGATTAGTGCTTTTCCATAAATTTACCCATCTAAAAAATATTTTTTGACCTGGTTTTAAGTTTTCAATAACTCGTCTTCCATTTTCTAAAAAATTTGCTGATAAAATTTCATCAGCATCAAGACAGATAAAATGAGTTCCACCATGTTCTCGACCAAGTTGTAATAATTTTTGTCTTATAGAATGTTCTGCCCAACCACTTTTTACTATTTCTTTATTTTCATATACGAAAACACCAGCATCTTTTAATATCTGTTTTGAATTGTCAGTTGATCCATCGTCAATAGCAATTATTTCATCAGCTATTTTTTTTATTGATGATAAATATGTAGGCAGTATCCAATCTTCGTTTTTTACTGGAATAAGAGAAATTATTTTCATATATTCTTATCGAAGATAATTTTATTTTCCTCTTGATGAATTTTGTTTTTACTACCGCTTAAACTAGTGCCTTCATTTCTAAATTCCCCGGCTATTTCATTACAAAGAGAAAAGTGTGTAATTTTTGCCGCTCTTACACACCAATCAAAATCTCCTGCAATTTTAAATTTTTCATCAAACAGTCCGACTTGTTCAAAAAGTTTTATTGTAAACATAAAAAATGGTCCGCAGTACATTCCTTGGATAAATATTTTTTTATCAAATATTGGTGGTTTCACCTTGATTCTTTTCACTAGCACGGGGTAATTTAAAATTTTGATATATCTTTTATATATAAAAGGAAAATATACAAGTTCGAATCCTTTTGTAAATAATTTTAATGCATTTATTATAGGTTCAGGATATCTTACATCGTCCACATTCCAAAAACCAATTATTTTTCCCTGAGATAAGTTTATACCACGATTCCAACTGGCATAAAGTGATTCTCTGGGTACAAAATATATTTTTACAAATTTATTATTTTTAGCTATTTTATTTAAAATATTTTTTTCATTTTCATTAGGATCGTTACTAATGATTATAAATTCAAAATCAATTTTTTTTTGTTTTAAATGATTTGAAAAATATTCTAAATTAAATAAATATTTTTTTAAATATTTTTCGCTTTTATATAATGATGTTATAAATGAAATCATATATTTGGTTTCATTATGAATAAATCATTTTTTTCTAAATAACTTTGGAAGTTATTTTCATCACACTTCTGCCAATCTTCATTAAAAATTTGATAATTATTTTCTTTTGACCAAATTAAATAATCAATCGGTTTATAAGGATATACTTTCAAATTTAATAAAGAAATTTCTAAAAAAATAGTAGGTTTACAATTATTAATAAATTGTTCAGCGCCTTTTAGTATATATAATTCAGAACCCTCAGTATCGATTTTTACTACTTTAATTATAGGTTTATTATTTTCTATCCACCAATTATCTAAAGTTATTGATTCAACTTCTATTTCTTTTGTAGGACCACCTCGTTTAGTATCAATAATCCCATCACCTGAATTATTTATAGAATTATGTATACTAAATTTTATTTTACCTACTTTATCAGATACAGCTTTATTAAATAATTCAATATTATTTTCCAATCTATTTGCAAATATTGTTATTTTAAAAAGAAAATATTGTTTATAACCTGGTTCGAATGCATAAATTTTTATATCATTTATTTTTGATAAAATATTTAAACTTATTAAACCAATGTTTGCACCAATATCTATAAATTTATAATTTTTATTTTTGTTTAATTCGTTAATTATAAGATTTGATAATTTTTTTTCATATGTCCTACTGGTATTTCCAAATCTTATTCTTTGGATTAGTCCATTTCTTTTAGTATAGTAAACGTAATAGTTTTGATATTTAATTTTATTTAAATAAGGTTTAAATTTGTCATTAATTTTATAGAGTGTATTTCTGGTTTTTCTAGCTAAAGTTAATATAAATTTTGGAAAAATTTTTTTTAAAAACATTTTATTATTTTGTTTTAATTCTAAATATTATTTTTAGTTTATTAAATATTTTTTTAAAGTAAAAAAACTTGATTTGAATAAAAATTTTTGTTTTTTGTATAAAATTTTGATTAAAATCTTTTATTAAATATTTTTCGTAATTTTTCATTATATCAATATCAATATGCATTTTCTCTCTTTCTCTTAGTATATTTATACCAATATTTTTAAAATCATTTACCACGATTTCCATATCTTTTTCTAATATATTTTGTAATTCTTTATAATCAGGTATATAAATACCATTTATAGTTTTTCCCCCGTGTTTCAAAAAAGTTTGATTGCCAAGATGTCTTATTGATAGATTGTCCATTATAAAACAGCCGTAGCCATTTTTCCATGCAATAAAATTTGATACCACATCATGAAATGCGTGTCTAGTTTTAAGTCCAAAACCATTTTTAAAAAATTTTTGCATAAAATTTTTGGTAATAAATATTGCATTCCATTCTACCCACACCGCTGGTCTTAGATAACTATTTTCCCTTCTTTTCATATTATCAGGTACAGGTTCACCATCTTTAAAGAAATAGCTAGGAACTAACATTGCTACTTTATAATTTTTAGTTAATTTGTCATACGCATTTATTATTTCACTAAGATAGTCAATATTTTCTTCTAATTCTATATCATTACATAAAAACCAGTAAGCATCGAATTCTTTTTTATTTTTTACTATATTATATAGGTATTCAATTCCACCATTTAGCCCAATATTTTTTTCTAATATATGAGTCGCGTATTTTGATCTTTTATTAGGCTCAGATCCATTGTCTAGTAAAAATAGTTCATAAGGAAACTTTATATTTCTTTTAATTTGTTCAACTAGTTTATTTGTTAAATCAGGTAGGTTAAAGTTAATTAACAGGATTGCAATTTTATTTATTTTTTCCATTATTTTTTTTATAATTTTTTAAAAAGTAATTTAATTCTTCTGGTGTTCCTAAAACCCAGTTATTTTTAGCTAAAACAGTTTTTATTTTTTTCCCCGATGCTATTAATTTGTTATAGCAGGGAGCAACATAAAATTCATTATTAAATGTTTCTTTTTTATTTATCATTTCTTCTGCTGACCAAACGAAATCAGAACCTCTTTTAAAATAATATAGACCAGTTGTAGCTAAGTTAGATATTGGTTTTTTTTCTGCTGTTTTGGAAACATACCCTAAATTATCTAATTTTGCATAACTAAATCTTGGGTTATTTGATTTGAAAACAGTTAAAATACCATCAGGATCTTCGTTAGTAATAGTTTCCCATATATTTGATTCAGAAAAAGTGTCACAGTTATAAATAAATAACTTGTTATAGTTGTTAATATATTTTTTTGCTTTTAAACAAGTCTCTGCTTGTCCATTTGTAATTTTGTTAATTTTAATTATTTCAACTTTATTTTTATAAATTTTTTTTAATTTATTACCTAATTTATATTTTACATCGTGATCTTCAAGAATAATAAATATTAATTTATATTTTTTTATTTTTGAAAGAAAATTAAAAGACTTCATTGCCCATTTTATCATTGGCTCATCGTAAATTTTAATTAGTGGTTTTGGTAAATTAAATCCAGCATTTTTAAATCTTATACCCGCTCCCGCCATAGGTATAACAATATTTACTTTATTATCATTAAAATCATTTGTATTTATTTTTTCCCAGTTTAAAAATTTATGTGCAAGGTCATCTATATATATATCAGCGTATGGTTTGCCAAAATAAATTTCATCGTAAGGTATTTTATTTTTTTCTAACCAATCTAAAGTTTTTTTGCCTATTTTTGCCAACACTTTTCCTTGATCACCGTTACATGTTTTCATGTGTCTAGCAGTTTGTAAAATTATATAATGACCATCTTTTTTAAAAGAATTAATTTTTTTTATGGCATCTTTAATAACTTTAATATAAGAATAATCAAGTTTATTTTTTCTTAATTCGCCTATTGTACCATCAATATCAATTACTATTCTCATAAATTTGTTTCGTTTAATAATAAAATACTTTTTAAATACATAGCTTTTTGTCTATTTATTTTTCCATCATGTAAAGGTATCATGGAAATAAATAATAAAGACTCTATTAATTTAATAGTATTCAAATCATATTTATATTTTTTTAATAAATCATCAAATTTATTTTTTATTGATTCATGATAATTGTCACTATAAATTTTAAAAACAAATTTTTCTCCATTTATTTCCGTTAATTTAAATAAATCAGAGATAATAAATTCATATTTTCCATTAAAACTATGTCTCAATTTGGCTAGGTCATATTTAATATCACCATAAATAATTTCTTTACCAAAATTTCCTCTAGGATCAATAAATTTTACTGATTTACTATTAACATCATATAGAATATTACTCAAACACATATCGCCATGTATCACTGAGAAATCATTCTTTTTATAAAATATTTTTGAAATTGCATCTATTTTTTCAAAATAAAATGGTAAGTTTTTTAATTTTTTTCCATTAATATATATATATTTTTTATTTAGAAGTTTATTCCAATTCTTATCATTTTTTAATTTTTTTATTCTATCTAATGTTTTATTTGTATATATATATGTAAAAGTTTTATAAGAAATATTTTTTTTATATTTTTTGAATAATTTAATTACTTCAAATAATCTATTTAATATAGAATTCCAAATTTTTAAATTTATGTATGAAAAAATATATAAATCGGCCAGGCTAGGGTATCCATAATATTCAATACTATAGTTAGGTATATTTTTATTAAAATTAAATAGACGTGGTGTGAATATTTTTAACTCATTTGGTATTTTTAGATACCAATTAATTTCATCAATTATTTTTTTATTATTGGTACTAGATTTAGTTATTATTCCGTATTTTTGATTATATTTAATTTTATTAAAGCTTCTAATTCTTAAAAAATCTGTTTTTGCTAGATAATAATTTTCAATATTACCACAGTCATACCATTTATTAGCTTTTTTTAAAACAAAATTTTTAGATTTTTCTTGATAATTTTTTATTAAATCACTCATCTCAATTATTTTTTGTTTATTTTTTGCTTCACTTAAAGTTTTTTTAAATTTATTTCCCGATTTAAAAAAATAAATACCACAAAGTATTTTACCTTTTCCTTTATAATACTGTGGTTTATTTATAAATGTAAATTTAGTTTTATTTTCTTCTACAAAGCACCATTTTTTTGATTCTTCAAAAGTATTTGAAGTCACAAGAAAATTATTAGTAAAATTTAACTTTCCTTTATAAATTGTATCTCCTAGATAAATTAATATCCCATCTGTTTTTTTTATGAAATTATTTGCTAAGTAAACAGAATATCCTACACCTCGATTTTTTTTACTTTTTAGTATAGTTATTTTTATTTTTTCAGAATAGTTTAGTTTAATGTATTTTTCAGTATGGACATCATCTGAATGTATAATTATTATAGTTTTTTTTATTCCTCTTTCGATAATATCTTCTAAAATATATCCCAAAACAGGTTTTCCATTTATAGGAATCATTGTATCAGGAAGAGAAGAGTGCTCAAGGATGCTATTATTTGGTCTTCCTGCTGCGGGTATAATTGAAACAATTTTATTCATACTTAATTAAATCAATTTTTTTAACCAAGTTTTTGGTGTTTTTTCGTTTTCAATTTCAATAGTAAGATGATATCTGAATCTCTTTATACCTTTCTTTTTTATATAATCAATCATTTTAACCAAACCATCTTCAAGTTTAGTTTGTGTTTTATAACCCAATAATTGCCTTGCTTTGTCAGCTGAACAGGTTGCTAGTTTTACTTCTTGTGGTCTAGGGTCAACATAGATAGGGTGTAAATCAAAATTTAATAAATTAGCTATCATTTTAGCTAATTGATTTATAGTTATAAATTCTTCATCTGGACCAATATTTATTCTTTCACCAACAATATTATCTTGGAATCCTAGTTTTACCAGTGAGTCTAAAACATCATCAATATAAGAAAAACATCTTTTTTGTTCGCCATCGCCATAAATAATTGGTTGTTTTCCCTGTAGCATCAGATTGATCATAATAGAAACAACATTTCTAAAAGGATCGTCATACTTTTGTCTTGGTCCAATAATATTGTGTGGTATAGCATGTACTTCTTCCATACCATGTACCTCACTCAAAATGTCTAATAATTGTTCTGATGCTAGTTTTGCTATACCATATGGATCAACAGGTTTTGGAATCATATCCTCAGTAAAAGGTAATTTATCTTGATGTCCGTAACGAGCCATACTAGAACAGTTTACAAACCTTTTTACTTTATTGTCAGCTGCTGCAGTTGCTACAGTGGTTGTTATTTGGTAGGTATTTTGAGTAATGAGATGAGGGGCAAAAACACTAAGTCCTTCATAAGCAGTACATGCTGTATGATAAACAATATCCATGTCTTTCAAAACTTTTTTCATAGTATTTAGATATATACAATCAACTTGATGAAATTCTGCTTTATCATGGACATTATCTATATAGCCACCAATTAAATTGTCGCAGCCATGAACTTCATGCCCCATTTCTATTAATTTTTCTGCCAAATAACTTCCTAAAAATCCCGCAATTCCTGTAATAAATATTTTTTTCTTTTCCATATATTATTTTTTAATTTTAAATTTATTAATTATTTTTTTAAAATTTATACTTAAAAAATTTATAAATAAAATAAAATATTTCTTTTTTTTATATATACCTTTATAGGTAAACTTAGGTAGATTATTATTATTTTCTAAATTATTAAAATCATAGAAAATAGGTGTTTCCATATCAGGTTTAATTTTTGCTTTTAATACTTTATTATTCCATAATTTAAAAATTATATCATAATTTACTTTTTCATTATTTTCGAAAAAATTGAAAAACCATTTTTTCTCCATGAATTTTCTATTTTCCATAGTATATTTACCCTCTGTTTCATTTGAAAAATTTTTCCATCCAGCATTTTCTTGTTTAGCAGCATAATTAATAATTCCCTTACATTTCATTATTGTGATAGGTATAATCTTTTTTGTTAGTCTAAACATGTAATCTAAATCCTCAAAACCAACACCTGGTAATCTTTCTTCAAACCAGCCTACTTTTTTAATTATATCATCAGATATTAAGAAATGACTCCAGCTATTATTTATAATAAAAAATGTTTGATTATTTTTTAGGTTTTTTTCAAAATCATGTCGAAAAAGAGAACTTATTTTTAAATCATCATTTAAAATAAGTATACGTGGAGTATTTTTCATTAATATTGTCCAATTCCAACATTTTGATAATGACTGATTTTCTTCGTTTGTTATATATTTTACATTGGGAAATTTTTGTAAATATGAAGTTATACTTCTTAAATATTCAATTTGTAAAGTTTTATCATAATGACCATTTATTACACATATAATTTCCTTATCAGAAAAAATTTCTGATAAGTTTTTCATCCCTTCTAAAAAGTATTTTTTATATCTCCCAACATAAGTAACTATACCAATAGAATAATCGATACTATTTTGTTGATGTTTTTTGTCCATTTTTTATTTTTAAGAAATAAAATATTATTAAAGGCATAAGGTTATATGAAATTAATGTAGATATAGCCGCTCCATTTATTTGATATTTTGGAATAAGTATTAAATTTAGAATAACATTAATTAACATGCCAAATAAAGAAATCACGAATAAAATTTTTGATTTATTCACATTAATAAGATGCTGATTTAATGCGTTAGTTAATGATAAACCGATTCCACCCCAAACATAAATTTGTAGTATAGAAAAAGCCATAGTATACGAATTTCCAAAAATTAACTTTATTATAGGTTTTGCCAAAAAAAATATTGGAATACTTATTAGTAAAGAAATTAATGTTAATAATATAAGCAGGTCCGTCAATCTTTTTTTATATAGCACTTCACTTATTTTTTTTGCATTGACAATAGCAGGAAATAAAGATCCAATGATTATACTAGGAATAAAGTACCAAATTTCTGCAATTTTTACGGCTGCATCATAAAGTCCAACTGCAGTATTATCTATAAATTGTTTTACCATTACTTGATCAATTCTAGCGTATATAAGGGCAAAAGCAGAGGCAAAAAGTAGGGGCCACGAATCCCTTATTATTTGTATTGACAATTTTTTATTAAATTTCCAACTTAGTATATGATATTTAAATTTTTTATAAATAAATATAAACATTAAAGCGTAAAGAATGCTTTCTAAAAAGTATATAAATGCAAAATAAATTAATCCTTGGTTTAAAAAAATAATAAGTAATTTTAGAGCAGATAGTAAAAATATGATCCAAAGTGATCCGATAGTAGGATATTTTGCTTTTACTCTAGCTTGGAATTCATGATTTATAACATTAAAAGATTGGAAGATAAAAGCGAAAGCAATTGTTAGAATAAGAACGTTTGTTATCTTATCCTGGTTGAGTAGAAAAGTAAGAATAGTGACAAGTAAAAAGGCTATAGAACCACCAATTAATTTAAGAAAAAAACCAGTACCAACATATTCATTTTCTTTTTCAGGATATTTTATTAGATCTCTATAAATTATTTGATCAATGCCAAGATTAGCTATAAAAGAAAAAAGACCTACAAAACTTATAGCATAACTTAAAATACCGTAGTTTGCAGGCCCAAGATAGCGGGCGACATAAGCAACTACAAAAAATGAAATTATTAGGTTTGCTATTCTACCAAAAAATAACCACCCAGTATTTTTGAAATACTTTTTAAATCCCTCGTGATAGAAGTATTGTTTTAGATCAGTGATTATTTTGTAAGTGGTTGATAACATTTACTAAGGTTATAAAGAATTATTTAAATACCAATCAATCGTATTTTTTAGTCCAGTAGTAAAATCAGTCTGGGCTGTAAAATTAAATTCTTTTTGTGCTTTTGTTATATCAAGCAATCGTTTTGGTTGTCCATCAGGTTTTGCGGTATTCCATTTTATTTCTCCTTGGTAGTCCATTAGTTGGCAAATTGTTTCTACAAGTTCCCTGATAGAAATGTCTTTTCCGCTTCCTATATTTACTGGTTCTGTTTTATCATATTTTAGTGTAGCTTGAACGATTGCCTGCGCAGCATCTTCAACATAGATAAATTCACGAGTTGCA
>Ga0172368_10006407_pt1 | contig 12654 bp, 14 predicted proteins | sample Lak11m_FD_114540 | JGI IMG/M metagenome (GOLD analysis project Ga0172368, IMG submission 114540) | Freshwater microbial communities from Kabuno Bay, South-Kivu, Congo - kab_022012_11m | ecosystem: Environmental > Aquatic > Freshwater > Lake | place: Democratic Republic of the Congo: South-Kivu...
AAGAGGGCGCGTATTGTATTTCAGTATCATAAGATTAACAATCTTGACGAATTCGCATATATATTAGAAAACTCATCTTTCGACTTATCTGTAACCGCATTAATAGAAAAAGATTTGAAAATTGATTCAGACTGTAAAGAAAAATTGTCTTGTTATTCCAATATGTCATGGAAACAAGATGATCAAGAAAAAATTGTGCTTGAATATTATTCAAATCACGCGGGGATCCTTATACTTTCAGATACCTTTTTTCCGGGTTGGCGCGCATATGTGGATGGCGAAAACACCGAAATTTTTCCCGTAAATATAGATCAAAGAGGGATTTTGATTCCAAAAGGAAAACACGCCGTAGTATTTGAATTTAGACCAACTGTTTTTATAATAGGTCTGATAGTTTCTCTATTTTCCTATCTTATATGTATTTTATTACTTGTGTATGGAGTTCGAGTGCGCCAACAATATATTTTTAGAGATTTTTGAGTAAAGTATTATTTTCTTTCTGATATATTTTTTTTATTTCCTTTAACCTATTTATTTGTTCTGTATTAACAGTATCGCAGGTAGAATAATATCTAAATAGTGCGTTTACCTGTTCAGTATCGGGTTTTTCTTGCTCAAAATTCATATCTTTAATATAACTTGACGCTTCCTGACACTTTTTTTGTTCAACTAATATATTTATAAGAATCATACGTGTCATAAAATCGTTTTTTTTATAATTTGTATAGATATTCTTAATAACATTTTCTGCTTCTTCGATATGTTTTGTTGTGACTAATAACTTGCTAAAATTTAAGTAAGCTTGAATATATTGTCCCTGTACGTCACTGAGATGAAGAATATTTTTTTGTTCTTTATCAAGAATTGGAATTGTATAAATTTTGTTCCATAATAATCTATTTTCTTTGAGCAAATTTTCTTCATCTTTTTTTGATTCCTCTGCGTTTACATAGTATTTCCATAAAAGCCCATAAGGTCTCCATGAATCTGTTGCGACTGGTGATTCAAAATATATTCCATTTGAATTATTCTTGTTAAGAAAGTCTAACATTGAACTTTGTGAAGTTATGGATTGTTTAGGAAGATAGATAGCTGGATAACGTTTTTTTAACTCTAGTTGATAAGATTGTTTTGGTAATAAAGGTAAAAAAATAAACTTTAAATCAAATCTAAAGCGTTCTTTAAAATATAAGTAGGCAGAAGGAAAGTAACTATTGTCGAGCCCTATCTGAATAAAAGCATTTTTAGGAGGAGTATTAAGTAAATCTTTTGCATATGAATTAAAAACAGAGAGCTTGCTTATATTCTTAATTATTTTATAATTTTGCATACATACAATAAAAATAAAGAGGAATAGAAATACATAAAAAAAAGGAAGAGTAAGTTTTTGCAACATTCTATTTTTTATATATTGGATCGTATAAAATACAATCTTATTTTGAATAAAGCAAGCTCCGCGCGCGAAAGGAATGATAAGTATAAAATATACTGGAATTAAAAATCGTTCAAATAAAGCCACACTAAAAGGTCGTAATAAATAAAAATTGGTATAAAAATAAAAAAATACATGAGTCGATAAAGATATCGCAACAAATGGAAACAATTGCTTATTCTTTTTTTTAAGTTCAAATAAACCGAGAACGACAAAAATAAGTCCTAGCGGTCGAAAGTCTTGAAATACAAATATGACAAATGATACAAGGCCGTATAATTGGTTTGCAATATTACCCGTTGATCCGTTGTATGCTTTAAATGTTCCATACATGGCTCGAGTGATTAACCGAATAAATCCTTGAAATGTTTTGGCGTTTTCCCAGTCCATAATGGAGTTAGTACTTAAATAGCTTGCAATTGGCGCATAGATATAGATAGATGCTCCAATAACCAATAAACCCATTAGCATAATAAACTTTTTTTTAGGAAGCTTTTTTAAATAAGCCACAATATGATTCTTATACAAAAGATAACCCCATGCAGGTATAAAAAGGACAAATATATGATGATGAGCAAATTGAACTCCGATAAGTAAAAAAATTAAGTTTAAATATAACAATCTATTTTGTTTAATAAATTGAAAAACCAACCATGTGGTAAGTATTACGAGTAAATTATGAAGTGCAAATACCTCAGGAACAAGAGAATACAGCCATATTGGGTATAACAAGACATAAAAAGAAGCAGAAAATAGAGAGACTAAATTACCGACTTTCATAAATCTTAAGAGTTTATAAATAAAATATGACGCAAAAATTGTTGACAAAGATGAAATTAAACTAATTCTCCATGTTATCGTAGAAATAGGAATAAGTCGAGTGACAAGATTTGATAATAACGTATAAAGAGGATAACCTGGAGGATGTGCTACTCCCCACATAGATCCGACAAGAGAGAATTCGCTGCTATCACCTCCAAATAAATAAAGAGAGGAATGATTAATAAGAAAAGTTAAGAAGGCAAAAAAATAAACAAATATAAACATCCTACAATCATATCAAAAAAAGCCAACTTTCGTTGGCTTTTTAGAAATTGAATTGTTAGTTTATCTTACGCACCAATAACAGTTTCCAACTCCACTAACGGTTGCATTAGCATTTGGACATTGTCCTGATCCGGTTAATTCTAATACTGTACCGTTTGCAGATCCAAATTTAGTATTATCATCTAATCTAAAAGATTTGGCTTGGGGGATGTAGCAAACAGCAACTCGATAATCAGTTGGTCCATTTTCGCCTGTAAGAAATATACGATTTAGTTGTGCACCTGCGAGTTTAAAGAAATCCCCTTTAAGTTCTCCTGAATCTATTATATTTTGAATGAAAGCACTCCCAACATCTGTTGTTATAGCCTGCCATGTAGTTGTACCAGTAGTGGCTGAAAAAGGCAACTGTCCACCTTTTAAAGCGGAATAACGTATTGCACCGCCATGTATTTCAGCAACAGTATTTCTTACTCCTGTATCTGTACCTTTTCTAATTTGCTCCAATGGATCAAGAGCAGCCAAAAGCGCAACTGCAAGAGCTCCTAAAAGTGCAATGACTATTAATAACTCGATAAGGGTAAAACCCAATAGATTTTTTTTCATATTCTATTATAATAGAATATATATTGAGTGTTTGTCAATACTAACTTAATATATAAAACAATATCATTTGATAGATGAAGTTAGATTATAAATTGGTGTGATGACCGCGAGAACGAGAAAACCGACTCCCAGTCCTAAAAAAACAAGTATAAGAGGCTCAATGAGAGTTGTCATTGTTTTTACCGCCATTTCAGACTCCATTTCAAAATATTTAGAAATGCGAAAGAGAGTGTCATCAAGGTGTCCTGTTTGTTCTCCAACTGTCGTCATTTGAATAAGTATTGGCGGAAACAGTCTTTCGTTTTCAAATGCTGTTCCCAAAGCAACCCCCTTTTCTACCTGTTTATAAATGTGTTTGAAAGCGTTTTGAAAAATGATATTACTTGAAGTGTCGATAACGATATTCAAACTCTCTAGAATTGAAACACCTGAACCTATAAGGATTGAAAGTGTTCGCGTAGTGTCCACAAGCGCGGAAATAGAGACAATTTTTCCAAATACCGGTATTTTTAGGGTAAATGAGTCAAAAGTTTCTTTTCCAACTCTGGTGTTCAAGTATTTTCTAATAAAGATTATCAGGCCAAAAATTAAAAGAAAAATAAGAGGCCAAAAACGGGTTGAGAAATTGGATATTACAATAAGAATCTGAGTTGAAAGCGGAAGTGTTACATTAAAATCCTTATAAAGATTGAGCAATTTAGGGACAACAAAGGTAATCATGACAAACATGACCCCAATCATGCCAATAATAACGATTATAGGATAGATCAATGCACTCTTGATTTTGGATTGAAACTCGCGTTGTTTCTCTAAATTATCAGCAAGTCGCAATAAAATTTCGCTCAGTTTTCCCGATGCTTCTCCCGATCTGACTAGGGATATATAGAGATTAGAAAAATGAGAAGGGTGTTTTTGTAAAGCTTTCGAAAAAGAATTTCCTCCCAACACTTCTTTATAAATTTTTTTAACCATCAATAACAGGCTTGGTTTAGTAATCTGTTTTTGAAGAATAGAAAAACTGTCTATGAGTGTGAGGCCTGCGTTAAGCATGATTGCCAACTGTCTGGTGAAATCAACAATATCTCCAAAACCAATGCGGTCAAATAAAGTTATCAACTCTGGAAAAAGTGGCTTTATCTCTTGGATGCTTATTGGAATGTATCCATTTCGTTTGAGATAATCGACAACATCTAATTCACTGTTCGATTCTATTTTTTGCTTTACGACAACATCATCTTTGAGCGCCTTAAACAAATACATACTATTTAATTAATTTACTGATAATGTTTGGGCGAATAGCATGACCGATTGCACTTTCCCTCGAAATGAGACCTTGTTGATATAGTTTGTATAAATATCGTTCAAAAAGGACCATCCCCGCTTCCTCGCCGGTTTCAAGGATAGTGTCGATCATAAATGTTTTTCCATCGCGGATTACCGATGCCACTGATGAAGTGTTTAACAATATTTCAACTGCCGGAATCCGGTCGGTATTACCTGAATTTGGAAGCAGTCGTTGGGCTACTATCGCAATCAATTCTTGTGAGAGAGTGCTCCTGATTTGATTCTGTTGGTGGGAAGGGAACATATCAATAATACGATCTATTGAGTCTTTTGTAGATCCGGTATGAAGGGTTGAAAAAACCAGATGACCTGTTTCGGCGATGCGCAGCGTTGATTGCACGGTTTCATAATCTCTCATTTCTCCGACAAGAACGATATCAGGATCTTCGCGTAAAACCGACTTAAGCGCAATATTAAAAGAAAGTGTATCCTGATGAACCTCTCTTTGAGAAATAATTGATTTTTCGATAGGATATACATACTCAATTGGATCTTCTATAGTGATGATATGTTTTGAATGGCGCAGGTTTATTTCGTTAATAATTGCTGCAAGAGAACTTGATTTTCCCTCGCCCGTTGGTCCGGTAAAAAGAATAAGGCCTTGATTGTATGTAGCAAATGTATGAAAGATATCGGGCAGATTCAACTCCTCAACAGTTTTTATATTATTTGGTATGAGGCGGAAGGCAGCGCTGACAGACTTTCTATTGATGTAGATATTGACTCTAAACCGTGTTCCCGCAAAATCATAACCAATATCAATTTCTTTGTTCTCCAAAAAAAACGTCTTTTGTTCAGGCGATAACAAAGAGAGAATCATTTCTTCAGCAACCTCAGGTTGAATTGGTCCGAAATCGCGTAAAAAAAGAAGGCGGTTATTAATTCGGATAGATGCGAGATAGGGAGATATGATATGCAGGTCCGATGCGTTTTTATCGATTGCTGTTTGCAATAATTGTTGGATAGTAGGTTTCATACTTCTGCTACGCGCAAAACTTCTTCGATGGATGTAATTCCCTCTAGAGCTTTTAAATATCCATCTTGTTTCATTATAATTAAACTTTCTTTTTTGGCGTGTTCTTCAATTTCACGAGCTGATGCTTGCTGCAAAATCATCTTATTTATTGTTGGTGTTATTTTTAGTACTTCAAATATGGCGATTCTTCCAAGGTAGCCGGAAAAATTACATTCAACACATCCTTTTCCTTTTGAAAGCAGTATGGGTGAAGTTTGATATTTAGCTGGTAGCAAAGGACCGAGTATAGATTTGATATTCTCTTTTATTGTTTCGACAGGCTCATACTGTTCTTTGCAGTGTGGACAGATGGTGCGGGTAATGCGTTGCGCAACTGAAGCGTTTAATACTGAGGAAATTAAAAATGGTTCAGCTCCCAGATCAATAAGTCGAGGTATTGCGGTAGCCGCATCATTTGTGTGGAGCGTTGAAAAGACAAGATGACCTGTTAAGGCAGCTTGTATGGCAAGTTGAGTTGTTTCTTTATCACGGATTTCTCCGACGAGAATTATATTGGGATCCTGACGGAGAAAAGATCGTAGACCAGTGCCAAAAGTAAGACCTGCCTGAGGATTGATCTGCACTTGGTTTATCCCAACGATTTCGTATTCTACAGGGTCTTCAAGAGTGACAATATTTACCGATGGTTTGTTTAATTTTGTTAAAATAGAATAAAGAGTGGTAGTTTTACCTGATCCAGTCGGTCCCGTAATAAGAATAATACCATAAGGTTTGAGTATTGCCTCTTCCAAGTCTTTGTACTGAGTGCCTCGAAGACCTAATTCGTGCAGCATTGGCAGTCCGCCTGTCTTTTTTAAAATTCTCATAACTATTTTTTCTCCGTGTACTGTTGGCAAAGACGAAACACGGAGATCAACCTCTTCGTTACCGACTTTAAAACTAAAACGTCCATCTTGAGGAATTCGTCGTTCATCTATTTTCATCTGAGAAAGAATCTTAATTCGCGAAGCTAATGAATCGTGAATGCTTTTGGGAAGTGTCAGTTTTTCTTGTAGTACACCATCGATACGATAGCGAATTCGCGTTTTTTCTTCTTGAGGCTCAATATGAATATCCGAAGCTCTGCCCTTCATAGCAAATTCAAGCACTGTGTTAACGATTTTTGCGATAGGTGCTTCTTTGATAATGGTTGTAATCTGCTCGCTTGTATCAGCGTCATCGTTTGAGACTTCGGCTAATGCCTCTTTTACTTCAGGCGACAAGCCATGAATATAGAACATATTAATTGCTTTTATGATGTCTTCTTTATTACCGAGTGAGAGAATAATTCGTTTATTTGTTTTTTTTTCTAGAAAATCATTAAGAGAAAAATCAAGTGGGTTTGCCGTCGCAACAAAAACAGAATCAGTTTTCGCATCAAACTGGTAAGGGGCTATTATATATTTGCGTGCGATTGATTCAGATATAAAAGCAAGAGCTTCGGGGCTTACCGCAATTGTATTGATGTCAACATACGGGACATGGAGAAGCTCTGCTTGAGTTTTAAGTATATCGCTTTTTTTTAATTTGCCATACACAAGAAGATAATCATAGACGGGAAGATTTTTATTGAGCGATTCCAGTTCGTATTTGTCTCCTTCTTCTTGTGTAATAAGCTGTTTACGTATCAAAGATTCAATAAATTGTTTTGGCGAAATATTCATTCTTTTAATATAGATACATTTTTGTTAGAATGCAATAACATATGCTTCCCATCATTCTCTATTCTCACAATGAAAATAAAACAGAAAAATATCTGGAAGAGTTTATCAATACTCGCCATATAAGATCATCAAATGTATACAGGTTTATCCCAGAAAAGAGTGAGCTGAGTATGGAGGAAGTTAGGAACATACTTAAATTGTTTTCTATCCGTTTTACAACAGACAGAGTGTTTATTTTTTATCGGTTTGAACATACCTCATGGGAAGTGCAGAATATGCTACTAAAAGTTTTGGAAGAAAAAAGAGATTCTCATTTTATATTTCTTATAACCTCGAACCTTTATTCCCTCCTTTCTACCATTCGTTCAAGAGCTAAAACAGTTACAATTGCAACAGATGACAATCTTTCCCGAAACAAAACCTTTGTTCCTCCCCTGCTATATTTTTTAACAAATAAGAATATTCAAAATCCTTTGTTCCATGAGCAATTAATAAACTTAAAAAAAGAAGATGCTCTAATATATTTAGACGATTTTATATACTATTTTTCACACCAGTTAAAAGAAAAACAGAGAGATACGTTCGCTGAAATTCTTAAACACATTTTTTATATTAAAAACAAAGTTGAAAAAAACAATTTGAACGTTAGTTTAGCAATGGATAATCTATTGCTATTTATCCAAAAGAAGATTAGTATAAATACATAATATATTTTTTATGAAAAGCGCTTTTTCCTTGATTGAAATTCTGGTTGTTATCGCAATTATCGCGATACTGACAACCCTTCTTGTTCCCAATTATATTGAGTCCCGTCAGCGGGCAAAAGACGTCCAAAGAAAATCAGACCTCAAGCAGATGCAGACAGCCCTTGAACTTTATAAACAGAACCAGAATCCACAACTTTATCCTTCTCCCACTCAGATTCCTGCGCCTTGTCAAATATGGCAACAATCCACGATTGTTTATATGAATAAGGTTCCAAAAGACCCAAGCTCCTCATGTGCCTCTCCAGTCCCGTATTATTACGCGAATACGAATGACGATGTGCTTTTCGATGCATCTACATATGAACTTTATTCGTGTTTAGATAATGTAGGGGATATTGACGCTGTTGATTGCCCTGGTAGCTATACATGTGCGAGTGGAAAGTGTTATAAAGTTATTCAACCTTAAATTATGATAAAAAGACAATACGGCTTTACATTACTTGAAATGCTGGTTGTTTTGGGGATTATTGGATTAATTATGGGAATAGCAGTATCTTCTTTTTCAACAGCACAAAAAAAAGCGAGAGATTCAAAACGGAAGTCTGACTTAAAAACGATTCAAAATGCTCTTGAACAATACTATTCTGTTTGTGGATACAAATACCCTACTCCCGATAGCTCAAAACTATTTACTGTAATATGTGTAAATCCTTCTATCGAAATGCTACCAACTACAAGTCTTCCAAGAGATCCAAAAACAGATGTTTCATATGTCTATACTGGTGATGGATCATCCTATCAACTTTGTATTCCTGTGCGGTTGAATGCGACACCGCCTGTATTTGAATCTGAGTCAGGAGCCAGCACGTATTGTATTACAAATCAACAATAATATGCAAAAAGCTTTTACCTTAATTGAAATTTTAGTTGTAGTGACTATTATCGGTCTTCTTGCTTTGGCTGGACTTGTTTCTTATTCACAGTTCATGAAACAATCGCGCGATGCAAGAAGAAAAGCCGATATTGAACTTGTCCGTTCAGCCTTGGAAATGTACAGGAGTGTTAATAATGCATACCCAACATCTATTCCCATTACTGGTTTACCATGGGGCGGCGATCTTGTAGATCAGCTTGTTCCAACAGGTATTTACATGAAAAAAATACCAACTGATCCTCATAGCAACGATGATTATTCATACTATTATTCAACAGACGCTAACGGAACAACGTATACTTTAGGAGCTCATTTTGAAAGTACCACATCTGGATGTAGCCCCGCCCTTTCATCGCCATCTTGTCAACCAGCGGCAGCTGTATGTAATTATTGTATGGGTCCATATGGTCAACTTTAATATACTATGAAATCTTCATTAATAGAAGGATATACACTTATAGAGCTTCTTGTTGTCATTATCATCATTGCTCTCTTTACCGCAATTTCCCTTTCAACGATAAATCGGTTTACTTATGAAAAGCAACTCCAGAATGAAATAAAAAAAATGACAAGCATTTTGGAGCTAACCAAATCAAAAACGAACTCGGCAGATATTACATTATGTGGAGGAGATGGTGCCTTTGTTACTCCCCAAATAAATAACTTTACCTTCCAAACTGATCCTTTGCATAAATCTTACCGATTAGTTCCAAATTGTAAAGAAGGCAATCCCACTTCAATTTCATACCAAACTTCAACCGGGATTGAAATAAATCCCGATTCAGATTCTACCATCACATTTTCCGGCATATACGGAAAAGTGCGTTGTTCTTGTTTTATTGTTAAAAGCGTTCCTCTCTCGAAATGCCGATATATAAAAGTTTCGGAAAATGCGGTAATAGATGAAGGTAGTTGTTCGGATTGTGGTTTTTGTAATAAACCAGATCCAAATCCGGATCCCAGTTTAAATTGTATGTGCCCCTAATGAATATATATACTGAAAAAAATACACACTCTTTTTCTCTTATCGAAGTACTTATTTTTATAACCATTTTAAGCTTGTTTTTTGTTGTTGCTGTAAGCGTGTTAACCGCTTCATTGCGTGTCTCCAAAATAAACGAACATAAAATTCTTGCAAAACACTATGCAGAAGAACTATATGAGTGGCTTAAGTCGGAAAAAGAACAGAATTGGGGTGGTACCACAACAGACACCCAACTAACTTTTACGAAAATCGCATCCCAAGTTGACGGTTATTGCTTTAATTCATCGCCTATAACTGAATGGACAACTCCAACAGAATACAACAGTTGTCTTCATAGTTTAAAAGGACTATTTCGGAGACATGTCGTATTAACTCCATTTGCTGTGTCGGATACTGATTCCTATATTGACAGAGTGCAAGTTTCAATTATCGTGGATTGGTCTGACTATGGAAACACATATGTCGTTCCTATTAAATCTGTTTTTTCAGTTTGGGAAAAAACGTACTGATTATGAAAAAAGCGTTTACATTTATAGAAATATTGGTTGTACTAGGCATTATTTCGCTTGCGCTTCCGGCATTATTTGCGATCATCATTACTATTTTCCAACAAGAAACTCGCATTTATGCACTTAAGGATGTTAAGCAACAGGGTGATTATGCTTTGGAAAATATTAAGTTTACCATCCAGCAACAAGGAGCGCGAATTGTTAATAGTGCCTACCAGGATGAAGTGTGTCCACTCCTTACCAGTCCAACTCCGACCCCCGCTTCGCACATTTATGTCATGGATCATGAGCAAAATACGTTTACCTATTATATAAATTCTTACAAAATAGCGTCTGAAAGCAGTATTGGTACATTTTCATTTCTCACCAACTCACGTGTTGTAATCAGTAACTTTGGTTATTCTTGTTATAAAACCAATACGTTTAGTCCTCCTATTGTTGTTGCATCATTTGATGTCACAAGTACTACATCAAATATTACACTGCCGTATCGTACCACATTCCAACTTCGAAGCTATTAATTCTTATTATTACTGGAATGGAGGGTTAAGATGTCGTTGATATCATTTAAATCAATGGATGGAGAGGGATTAAGAAGGAATTCAACTTGACTTTTAATTCTTTATTAACGATACTAAAAATATGAATAACGATTCTATCGCTATCGATTTAGGTGAAAAATTTACTCGTATTGTTGATGCAACAAGCAACAATAATAGCATTACGTTAAACGCTGCCGGGATTCAGAATACCGTATCTAACTATTATACCGATGATACAGAAAAGAGTTTGACCGCTCAAGCTGAACTCATATCTAAGATGTATGCAGATTTAAAACTGAGCAAGCGCAGCGTAAATGTGGTTATTCCCGATACATTTTCATTCTCGCAGATTCTAGATCTCGCACTTCTTAATGAAAAAGAATTGCTTTCAGCTGTTCGTTATCAAGCGGATCAATTTATACCTATTCCTTTAGAGGACGTAGTTTTGGACATTGAAGTTCTAACGATTGATAAATTAGCAAAACACAATAGGGTACTTGTCATAGCTTGTCCTAAAAAAATAGTTGACAGGGCTGAAAAGCTTTTTGAAATGTTGAGTCTTACACCCATATCACTTGAAAATGAACACAGTTCAATAGGTCGGCTTTTCTCGGATGTACTCCAATACAAAAATGAAAATTCTTACTTGGTTGTTAATTTTGGGTTTACAACAACTTCCATATACCTTATCGATGGTAAAACATCTTTAATTCTTATGACGCATACAATTAAATTAGGATTAGATTTATTTTTGAAAGAAGTCAAGTTTAATCTGGAAGTGTCGGACATAAGAGCTTTGGAAGTATTACAGACGATCGGATTTGAGAGTGATGCTTCATATGATGTCTCAAAAGTTGTTTCAAATATTCTTAGAGAGTTTGTGAATGAGTTGTCTAAGTTTATTATATCTTCAAAGGAAAAAACTGGATTTAAGGTAGACAAAATATATTTTTGTAATTATTCTTATTATGTGCTTTCCATTGAAAAGAAAATATCTGAACTGTTGCAAGTTCCAGTAGATCTTCTTCTTTTAAAAGACCATTTGAAATCAAATCCTATAACGGAATCTTTTGGTAAAGAAGTAACATCTTTTATCGGAGCTATTTCAGCCAATCTCAGATGAAAAAACGAATCAATCTGCTGTCTTCTAAAAAAAAATTGCCTCTTCTTGTCGTATATGGAGAAAAAATTAAATTAGTGGCCTCTGTTATTGGAGTCATTTGCTTTGTTCTTTTTCTTTATTCTACCTTCATGTTGTTTAATGTCAAAAAGAGCATAGAGTCAATGAATGAGCAAAAAAAATTATACCTTTCGTTTTTAGTTGATAATAAAGATGTTGAAGCAAATGTTCGTTATTTTAAAAGCAAACAAACACAATTAACCACTTTTTTGAAAGATGACGCTCATTTTCTACCCTATTATTCAATTTTGAAGGAAGCATTAGCCTTTTCAACCCAGTCAGCATTACTAGATACTGTTTCTATTAACAAGGATCGTGAAACATCGTTTACTGTTCGATTTGTTAATTACGACAGTATGATTTCATTTATCAAATATATTGAGTCAGATAGTTTTTTATCAAACTTTAGTCAACTGACCCTGTCAAATTTTACTTTAAATGTTAAAACAACACTAGGAAATTCTTATAAATATCAATTTCAGTTTAGAGGGAAATTTAATCAAATAAATGAATAAATTAAAAACAAAGCAACTACAATTTTTTGTTAAAGATAACTGGATTATTCTTGTGACCTTGTTTGTTTTTTTTATGATGATTCTATTGGTCAATTACTCGTTTACTGCTTTTTCCCTAGCCCGTATCGAAGAGGCAAATTTAAAAGAAGAGACGAAGATATTAAAAAATCGTGTTGA
>Ga0172368_10006408_pt1 | contig 12653 bp, 6 predicted proteins | sample Lak11m_FD_114540 | JGI IMG/M metagenome (GOLD analysis project Ga0172368, IMG submission 114540) | Freshwater microbial communities from Kabuno Bay, South-Kivu, Congo - kab_022012_11m | ecosystem: Environmental > Aquatic > Freshwater > Lake | place: Democratic Republic of the Congo: South-Kivu...
AACCCATAAATCGCCGACACGGTCTAACGAGTTAGTGATGAATGCTTGATGCAGACTCTCTTGCCATTTTTCACCAACGTTTTCAAAATTTAAATGTTTAGACTTGCTCATCAAGGTCATAGTCGCGGGTAGATAATTATACCATGCGTTTACTAGAATAATATCGCGGTGTTTTTGTTGAAGAATTTTTATGGCTTTTAAAACCATATCTTGCCCTTTACGAAGTTCAAACTTCCCGCCGGAAAAAATTTTGAAATAATTACTGGTTACCGGCGACGCATTTGTTGGGTAAAATATTTTTTGATCAATTCCTTGTATGAGTAATTCAACATTTTCAACACCGGCTTGTTCCAGTTTGGTTTTATTCCAGGTAGAGCCAACAAACACCACATCGTAGTTTTTCAAATTTTGTAAAGACAACGGCGTAAGTTCGTTTTCAAAAAAAGTGTAAGCAATATTATACTTGCCGCGAATATCAAAAAGACTATGCATATCAATATCTACTAATGCGTGCAACACAATATCGTCTACTTTTGTGCTTGAAAAAAGGTTATCGTTTTCATCAAGATTAATTATGGTAATCTTCTTTGAGAGTTCTTCCCTTAAATAATTGCTGCAAACGCCCCATCCAAAATTATTACCTTTTGCCAAGCCGGTATAAAGCGTTTTCCTTTCTCTGAAAGTCCAAGATTTTTCTTTACCGGCAGCGTCATTCAGTTTTCTTTGTGCGAAGAGTTCTAACTCGCTTTTTACTTTTTCAAGTACAGACATCCATTGAAATGGTTGCGCTTGTCGGAAAAGCTTCATCGAAGGATACCAAGGAGTGGTTGAACCCTCTAATCCCCATCGCCAATCAGGATAATAATAGATTAAATTCCAAACCGGTTTACCCATTGCGCCGGCAAGATGCGCTACCGAAGTGTCAACCGAAATTACAAGGTCTAAATTTTCGATAATTGCCGCTGTATCTGCAAACGTAGTTATTTCTAAAACATCTATCCCGAACCGCTCAAGTTCGTCGGGTCTCATAACTTCCCCGTTAACTAATTGGAGTGAAAAATAATTCACATTTTCAACTCCAAGCAGATTTATAAATTCGCGAAAGTCAATTGAGCGGGCTTTGTCTCTTGTGTGGTGCGGATTTCCCGCCCAGACCAAGCCAACTTTTATTTTATGATCACCAAAGCCGATTTTCTTTTTCCACTTTTCCACTAAAATTTTAGCGGGTTTTAGATACCCGTTTTCTGCCGGAACCGATTCATACGTTGTGCTGAAATAATACGGCAGGCTTAGTAACGAAATATGATAGTCATAGTCAATGGGAAATTGCTGCTGTGATGATCTTTCAACTAAATAATCAATTGCTTTAAAATTGCTGAATAGTTCGGATAGTTTTTTATCGCATTCAAAAATTATTTCGGCGCCTAAATTCTTCAGCCAAACTAAGTATCTCGAAAATTGAATCGTATCGCCAAGACCTTGATCATCATAGATATAAAGCCGTCTTCCTTTTATTTCTTGATTTGTCAGTTCAGGTTTTATAAATACTCTCTTCGGGTAATCTTCTTTTTTCTTTCTCCATTCATATTCCTTAAATCCTTCTTCATAATTTTGAAGCAGCAACAAGATGAGCGCTTTATTCCATCGCGCGTTACCATGATTGGGGTTGTGTTGTAAAGCGAACGTATATTGAAGCAAAGCAGATTCATAATCAAACAGATGTTCTTTTACTACACCCAGATTGTAGTAGCCATCTGCAAAATCATTTTTAATTTGAATTGACTGCGAATACTCATCCGCCGCTTCTCCATAATTTTCATATTCGCGGTAGATGTTTCCGAGATTGTAATGAGCGAGGTATAAATTTTTGTTTAGTTCAATAGCTTTTTTGAAGAAAAAAATTGCCTCGTCTTTTTGATTTTTTATGTAGAGGAGAATTCCAAGATTATAATATGCTTCATAGAAGTCTGGATTGATTTGAAGAGCTTTTAAATAACTACGCTCCGCGTCTCCGTATCTGCCAAGTGTTTTCTGAACAATACCCAGCACAGAATATAACCCTTCTGTATTAGGTTTAATTTTTATGGCTTTGAGTAAAAAATATTCGGCAAGCTCGAAGTTGTTGCCTGTGTAATATAATTTTGCAAGTTCAAAAATTGCGGTAAAGTTGTTTTCATCAAACAATAATGCTTGGTTGAAATAATTTTCCGCTTGTTCAACATTGCCGCTCTCCAAATACTTTTTTGCGGTAGCAAGAACTGCTTCAATGGTTTCGTTCTGAATTACTAATTCCACAACAGATAACCTTAACTTTGAATGACCGAAGTCAATTTATCTTTTAAGAATATCATGTTTTCTAAGGCAATTTCATCTTCTGGGTTTATTGCAAGAATTTTAGTAATCAGTTTAACGGCTTCATCATATTTTTCTTCAATAATTTTTATTACCGAAAGATTATTAAGGGCAATAACATTTGAAGGTTCGCTTTCTAATATCTCCAATAACAGCGCTTCAGCTTCGTTGTTTTTCTCTTTCTCAATGAGTTCTTCGGCTAATTCCAATTTAGCTTCAAGCTGTCTTATGGGGTTAACATTTTTAAGAAGTAACGAATTATGGGTTCGGGCAAATCCAAGTTTTTGGTTTACCTTCGCCAAGGCAGTTACGGCTTTTGAATTTTCCGGGTTGTTTTTAACAGCCCATTCAAACATGGTTTTTGCTTCGGTGTTCATTTCAAACCGGGCATAAATTTCGGCAAGTCCTTCGCACGCGGAAGATGAACTTGGATTACTATTCAAAGCGCTTTCAAATGATTCGCGCGCGTTATCAATATCATTTAAACCGAGATAATTATAGCCCGAGAGATTAACAATAGCAACCATCGTTTCCGGATGGATTTCTTCCGTACAAGTTTCTACAAATTTTCCCAATTCGGTTAAAATTGAGAGCGACTCCGCGAATAATTTTTGTTCATAAAATGAATAAGCGGCTTCAAATAGTTCTTCAATTTTTTCATCAAAACTTTTCTGTTCGATGAGAGAATTATCGTTGTTCGACAAGTTAAGCATCTTATTTACCTTTACAAGAGAATTTATAGCTACTTGGTTTTGGGGATCATTTTTAACAGCCCATTCAAACATGGTTTTAGCGGCTTCATATTGTTCTTGGGCATAAAATGATTCACCTAACCCTACACAGGCACGGGATGACGCCGGTTCCAAGTTTAATTCTTTTTCAAAAAAAGTTTTCGATGTTTGACAATCTCCTGACAGTAATGCTGTATTGCCGGCAAGGTTCAGTAAATCCGCCATCGTAATATGCGCAAAATCGCCTCTGGAAATAGTATTAAAATATTCGATAGCTTTATTCAAATAATAGGTGGCTGAAGTATAATCTTTATCTTCAAGATAAATTAAGGCGCGCTTCATGCTTGCCGTAAAAGGATTTTTATCAATTGGGAAAACAGGATTCCTTTTAGTAAACGATTTTCCTTTCAACCAAATTTCTTCTGGGTCAGCGCCCCATTTATTAATAAATTTTTGTTTGTTCGTTTCAAGCCGTTCAGCATAAGCTTTCTCGCCTTTAGCTTTAAAAGATTTTGAGCCGTAATGATGAATAAAAACATCTTGTGCAATTACTGTTTTGTAACCGGCAGTTTGCGCACGAAGGCAAAAATCATCATCTTCAAAATTTCCCGGTGAAAATCTTTCGTCAAGTCCGCCGATTTTTTCGATTACTTCTCGTTTAATTAGGGTGCAAAGGAATGCAACTCGTGGGAATTCAAAATACTTGCCGGCGTTTTTTCCCTTTACTTTTTCCGCATACTTGTGCATTTGTTCAATGCTATCATACTTTGCATTTTTATCAAGCTGAACACCGCTAACGCTGTTAGAAATTGGTCCCACAATTCCGATAGAGGGATTTGATTCGGCCACATCAATTAACCGAGTTGCCCATCCCTCTGTAAAAATGATGTCATTATTTGCAATTACAACAAAGTCTGAGGTAACTTCCCGCAAACCCTGATTAATTGCTTCCGGAAATCCGAGATTCATCTTGTTTTCAATTACCTTAACTCTATCATCTTTGTTTTGAAGTTGAGCTAAATAGTTGGAAGTACCATCTTCGCTTGCATTGTTGACGATTATTAATTCTGTTAGAAATGGCGCCGCGCTCTTTAAGGAGTCAATACAATCTTTTGTAAACTCAACTTGATTAAACACGGGAAGAATAACTGCAAGAGTTTTTTTATTTTTCTTATCAGTTGCGCCTGTTTTAGGGTTTTCCGTCTGAGTCTTCATTGGCTCAATCTTTTTTTGCAATGCTTCAATTTTACTTTGTTCAAACGAGGTGGAAAGTAAATTTTGATAAGTTGAAACAAGTGCATTAAATGAATTTAATTGAGAATACTCCAACGACGTTTCATAGGCATTTTTCAGAATCATTCCAATATTATATCGAGAGTACAATATATTTACAATTTCTTGAGAGAACGAAGCTATGTCTCCATACTTTACCACAAATGAATTTTTTTTATCGAAACAAAAACTTTCTGCTCCCATATTGTTTGTGGTAATTGTTGGAGTGCCGCACGCCATTGCTTCAAGCACCGGAAGCGAGAATCCTTCATACCACGAAGTACATACTACAACGCTAACCTTTTTAATTAATGCCGCTATTTCTTTGCTCGTAAGTTTAAACTGAAACTCAACACTGCAACCAATTTCACTTTCCCAATGCTTTTGCACGTTTTCAATATTTTCTGCCGATAAGCCCATGACAATGTACAGCTTCAGTGATTCAATTTTAACCGGTGACCTTTGAATGTTTTTAAGCGCGAGGCTTAGAAACTGAAACCCTTTAAGAGGATGAAACGGATTACCAATAAATAATATTGATTTTTCTCTATCCGCAGAGAACTCTTTCAAAGTAAAAACATTATGGTTTACTCCGTTTGGGATGTATTCAACCTCGCGCCCAAACTTGTCTTTAAATAACTCTACCAAATGTTTTGAAACAGAAATATTTTTAACCGGAATAGCGTGTAGTTTGGTTAAAATGTGTTTATCACTACGCAACTCATCATAGGCGCTTCCGTAATGGTATCCTTCATATCCCTGGCACAAATGTACAACTTTGGAAATTGGAACTTTGTTCAAAATTCCTGGGATATCAAAAATGCTGAAAACAATAAAGAGATCACTTTTCTTTTCATCTAAGCAAGTCAAATCTTTTATTTGAGCAAACTTAATTTTTGCATCAATCCATTCAGGTTTGTGGGAATAAGAATAGACTGTAACATCACAGCCAATTTTAATTAACCATTCAATTTGCCCAAAGGCAATTTTTGTCCCTCCGCCAATTGTGGTAACATCGGGGATTAAGAATGCCACACGGCGTGAAAGTGGGAGTTTTTCGTTGGGAGATACTACACTTTCGTGAAACTTCATAAAATCAACATCAAAATTTTTGTCGCTGAACAAAAATCCTTTCTTGCATTTGGGGCAGATAAATTTATTTTCCGAATAATTCTGAATCATTTCGTACTCAAACTGAATATTAAATTCAGAACCACATGCTTCGCATTTTATTTTTAAACTCTGCCTGATTGAATTATTAAGCATCCCCGAAGGCGCAACATTCCATGTTAAAATATTCTTTGGCTTTAAAGGCGAATAAATATTATTCACTGGGAATCCTAATAAAACAGGTTCGTACTCCAGCTCTGAAAAACTATTTTGGATAGTTTGCGAAGTAAGTTTTTTGAGATAGTATTCTAACGCTATCGCTTTTTGCTGATTTCCATTATCAATAGATTGCTTAACATGCTTTATGGCTTCGGTAACAATGTTATGATTTTCATAATGTACTTTGCCTCGGGAAAGAAATACTTTGAGAATTTCTTTTACTTCGCCCTTGAACGGTCTATTCAAATATTCATTAACTGTCCGAGCAACAAATTCAAGTGCTTTTACTTTAACAACACCATTTAGACAAGTTGCAAGCCACTCCATTGTTTTGACGGCGAGAGCAGCCGTAAAACCACAGCGATACAAAAACGCATCGTCTTTTGTAGTAATAAAGATAACTTCGTTCAATGCTTTTAAGACATCATTTAAATTTTTGAAATTCGAAAATGGAAATAGCTCCTCAAAGGAATGACTGTTTAAAAATTTGAATAACGCTCTCGTTGAATCCAGCACTCCTCCTTCGACAAATGAATTTGTAGTCTGCCCCGGATGAATGCGCGTAACGCAGGTTCGTTTGTCTATAAAATGAGAAATAAATTTTGTGGAAATACGCAGCCACATATCAAAGTCCTGCCCTTGCCGTAATGATTCATCGAACAAACCAACCTCATCAAAAACTGTTCTATGTACAGCAATCGCATTACCATGTATATAATTTGCCCAGAAGAATCTTGTTACTTGAAATTCAGTCGGTGGAATTTGAAGCCATAAACCTGGAGCTATTTTTTGCTGATTTGCATGCAATAATAAGTACCAATGGGAATGAAAGAATTTACAATTTGGGTTTTGTTGAATTGCATTAAGATGAACTTCTAATTTGTCCCGTTCAAATAGATCGTCTGAAGATAACCAGCAAATCCACTCGCCTCTAGCGTTTTCAATTCCGACATTCAACGCCGTTGCAACGCCGCCGTTTTCTTTGTGAAATGCACTAAACCTTTTATCAAGTAACAAATATTTATCAATTACATCTTTTGTGTTATCAGTACTTCCATCATTTACTATGATAGCTTCCCAAAAGGGGAGAGATTGGTTCAATACACTATCAAGGGCAATTCCTAAATAATCGGCTTGGTTGTAGGTTGGAATAATAATAGAAAACTTGGGTTCCGCTATTTGTTCGTCTTTGTTTAGATTAAGAATTGCGAACATTGCTCCTTTAGGCTCTTCATACTCACGACGCATATTATCGCTTGTATGAAAATCTTTACTAACATAGAACTCCCATGCTTCGCCAAAATCCTCAGGCATCCATCCTGATTTGTGTTCTTGCCATTTTGCTCCATCCAGACCCCATGCATCTTTTTCTCCTTCATGATTTTGCTCAACAAACCCATATGGCGTAAAAATAACAACTTGTTTGGTTGCTTTGGAAATTGTTTTTTCTAAAAGTTGAACACCTTTTTCTTTTTCTAAGTGTTCGATGACATCTAGGAGAAAGACAGTCTCAACAGAATTATCTTTTAGCGCATTAGCAGCGCCTTCCCAGTCAGTGTTAATAAAAGCAAATTTTTCAAATGCTTCTTTCGTCAAATCTTTTTTAACATGTTCAATATATTGTTGATGTGGTTCAAAACATATATGTTTTTTCGCTTTAATAAAAGTCTGTGGACGAATTCCACAACCAATATCCGCAACTGTATCAGTTTGCACAATCTTGTCTTTTACAACATCAAACAGTTTGTCTCTCTCAACATAATATATGTTCATTCTTCGCTCATAAATAGTTATTTAAGATAGTTATGTTTACTCTATCTGATAATTCACTTGTAAGTTTAAGTTATATATTCCCAGTAGAACGCACATATTTATCCTGCTCTTCTGCAGTTAAAACAGTATTTAGTGTCCCCTTGGGAAATAAGAGATCTTAATTCGTTGTACTTTTCTCCAAACCAGATTTGTTCGAAGGATTCATTATAAATATTTCCAAGAATCCGGCTGCTCCAGCAACAGGGAGTTGCATCGCCCTTTGAGTTAAGAAAGAACTTTTTATATACCCAGTCACAACTTTTTATTATTTCTATCAAATTATTATTCCTTACCGCGCTATATTTTTGGTTTTCGATATTAAACATCCAAAAACTTATTTTTTTTTCTTTAGCATATGCTCTGTATTCTTCCAACTTTGAAATAACTTCGCTGCTGTATTCTAACTCCAGAAATTCTGGATATTGGGTGGTTGGGGTTAATCCAAGCAACGAGACATGTTTGTTGTACTTGGACCCAAAATCAATAAAACTTTTTACTTCATGAAAGTTGTATTGATTTATAACAAAAGAAAATTCAAGACGCCCTTTAAAAGATTTGGTTAAGTTGTCAATATTTTTCAATACTCGTTCCAAACCATCAATGCCCATCAGCTTCTTGTAAATTATTTTATCAAGCGAATTCACTGATATAACTATTTCGGTTACAGAAGATTCTGCAATAATATCAACTACCTTTTCGGTTAAATTATAACCGTTAGAAACAAACCGAACTGGGGCGTTCTTCTCGGCAAAATATTTGAGAATATGTTCAAAATCTTTGTGCAAAGTAATTTCTCCAAACCCGGTAATATCAACTTTCTTCGCCAACTTCATCATGCTATCTAAACCTTTAATCTCATTAAGTGTGATCATACGCTTATTAGACATTTCATCATTCTGGCAAAAAATACAGCGATAGTTGCAGTACGTATTTAACTCAAGATAAATTTCTATAGGTTCATGTTGAACGGACTTGTCGAATAAATTTAACCCCTTTACATATTTCAAATTTTCACAAGCAATTTCATTGGTGGAATCAATATTGAGAATCTTATTAATAATTTCAATTGCTTTTGTGTACTTGTTTTTTAAAATAAGAATAACGCTGTAATTGTTCAGAAGATCAACATCGCTCGAGAAAAACATTAGTCCGTCTTCCGCTTCAGCTTCGGCTTCGTTTAACTGATTAGCTTCCAAATATTTTTGAATCAACTCTAACTTTCGGGCAATATATAGTTTGTCGGTAACTTTTATTCTAAGTAAAGTTTCAAGTTCCTTTAAGTCTTTACTAATTAGTTCGCTTTGAGTATTTAGTAAATTCACCTGGTGTAGATAACTCTCTGCTTTTTCAAATTCTCCACGAAGATAAGATATTTCAGCCATCCCGATGTAAGCGGGAGAATAATTTGGATATTTCCTCAAAGATTCCTCAAATATGATAGCCCCCGTTTCGAGATCATTTAATCCCAAAAAAGAAAAGCCTTTAAGATTCAATAAATCGGCGCGGATTTCATTATTTGCAGCTATATCTTCAGCTTTATTTAAGATTTCTATTGATCGTTTATAATTCCTTTTCTCAAAAGAATTAAAAGCAGTGTGTACTATATCACTGGAACTATACACCGACGCTCTCAAAAAACTTACGCATCTCTTTAATTTGCTGTTCTAAAGTTTTTGTGCAAACTTTCGCTGAAAGATCATAATTGCTTGTCATACTTCTATCAACCGCGTCTTTAGCCTCCGTTGCATTTATTTTGGAGTAGTTCAATTCATATACATTGTTGAAAATATTGAGCAGCTCAAATTTGTTAACTGTATTCGGAGAGTGAATATGAAAGATTCCCTTTTGATACAACCCTAGTTGCAAAATGCTTTCTATCACTTCCGCCAGATATAAAGTCGTAACTCCGTTCCATAAATGGTTTGTAAAACCATTTACTTCTTTACCAGCTTGGCTTTTCGCCCACTCAAGTAAGGAACGGCTCTGTCCATTTTCTTCTCCAATGATTGAAGTACGAAGAACCATACAATCGTTATTTTCGCCTGCATTTTTTGTCATACCGTAAGTATCTTCGCCATCAAAAAGAGAATTTTCGTCATACTTTCCTCTCTTACCTGTGTAGACACAATCTGTCGTTATATGAAAACACTTTATTCCTCTGTCGCTTGTCATTCTTGCTAAATTTCTGGGGAAGATTGAATTCACTCGCAAGGCTTGCTCGATGGGGAATTTACCAATCGTCGGTTTAATCAAACCCGCACAATTTATTGCAACATCAACACCTTCAAGAAAGGGAATAAAATTTTCGTGCGGCTCAGTTCCAATATCAAAATCACTTCTGGTTAGTTTTATAACGTCGTACCCTTTAGAAACGAAATATTTTGAAACAGCATAACCAAGCATTCCGGCAGAACCCGTAACTAAAATTTTTCCCATGTTATCTTTCCTCTACTTGCCAAGCTTCCCAGTAATGAGCTTCATAGCGAATATCATCATTAAGGCTATCTTTTAATTCTGAAGTTGAAAAAAAAATTATTTTGGTATCATCACTAAGAGACATAAAACCATTTGCATAACCGGCAGGAATAAAAAGAACCGAAGGACTATTCTCACTCAAAACATATCTGTTAAGCTTTAAATCTCTTGAAGGATTTTCCCAGTCATCTATTTTAACTGCGCCTATAACCGCAGAACCTTTTACAACCATAACATATTTTGCTTCTTTTTTATGGGCATGCCAGGCGCGAACAAATCCTTTTTTATGATTTTCTACAGTGTAAAACCTCTTTACTCCCGCAAAGTTAAAATCATTTACAAAACTTACGGTACCACGATCATCAACAGCTAACCCGCCTTTAAATACTTTGGGAGCAATTTCTTCCATTAAGCAGCCTCAATTTCTAAAAATTTTTGAATAGATAATTCTTCACAATGATCTTTTAAGTAAGCTTGATTAGAATAGCGTGGACTTGCCAAATCTTTTATCCGTTTCGTTTCAACAAGATATTTTAATTCACCAATCCCTTCATCAATTGAATGAATAGATTTAAAGCCAAAAACCTCGTCAGCTTTTTTTGCGGAAACGCGGTAATTGCGTGTATCTTGAAAAGGCATATCACTGGTTTCAATTACCATGTCGGGGAAATGCATTCTCACTTGATAGGCTAAATCACTAATTCTAACATTCTGACGGGCAAGATTAAAAACCCCTTTGTGTTGAGTTTCCAAATTCATAAGTACAGCACGCGCCACATCTTTAACATGCAGCAATGGGCGGAATTGATCTCCACCAAATACTCCGATGCGTCCTTCTAAGTGTGCTTTTACTGTCAGAATATTTACAACAAGGTCTAAGCGAATTCTTGAATAAAGATCACCAACTCCAAACAATGTTCCGAGTCTGAAAATAATTGCATTTTTATGTTTTAGAAATTTTTCAGCATTCAATTTTGTTTCAGCATAAAGTGAAAGTGGATTTGTTGGTGAAGCCTCATTCAGTTCTTTATCTTGCGCACCGTAAACTGAGCAGGTTGACATGAAAACGATTCTTCCGTCATAATTATCGGCAAGCCATGCAACAGAATCCTGGTTTATTGATTTTGTCAGCTCCGGATTCAATTGACAAGCGCCGTCTCCAACTATTGCAGCAAGCCACACAACCGCATCTGCCCACTGCAATTGGAGTTTAAGTTTCTCGTGATCTCTTACATCTCCATAGACGAAATCAACCGGTTTGCGAAAAGAATCTTCGTACAAAAGAGCATCATATACTCGAACATTATAATCAGATTGTTGAATCAGTTCGGTGATGGCTCCGCCAACATAACCGGCTCCGCCAACGATTAGTACATTTTTCATTTTTCAAGTTCCTTCTTTAATATCTTTATTATTGTTTCTGAAGTTTTTCCGTTACCAAGCCATTTTAATTGAGCTGGCGAGACTATGTAATTTTCAAAAAAAGAAATTGTTTCTGCAACCATTTGGGTAATTGGTCGGTCTTCTCCAACAAGAATGCTATTCCCATTCTCTACAGATTCCGGTCTTTCCGTTGCTTTTCGCGGAACCACAACCGGAACCCCCAACAGTGGACATTCTTCCTGACTCGTTCCAGAATCCGAAATTATTCCATACGCGTTGTATTGCAAATCCAAGTATTCTAAAAATCCGTAAGGACCAACCAGCGAAATATGTTTCTTGTCCTTTAACAAATTGTATTGATCAATCATTTGGGATGCGCGGTTGAATTTCACCAACTTAACTTCCATCTTCAGTTTTTGCCCGACTGTGTTCAAGTAGTTTAGAACATGGTCAAACTGTTTATAATTTTTTAAGTTTTCGCTCCGGTGAACATCGGCAACAATAAAATCAAGTCTGCGTTTTCCTTTGGGCTTATATTTGTTAACGATCTCGACGATAGTGTTTCCTACAACATGTATTTGTTTTGGGTTTTTGTTTTCTTTTATCAACCGTTCTTTATAGGTTGGTGTATAAACAAAGACAATATCGGAAACATAATCGCAGATAACTCTGTTAACTTCTTCCGGCATTCGTCTATCGTAAGAACGCATTCCGCCTTCAATATGTCCGATTTTATAACCTTCTTTAAATAAAGGAGCGCTTACAAGAGCAGAATTAGAATCTCCCAGAAAGAGAATTATGGAAGGATCTATTTTTTTCTTTTTTAATAGATAAATAACTTCTTTGGAAAGATAGGAGAGCTGTTCATAATGATTCGAACTGTTTTTTCCGGTTGCTAAGGTAAAATCAGGTTTCCGGATTTGTAACTCATTAAAGAAGACTTTGCTCAAAGCATCATCATAATGCTGACCGGTATGAATCATGATGTGGTTAAATTCTTCGTCAAGTTTTTCAAAGACTTTGCTCATTCGAATAAAATCGGGACGAATTCCCGTGATCGTGATAACTGTTTTTTTTCTTGTCATTCGGTAACCGCTTTTATAGTTAAACTAAACCAACTTTTCTGTATTTACACCTGCCACTATAACAAATGGCGTGCCCGTAAGTACTTATAAAATTTGCTATTTTGTAAGACAACACACAAAAAAGTGGTGATTATTGTACACTTGGCGAAATTCGTAAAAGCTATTAAAGGTGTTTTTATTCTGATTCGGGACTAATTAGCGCCAAAAGCGGTTC
>Ga0172368_10006409_pt1 | contig 12652 bp, 7 predicted proteins | sample Lak11m_FD_114540 | JGI IMG/M metagenome (GOLD analysis project Ga0172368, IMG submission 114540) | Freshwater microbial communities from Kabuno Bay, South-Kivu, Congo - kab_022012_11m | ecosystem: Environmental > Aquatic > Freshwater > Lake | place: Democratic Republic of the Congo: South-Kivu...
CCGGCAGCCCTCCAGGTAGCGCGGGTCGGGGTTGAACTGGTAGGTCCAGGTCAGATTGATCATCGGCTGGCCGGCCTCGCGCTGGTCGCTGGAGATGATGACGAAGCCGTCCTCATCGTGGATAAAGTGCAGCAGGCTCTCGCAGATGTGCATCGCCGCCTTTTTGTACTCGATGTCGCCGGTCAGCGCGTAGGCGAAGAGCAGCTCGGTGAACCACATGTGGCTGGGATAGGCGGCGCCGTCGTTGTGGTTCGCGCAGTGTGCCACCATGCCGCCATCCTGGTAGGGGTCGATGCTGAAGGCGACGTAGTCCACCTCCAGGATGTGGTCGGTCATCGCCTTCGCCGTCCCGTAACAGCCCCAGTCGCCGCTGCGCAGGTAATTCTGATAGTAGACGTGCGCCCACATCTCCTCATTGTTGCCGCCGTGGTCGCCGTATTCCCAGAAGCCCTTGTTGGGCGGGCTGGGCACCTTGTCCACCGCGCCCAGCGAGCCGTAGGATTGCCCGATCCACGCGTCCTTCACCTTGCGCTCGAAGAGGTAATGCGCGTCCTCGTCGTAGACGGGCAGCTTGTGGATATGGAACACCTCGCTGGCGCGGATGTGGTCCAGGTCGGGGATGATCTCCAGCGGCGTCCATGGGCTGCCGTTGGTGGCGGCGGGCATCTCCCAGGAGAGGTAGGCGTTCTGGATATCCTGGTCGCTGGCGTCGGCGGCCAGCGGCGCCAGGTGGAAGATGTGCGCGCGGCCGGCGCCCTGGGTGATCTTCAGCAGGCCGGCCCACGCCGGGTAAATGGCCAGCAGCAGGGAGTTGTTGCGCGTTTTGATCGACTTCGGGTAGAGGCCGGCCATGTTCTCGAAGCTGGCCACCACGCCGCCCTCGGCGCCCAGCAGCGCCAGGTAGGGCATGGTGATGCGGTTGGCGATGCCCGCCTGGCGGTAATTCGCCTGGCGCAGGAACCACGGCTTCGTTTCCGGCGGATCGTGCAGCACGTCCGGGTCGGTGACGAAGGGTTCGGCGGTGCCGGTCTTCTGGTGTTTCTCCGCGTAATGCTCGATGTCGCCGGTGTCCGAGGTGACGATCTCCGGGTCCTCGTCGATGCGCAGGCATTTCGGCCAGTAGTGCCGCGTCAGGTTGCTGGCGGTGAAGCAGCGCTTCGCCCCCAGCCCCGCCGTCGTCTCCAGCAGGATCTGGTAGTCGCTCACCTCCAGCCCGGGCGTGGGCAGCTCCTTGTTGCGGAAGGCGTAGGTCACCTTCACGTCCGCCCGCCCGGCGCGCACCTCGAAGCGCAGGTAGTAATCCAGCACCGCCGAGCCGTCCGCCGCCGCGTGTTTGCCGTCCACCCGCAGCACCGCGCGCTGCGCGTTCAACTGCTCGACCGTCAGCGTGCGCGGCCCCGCCTTTAGCGAGTAGCGCTGCCCGTTCATGGTGAAGGCGATGTCGAAGCCATTCGGCAGCAGCAACTGGCGATCCGCCCTCCAGCGCGACAGCAGCTCGCCCGGGTGCGAGGAGACGATCAGCTCCACCAGCCCGTTGCCGATGGTCGCCGTGTCGCCCACGATGCGGCAGGCCGCGGGATTGGCCGGCGCCGGCGCTTCCGCCGGTTCGGTCGAAACAGCCACCTGCCGGTTCGAGGTGGGCGTGAAGTCCAGCCCGAAATCCGCCAGCGACCACTGCACGCTGCCGTCCGGCCAGCGGTTCAGGCAGGTGAACCCGGCGGACAGCGCCTGCCCCTGCTCGTCGCGGAGTGAAAGCGTCTCAATATCCTTGACCGCCCCCTGCGGCCACGGCACGCCGTAGGTGATCGGCTGTGCGGTCAGTGTGCGGTGCAGGCGGTTGTGAAGTGTCACGATTTGTTGCATGGAAGTATCCCTTACCGGAAATTTGGCGAGAACTATCCCATGAATTTGGCAGAGGGGCAGGCGTTTCCTGCAACAGGGGAAGAAAATGCGGGTGGAGCTGAAGGCAGCTTATTTCCGGTCGGTAGGGATCAACTGCTCGACGGCATCGATGAAGCGCTTGGTCCCCGGGAGCCTGTTGCGGGTGGTCTCTGGATTCGGCTCGATAAACTCATCGTAATCGGCATCTTCACGGGCTTCGAGTAAATTATTGTAGAGCACCCCATATTCGTCCGGCAGCAAGCCAGCGTGAATGACATGCTGGCTGAAAAGAGAACGAAGGCCGGCATGCGTTTTGGCACTGTACCCATGCTCAAGTAATAGGGCGGAGGCAGCATAAAAGCAGGCGTAATAAAGCCGGTTGACAGCCGCCGTATACAACTGGTGGTCAATCAGTAATTCTGCGGCACTCAGTGATTCTCTCGCCTGCGCCATGCGGTGCCGGATGGCTTCTTTCTCGTCAGTCATAACCGTTTCGCCTCTGCACGGACGTTCCGGCGGAAAGGGATGAAGCGCCGGTCTTCACGCTCCCACTCCTCTTTCGAGTATATTTTCGCCGAGATCACCTGCCCGGTTTCCCACTCGATTTCATACAAAGGCCGACGGATAGTGCCTTTGATCTCGTCGGTTGGCTCTTGCGGTATGAGCACCAGGATATCCCAATCCGACTCCTCATGCGCATCCCCTCGCGCGCGGGAGCCGTAGAGCGACACCTCCGCCTCCGGCGCCACCGCGAGCACGGCGGCCTTGATGCGGGCCAGCAATTCCTGTCGGGCTATCTGTTCGTTGCCTTCCATTTCTGAATCCTGCCTGCTCTGAGTATACCATAATTGACATATTTCTTTACTTCAGCGATCAATCCGCAGTCACGTAATCATTGAACCGCCCATTCCGATAGTAGCAGATCGAGGCCGCCTTTTCATACCCGATGATAGAGAACGCGTCGGTGGTCAGCACCAGCGGTTTCGGTTCCCAGTGCGAGCGGTGGGTGCCGCGGGGGACGAATTCCAGGCACATGAAATGGCCTTCGTCACCGGGATCGATCACGTTGGGCTGGTCGCCGCGGCTGAGTTCCACCACCTGCGCGCCGGATTTGCCGGCGAAGATGACGAGGGTGACGAAGTCTTCCTTCGTATGTCCCTGCACGACGACGTCCTGCCGGCCGTCCCCGTTGAAGTCGCCGATCGCCGCGAAAGGCGCCTGGCGATTGGTGTAGTCGTAGTGCGCCAGCAGCGACGGCATGAAGTGCGACTCCGGGCAGGGGGTGAAGGCGGGGTCGTACCGTTTCAGCGCCGCACGCATGACGTCTGGCAGCAGGATGGTGCGTTTCCCGTCCACGCGGGCGATGGAGGGCACGGCGTGCGGCAGGGCGAGCTGCTGGATGCCGCCCGGGCCTCCGATCCACAGCCGCCCCTGTGCCAGCAACAGCGTGCGCCGGTCCTGCCCGCGCAGCGCGTCCGGCGCGGTGATATGCCCGGTCAGCCGATCGTAGAGCCCCAATCCGCCGGCCTTTCCCCCGCCGGGAAAGCCGGGCGTCCCGTAGGCCAGGTAGATCGTCTGCCCCGCCGGCAGGATCTCCAGCAGCGCCCCGCGGATTCCCGCCGGTGGGCCGGCTACGGTGACGGCCTGGCCGTCCCGCAGGCGCAGGCTGTAGAGGATGCCGCGCTTGTCGCCGATCAGCGCGTGTGTTGCATCCACCCACAAGCCGGTCAGGCGCATGTCTTCCTTGAGGAATCCGTTCAGGCTGACCTTGCGGTCGACGACGCCGGCGCGGGTGATGTGGATCAGGTCATAATTCATCACCGTCCAGCAGCCCGTCCCGTCCGCGAACAGCAGCTCCATCTCGGTCTGCCCGCCCCAGAAGGTCCAGCGCTCCGCCGGGTCCAGACGGCCGATGCCGGCGAAGGTGTTGACGATGATGTTGCGCCCGTCATAGACGATGCGCGTGGCGCGGGTGTTCCCACGGTTGAATCCCGGCATCTTCTCCGGCCAACCGATGGTGCGCGACTTGCCCGTGCGCGGGTCGAGGACGGCGATCCCCTCGCCCATCCAGGTGGCGATATACAGCTTGCCGCCAGGCCCTACCGCCAGGTCGGTGGCGTAGCGTAGCGTCTCGCCGTTGGCTGTCTGCCGCCACTGGCCGCCGGTGTAATGCCAGACGCCTTTCCCGTAGCCGGCCGCCCACAGCCCGGACGGGGCCTGCACGATGCGCATCACCTCCGCCGGCCCTGATCCGGCGAGCGCGGCCAGCCCGGCCAACAACAGCAATGAAAAGACAACGGCGCGATGAATCCCGAGCATGTCAATCTCCTGTGACGCTTACTGTACCACAGCGCAATGACAGCCATGTGAAAACGAGATGAACACAAAATGAAAACGGCAGGCGGAATCGAGACCCGCCTGCCGTGCCGTTGGTATTTGGGGTCTGCCTACCCGCCGGGCACCTCAAACGCCGCCTGGTTCGACTCCGCCGCGGCCGGCGCTTCGATTTTGATCTGCATCCAGCCGCTGAAGGCCTGCTTGAAGACCCAGGCATCCTTGATCTCCTTGGTGCCGGCGGTTTTGAAGATAAGGGTGCGGAGCGGCATGATGGCGCCGTCGCTGCGCACGAAGCGATAGGTGACGCTGCCGGGGGCGTCGGCGGTGATGGTCCCTTTGAAGGTGACGAAGGCCGGGAAGGCGCCGTTCGTGCGCGCCGGGTCGGCGGTCAGCGTCGCGCCCAGCTTGCCGGGCGTTGCCGGCGTGGTGGGCGGTGTTGTCACCGACGGCGTGACTGGAGGCGTCACGGGTGAGGTGACTGGCGGGGTGACGGGTGGCGTGACCGGAGGTGTCACCGGTGGCGTGACCGGCGGCGTAGTAGTCGCAGGCGCGGCGCCTTCCGGCAGCACCTCGAAATTGGCCTTCGCCACGGTGGCGACCGGCGTGGAGATATTCAGGCTGATCCAACCGGCGCCGGCGTTCGTCAGCACCCAGAACTCCTGCACCTCTTTCGTGCCGGCGGCGGCGAAGCGCAAGGTCTGCTCGGGCAGGATGGCGTCGTCGCTGCGCAGGAAGCGATATTTCACCTCACACGGCTTATCCACGGTGATGTTGCCTTTGAAGGTGATGACCGCCGGGTATTTGCCGGCATACTTCGCCGGGTTGGCGGCCAGCGTTGCGGTCACCTTCATGCCCGCCGGTGTCGTCGGCGTGGTCGGAGGTGTCGGTGTCACCGGCGTGGTGGGTGTGGTCGGCGTCGTGGTGGTTGGTGTTGTCGGCAGCGTCGCGGGCAGCGGGTCATCGGTAGGCGCGACCTCGAAGGGCACCTGGTTCGATTCCGTCACCAGCGGCAGCTCGACCTTGATCTGCATCCAGCCATTGAAGGCCTGCCGGAACATCCACACGTCCTGAACGGGCAGCGTGCCCGCGGTTTTGAAGGTGAGTATCCGCAGCGGCATGATGGCGCCGTCGCTGCGCACGAAGCGGTAGGCCACCGTGCCGGGCCCGTTCGCGGTGATCGTTCCGCTGAAGGTGACGATGGCCGGCAGCCGCCAGATATAGCGCTCCGGCTTCACGCCCAGCACGACGGTGACCTTATCCAGCGTTCCGACGGCCGGCGGCGTGGTGGGTCCGGTCGTGGTGGGAGGCGTCACCGGCCCCGTATTCGTTGGAGGCGTCACCGGACCGGTATTCGTAGGAGGTGTCACCGGACCAGTATTCGTCGGCGGCGTCACTGGCCCCGTGGTGGTCGGTGGGGCGCCGGGCGCCACTTCGAACTCCGCCTTGTTCGAGTCCAGCTTCGCCGGGTCCTCGATGCGCAGCAGCATCCAGCCGGCGCCCTCCTTGCGCTGCACCCAGACGTCCGAGATCTCCTTCGTGCCGGCGGCGCCGAAGTGAATGGTTTTCGGCGGGGCGGTCAGGCCGTCGCTGCGCACCAGGCGGTATTTCACGTCCATGGCCTTGTTGACGGTGATCGACCCCTTGAATTTAATGGTCACCGGCAGCGCGCCCGTCGACCGTACCGGATCGGCGGTGAGCAGCACCGTGATGCCTTTCACCGTGACCGGCTGCGGAGTGGTAGGCCCCGTCGTGGTCGGCGGTGTCGCCGGGCCGGTGGTGGTGGGCGGAGTGGCTGGTCCCGTAGTCGTCGGCGGCGTGGCCGGTCCGGTCGTGGTGGGCGGCGTGGGTTTGGTCGTACCGGTCGTGGGCGGTGGTGTGGTCGCGGTAGCGGCCTTCACCTCGAATTCCGCCTTATTGGAGTCTGCCGCCAGCGGCGCGACCACCTTCAACGTCATCCAGCCGGCCAGCGCCTGCTTGATGAGCCAGTTGTCCTGCACTGCTTTGGTGCCCGCGTCGTCGAAGTGCAGAATCTTCGTCAGCATGATGGCGCCGTCGCTGCGCACGAAGCGGTAGGTCACGTCGCACGGCCCGTCCACGGTAATCGAGCCGTTGAAGGCGACGGTCACCGGCAGTTTCCCGTTGTAGGCGCCCGGCTGCGCGGTCAGCGTCGCGGTGATCTTCCCCGGCCGCGTGGTGGAGGGCACGGTGCGCGCGTTCTCGACGGCGAAGGTGAGCAGCGCTTTGCCGGGGTCCGTCCCCTCTTTGCCCTTCCCGCCGTTCTTCGAGCCGCCGACCGCTTCGCCCTTCGCCGATCCGTTCAGGTCGCCACGGAATTTCCCCGCCGCCCGGTCGAGCAGCAGCATCAGGTCGAGGCGGCCGAATTCCGGATTGATGTCGCAAGGCGCATCCTTGCCGAGCTGCCCGCTGTCGGCATAGAGCGCCAGCATGACCGGCACGTCGGTGGTGACGCCGCCGCGGCCGACGAAGTCCGGCGCACGCCAGGCCAGGTTGCCGTTCGCCAGCACGGCATCGATTTTATCCTTGAGATAGACGACCTGTCCGTTCACTTCCAGCTTCACGCCTTTGAGCTGCCAGTTGCCGTTCTTGCCGTCCGGCCCCTTTTCCAACTGCACGAAGCGAATGTCGCGCGCCAGCAGGTCGGAGGGCGGCGTCAGCGTGTAAGTCTCGCGCGAACCCTTCTCGAAGCCGTTGACCTTCGGCCGCCCCAGCTTGAGGCGCACGTTCTCATTGAGGGAGAGGAACACGTCGTCGTCGGTGCCGGCGTCTTTCCCATCGCCGGTGGCGACTTCAATGCGCAGCGAGGTGACCGGCTCGTCGATCTTCCAGTCAGCGGGCACCGACTTGATGAAGGTGACCGGCGCCGACAGATTGTAGTCGTCATCGCCGTGCAGGATGGCCGAGGTGAACGGCTGCCCGGCCACCGTCGCCCGCGCGTAGAGGTCGGCCTTGCCTTCGTCGTCGTGGAGGCGGGGGAACTTCAGCACGATGAAATCGGTATTCGCCTGCATATCCCACGAGAAGAGGATGGTGGTGTCGCCCGGCGGCGGCGTTTGCGCGGTGAGGGCGGGGATGAACCCCTCAAAGGCGGTGCGGAAGGAGGTTTTGCCTGCCTTACGATACTCCTCCAGCATGGCCTTCAGCTTGTCCGCGCTGCCGCCCGGCCCTTCGTGCCCGGAACCCTTCGGCTCGCCCTGCCCCTGCCAGTGGCCGGCGTGGGCGCTGAGTTTGAAGGCGGCCGCCAGGTCGCGGTCCAGCTCGTCGCCGTGGCGGTCGGCATAATACTGCGCGGCGTGCCACACCGGCTCGTTATTCACCCACAGGTGCACCGCCTCCACCCACTGGCGGCTGGCGAAGTAGGCGGTGACATACGCCTCGCGGTAGAGCGGGCGGCCCGGCCAGTCTTTATTCAGCGCGGTGGCCAGGTTGCGGTTGCCGTCGCTGTTCCAGAAGCCCTCTTCGCGCAGCGTTCCCCCCACCCCGGCATACAGGCGGGCGGCGTTACGCGCGCCCGGCGGCACGTCGAAATAGGTGGGATGCGAGCCGTACGTCCCCAGCGCCGCCCAGCCCGGGCCGTCGAAGCCGTCCTTCGCCGCGTCGCCCGCCGGCTCCACCCAGTTGGTGTGCGCGTAGAAATCCTGCACCGCCTGCAGCGAGGCGCCCAGCACCATCAGCAACCCCTGCGGGTCGTTGGCGTTCGCGCGGTCGATGGCTGCCGTCCGCGTTGCGCGGGCCAGCCGGTCCCACTCAGCCGCCATCGCCTCGCCGCTCTCCAGCTTCTTCGTCTCGCCATTGAGGGTGACGGTGGTCGTCCCGTCGAACTGCAGCCGCGCGGAAGCCGTCACCGCCGCCTCCGGCCACGCCTCCGGCGTCGCCATCCCGGCGGTGATCCGTTCGCGCAGCCACGGCGCCGTCCCGCCCCCCGCGTCCGCTGCGGCATACAGGTCGGTCATCCACCCGGTCACCTGCGCCACCTGGCTCGAGGTGTTCCCAAACCCCTCCGCCGCCAACGCGTCGCGCGTCAGGTCGAAGTGCGGCCCGGTATCAAACGCCCGCCCGGCAAGCGCTATGAACAGGACGGTCAGCAGTAGTGCAATGAAGCGGCAGCGTGTCATCGTGACTCCTCCTCGGCATGAGAGCGCAGGATCGCGTCCCAATTATACCGCCTTCTTCCTGATTTCGGGAAATGGGCCTCCAGATCCCCGCAGTCCCCGGCGCCGGGAAATATGGTGAGCGTGGAGTGATCGTGAAATTTGGATGGCGTCGGGATTGGTATCCCGCGGGAGAGGTTAATGTGTGTATACCCAAAAAGCGCTTGTTTTAAACCTCAAAACGGCGTTTTTCGGTGGAATTCCCCCCAAAACGGTCCCGGAGCCCATCACCGTTGCCATGGTCATAACCCGGTATATTTGACTGAGGATGGGTGTGGCATGAATCGGAAATCCAAGCGCCGGCTGCGAATAGGCTTGATCCTGCTGCTCGTGCTGACTGCCTGGCAATTCATCGCCCGGATATCCGACGCGTCACAGCACATCCCCGTCCGTGGCCAAGCCTGCCGCGGAGAGGGATGTGCTGATATATCCCGCCATGAACAGTGCGGGACGGAGATTATTGGCCGGTTGGTGGAGTTGCCGGCGCGGTTGCGTTGGGATTGGGAATGCCGACCGAGCGCTCGCGGGCTTTCCGGTAGGTCTCCATCGGATTGCTGCCGGGTTTGTATGGCGGAATCGGCGCTGCCGCTGGGGTGATCGGCGCCGGCGTGGTTGCCGCGGGCGTGGGACTCGGCGCCGGGGATGTCGCGGCCGGGGCTGTGCGCGGTGTTGTTCTGGATGGCGACGTCGCTTCCGTCGCGGTCTTGCCGCAGCCGTACAGGAGCGCGGTCACCAGGATCAATGCCAGCGAGAATCCCAATGCGCGTAATTGAACCATTCCATACCCTCCTTTACGTGAACGAACCTTCTGCATACTCCAATGTCGTTTCATCGTTTTCTTCCAACGCACGAAACAGAGTGAGGACGATCCGCAGCACTGTGGTGATGCGGATCGTTGCTCACCGAGCATCTTGCGAGCCGTTGTCTCAACGGATCGTATCGTAAACACCGGAGCAGACGGAGAAAGCGGTGCTGTGCTTTGGTTCCGGCTCTGCTCACTTAAGATTGTAACGCAAACACGGTCGATGATTTAATCGTGGCCGACCCAGACACCACCTTTGTTGGCTGCATTATACACATACAAGCCGCCGTTATGACCGTTGGCAGCCGTGGTCATCGTTCGCACTCTGAGCCGAAGATAGGCCGGGTTGCCGCTGGCCGCACTGGGAGTGATCACCATCCCGCCGATTCCCGCGGTTGGCACATCCGGTGTGCTGAGCGCGCAGATGATATTGCTGCCCGCTCCGGTGAAGGACACGTTGTGGTTATACGAACCGATCAGGGCATCTTCGCCGCCGGGGCCATTGGTCCAGTCACCGGCGTCGTCCTCATACTTGTACACCTTGAAGGGCAGGCCGTTATAACTGCCCCACCCATCGAAGATGGTGTCCTTGGTATCCGCGGTTTTCGAGCAGAGTTCGGAGCCGTTGCAGGTATAGGACGCTTTATTTGCCGTGGTGTCGACGTTCAGTTTGAACGTCGCGATCGCCTCATGCGAGGTGTTCAGCACGCTGATCTCCGCCCAGGCGTCAATCGGTGTGGAGCTGTTCGCCGCGCATCCCATCAGGCAGAAGCTCATCTTCGGGATGCTGACGACCCAGTAGCTCTTGGAGGGCAGCGCGGACTGGTCGGCAAAGAACGGGATATCGACATACAAGTCGCCCGGGAAGGCGATTTGCGAGAAGAATTCGCCCAATCCACTCAGGCAGAGACCGCGATTCTTATCCAACCCGAGCTGCGTATAATAGCCTGAGCTGGGGACAGAGTCGGCATAAGTGAGGGCGCTGTACGTCCAGCTCGCTGGGGTCGCGACGCCGTTGTTCCCGATATTCGTCGCGGTGCGGAACCCGGCCCAGTTGTAGATCATCGCCGGATCCGGCCACCAGGCTGTTAAGGTGTTCCGCAGGATTTCGGTGTCCGCCTGCGGGGCGATATTGGTGTCGCTCGCCCGGCATAACGTTACATGACCGTCGCCCCATCCCGCCGTGCACTTGCCGGTGTGCCGTTCGGTGACGTCAGCCATCGTGGACAGCAGGTGGCGCTCGGTGCTGCTGTCCGCGATGACCGCGATCTCCTGCACTGGGCGCATGCCGGGGTCTGTCAGCGTCTTACCGGCGATCATGGTGTTGAACCCATACCCGATCCCCTTTTTCACGCCGTAGGTGGGGCAGACCACCGCCTTGGGCGGGAAGTTCACCTCCGACCAGATGATGTCCTTCAGGGGGAACTTCTGGTCATGATCCTGCTGATACATCTGAACGGCCAGCACAAGCTGGCGCACATTGTTGGCGCACTGGTTTTGCCGGGCCTTCTCGCGGGCCTTGGCAAAGACCGGGAAGAGAATGGCGGCCAGGATCGCGATGATGGCGATCACGACCAGTAATTCTATCAGGGTAAACCCACGCTTGGGGTGCTTCGTTTGCATGGAACTAACCTCCTCTGGGCGTCTGGCGCCCTCATCTTGTGCAATTCAGGGATGGCATCGGCACTGGCTACCCACCAGCGCTGAACATGATCTTCTTGATCGTCAGCGTGCCGTTCGACACCCGGATGATACGTCCGGCGTTCATGGCGTCGTAATACTCGGGGAACCACCACCCGGACCAGTTGACTGCGCCCACGCCCGGCATCTGGATATCCACGGAACCGCCGCATTGGAACATGCCGGTGACGCCTTCCTGACCGCCCCAGGTCAGCGCCCACTTTTTGCCCGGTTCGGTCGGCCACGGGGCCATGCCGCCGCCCTTCGTTTGGCAAGACGCCTTGATGATGAAGCGGGTGGCGCTGCTGCTGATCGGGATGCGCTTTCCCTTGATGTTGCCCGGCAGGTCGATGAACTGGTTGGGCGTCGTGTAACCGGCATACGGGCCCGTCGAATAGCACTTCGTGCTGCCGAACTGAACGATGTGGTTTTCCGTGTCAATGCAGAACAGCTTGCTGATGGCCTGCTTCTCGATGTTGTCATTGGTCGGGTAGGTTGTTCCGCCGTCATACATGTAGACGCCGAAGGCGACCTTCGTGCCCGGCGTGACCTCGCAGTCCATGTATAGCGTCGCATATTTGCCCTTGGGATCGACAAACGGTTCCGGCGTGCCGGCCGGACCGGCGAACTCAGCGCCGCCCTTGCCCATCAGTGAGCCGTTGGTGATTTTCCAGGAGCCGATGGCGAAGGTCAACGCATCATTCGAACCGGCGTTAGTGCTAATGCCGCCATCCGTGATATGCATCGGATAGCCCGCGGGGAACGCACCTGCCAACTGGGTCCGGGCGTCGGTATAATTTCTGACATTCGAGAAATCGACATACACGCGGCCCAAGCCTTGCGACATGGAATACGGGCTGCACCCGGCGCCGATCTGGCTTCGCTGCAACAGCTTGACATGGCCATCCACGAAGGACACGGCGGTGCAGCCATGATGACGCAGATCGCCGGTGTCGCTGTCGTTGAAACCGGTGATCGTGAAGGAATGAGGAAACGGATTCGTCGCCATGTCCTTCAGCACGTTGGCCGGTGAAGCGGCGTCGCCCGTCATCATCGCCTTGCCGTCCGCACCGATCTTCACTTCAGCGGTTAGCTCAACACCCGAGGGGTCATCGACACCGCCCAGCGGTAAACCACCGGCCGCCTGGGCTTGCGCATCATACTCGTAGAGGAAGGCATTCATACCGTAGTCCGGATCCGACGACGTACCAGTATGGCTAGTCGTCGGGCAGTCGAAAACCTTTGCATCAGATGTCAGGCCAGTGGCAGCTATCCAATCTTTCGGCAGGCACAGGGTTTCATCGTTGTCCTGCGCATTGGCGAGAATGCCGATGGCCAGCTGCCGTTGGTTGTTCAGGCAGCGGGTCTGGTTCGCCTTCTCCCGTGCGTTCGCAAAAACAGGGAAGAGAATGGCGGCGAGGATCGCCATGATGGCGATCACAACAAGGAGCTCGATGAGGGTGAACCCCCGCGGGGTTCGCGCCCGTTGCCGGGCTGCACATAGGATCATCATTCCACCTCCTTTAAGACTAATGTGAAGGTAGGAAACAATGCTTGGCGTCGTGATGAGTTTCGTGGTCGAGCCGCGGTGTTGTATGAAGATTGCAGTCATCTAACTGCTGTCAACAGAGTTAAAAAGAATAACCAGGCGATTATCATCCTAACCCGGATTATGCACGTCGAGCGTAAATCGCCGACACCGCGTCATTTTCTGGTCGGCTGAGCAAGTATTCGAGCCTTGCTGTCGAATAGGAGAGTTACCAAGCAATCCATTCACAGCAAA
>Ga0172368_10006414_pt1 | contig 12644 bp, 5 predicted proteins | sample Lak11m_FD_114540 | JGI IMG/M metagenome (GOLD analysis project Ga0172368, IMG submission 114540) | Freshwater microbial communities from Kabuno Bay, South-Kivu, Congo - kab_022012_11m | ecosystem: Environmental > Aquatic > Freshwater > Lake | place: Democratic Republic of the Congo: South-Kivu...
ACCAACCCGGCGCTTTTTGAAACCATCGGCCTGGACGGCTACGCCCGCGACCGCGCCTTGCTCGGTTCGGCGGCGGTGGCCGATGGCGCGCTGCCCTTCGGGAAGACGGCGACCTTTGACGGCGTGCCCTTCCGCTTCGCCGACCGGAACGGCAAGACCGCTCCCGACCACCTCGATGTGGGCCGCAGCCTGGTGCGCCAGGGATCGATCGCCGGCTACTTCCCCACCTCTGGCCCGCGCTACGCCGGCAGTTGGACGGTGGACCCGGCACGCTTGCAGCTCCGCGTGCCCAACGACCGGTATGATGCCCTGTATGTCGTCGCCGGCTTCGACGGCGGCAAAGACCGCATCCCCATCCTTTCCGCCCTGTTCTACCGCCCGACCGCCGGCTTCGCGCAATGCTTTGAAACGCAGGTGCCGGCGGTGACGGCCCGCACCGCCCGCGCCGTGCGGCTGCCGGTGAAGCTGGAGAACGGGAAAGCGGCCAACCTGTGGCTGGTGAAGATCCCGCTCGATCCGGCGCGGCTGACCAGCTTCTCCGATATGGACACCCTCGAGCTGGAGCTGACGAAGAAGGTCTATCAATACCGCAGTTACCCCGACCCCTACCTGTATGGCTGGCACGGCGCCGGGCTGCCCAGCGGAGTGCAGGTCTACGCCGTGACGCTGCACCGGGCGCCGGTGGAGCTGAGCCTGGAACCGAGCGTGTTCGGCCACGTGTGGACCGCCCCCGAGGTGCCGGGCTACACGGTGACGGTCGCCAACAATACGGATAAGCCGCGCGCACTGACACTGGCGGTGAAGAATACCAGCTACGACAAGGGGGAGACCGCCAACCAGGCCAAAACCGTGACCCTGGCCCCCGGCCAGGCGCAAGAAATTGCCTTCTTCTTTCCAGTGAAGAAAAACGGCATTCACCAGCTCGACGTAACGCTGAAGGACGGTAATACCGCCTGGACGGAGACACGCTACTTCTGCCGGCTGGCGAAAGACACCCGCGCGCCGGAGTGGAAGGAAGGCGACGGCCCACAGTTCGGCTTCTGGTCTTACATGGGTGGGCACTACACGCCGCCAAGGGAAGAGATTCAGCGCCTGATGACAATGGCCGGCGCGCGAGCGCCGATGCACCCCGGCAACGCCTGGCCCATCACCCCGCAAACGTGGGCCGGCGACGAGCCACTGGACTTGGCGAAATATGACGCGTATAAAGCGGGAGCCACCGGCCTGATTGAGAAGGCGATGAAAACGACAAACCCGCCTTATGTCACCTTCTTCCCGGAACCGCATATCTCGCGCGACCTGACTTCCGGCGCCTGCCCGCCCGATTACTTCGGCGAGAAATATACGCTCACCGACCAGGAGCAGCAGAGCTTGCGGGTATTCTTCAACACCTCGAAGGCGGCGGCGGAGGGTGTGCGCGCGGCGTGGAAGGATACGAAGATCCTCATCCCGTGGGGCGATCCGCTCTTCGCGGTGGCGCTGCTGCGCGCCGGCTTTCCGAAGAACCTGATCGACGGCAGCGGGCTGGACATGATCGGCTTCGAGCGCCTGCCCGAGCAGCAGCTCGCGCAGATGAGCACCCACCGGCTGTGGGTGCTGAAGAACGAGTATAAAAAGGCCGGCATCGACAACCCGGAGCTGGTCTACACCGAAGGCATCTTCTCACCCACCGAGCCGGGAGCGTTGACCTGGGACGAGCAGGCGGAGCGGTATTCCCGCTGGACGCTGCTCTCGCTGGCCTACGGCATCACGAAATTTCACTCCGGCTGGTTCGCCTTCGATTGCGGCGATTACTATGGCGCCGAGCACTACGGCGGCTGCGGCATTCAGCGCCGTATCCCCTATGCCGACCCCAAGCCGGGCTATGCCAATTACGCGACGATGACGCGCCTGCTGGAGCGCTCGAAGTTCGACAAGTGGCTGCCCACCGGTTCCAACACCGTCTACTGCCTGAAGTTCATCCGGCCGTCATGGACACGCGCCGGGCAGACAGAAACCGTGTATGCGCTGTGGACGGTGCGCGGCACCCGCCCGGCAACCCTCACGCTGGCGGGGGACGCGACGATCACCGTGATCGACGGCATGGACAACGGCGCGCCGGTGCAATCCGCGGGCGGCAAAGCCACCTTCACAGTCGGCACCGCGCCGGTGTATGTCACCGGGGCGGGCGACATCCAGTCAGTCTCCCTGGGCCAGCCGGACAACAGCGATTCGGTGGACTGGGCCCGCGATCGCAACGAGGACACCTGGCACGACGGCCCGGCGGTGAAGCCGCGGCCGGTGCAGAAGACAATCACCCTCGCCGGTTTCGGGGACGGCACCTGGACGAACACCACCGAGCGCGACGAGACCTATGAAACCAACAACTTCGATGTGAAGCGCTTCCCGGGCAGGATGACCACGGCGCCGGCGACTGATCCAGAGCGGAAAGGCCGGTTCCTGTCCGTGCACCTGGAAAAGCAGGATACGGAGCGCTATGTCATGCCCTACTACACCACGCTCAAGCCCAGGGCGCCCATCGCCATGCCCGGCAAGGCGTGCGCGCTGGGCGTGTGGGTGAAGGCCCACTCCGACTGGGGCCGCGTGGTGTATGAGTTGCGCGACTCGAAGGGCGAGCTGTGGCTGAGCTGCGGCAAAAAGGACGACTGGAATAACAACGACGAACATGGCTGGTCGCAGTTCAACTTCGACGGCTGGCGCTATCTGCGCTTTGAGCTGCCGGCCAGCGCGCCCTATGATTCCTTCCGCGAGTTCGGCGCCACCTGGTGGGGCAGCTATGACGGCGACGGCGTGGTGGATCTGCCGCTGACGCTGGAGAAAGTAATCGTCGAGCGCCGCAACTACGTGATGTATGTCAACGACCTGCAGCCAGCCGACCCGGGCAACGTGTTGCTCGGTGACCTGATCGCAGAATATGCCACGCCCGCCGACGCGACGCCGGAGGCAGTGCGGCTGAACCACCTGCGCATGCCGCTGTTCTCCGCCGGCGACCAGGCGAACCCCATCACGGCGATGGCAAACAACACGCCGGCGCCGGTGAAACTGCTGGGCGTGAAGGACCCGGATTGGGGCTATGACGGCACGCGCACCCACGTGAACTTCACCGAAACGCCGGCCGCTGCCCGCTACGACGTGTGGGTGGCCGTCAACCCGGACGGCCGCGGCGCGGTGGCGCTGGGCCACGGCACACAGAGCGGCTTCCTGGTAGAAAACCTTCGCCCGGCTATGAAGCTCTACCTGTGGGTCACCTACACCACGCCGGATGGCGCGGTCAGCCAACCCTCCAACCGGCTGGAAATCGAGCTGATCGACGCATTCTCGCAGAAGTAACAAGCAGCCTGAAAGGCTGCCATTCGCCAGCCCAGGGCAACGTCCTGGGGAAGGTGACTGCCAGATAATCCGTAGCCCTGAAGGGGCGACATCCTGAACCGCTATCGGTCTGGAATGCCGCCCCTTCAGGGCTTGGACTGTATGATGGTGCCGATTCCCCAGGGCGGTGCCCTGGGCTGATGCATGGCAGCCTTTCAGGCTGCTGGGCTAAGCCTCAGCCGTCTGAAACGCCTTCCTATCCGCCTTGCAGAGCAACTGCACGGCCTGCCGTCCGGTGAGCGCGGCGATGACGGTGCCGGTGAAGGGCGCCGTCCACTGGCCAGCCATATAGAGGTTGGGCAGGCCGGGCAGCGTCAGGATGGCGGGCTTGCCCATGTTCTGCGGACTGATATACCAGTCGTCCACCGAGCCCTGCCAGTTGCCGGTGAAGCGGTGATAGGTGGCGGGAGTGGGCACGTCCACCACTTCCACATCGGCCGCGATGCCGGGCCAGCGTTTCTCCAGCGCGGCAATCGTCTCGTCGGCAATGCGCTGCTTCTCCGCCTGGTAAGCCGGTTGATCCTGGTAGAGCTTCGCCCAGTAGTCGTATTCGGTGTCGTACCACACCTCGGCCGCCGTTTTGCCCGGCGGCGCGGCGGTGGGGTCGAAACAGTGGTGGATGAAGTAGATCCACGGGAAGGCCGTCTCGCCGACGGTGATGGGCGTGTCTATTTTGAAGGTCAGGCGGCAAGGCTCTTGCGACATGTCGCGCGCCAGACCGAGCATCACGTGCACCATCGGCCTTACCACGGACCATTCCCGGTAGCGCATACGCAGTTCGTCGGTCAGATAACGGCCTTCCAGCAGGTCGAAGAGCAGCGTGCGGCCGTCGGCGGCCCAGAGGACGATATCCGCCCGCTGCTCCGTGCCGTCGGCGAGCCGGACACCGAGGACGCGGTCGTTTTCGACGATTAGCTCCGTGACCTTGCTGCGGCAATGCAGCTCGCCGCCCAGGCGCCGGAAGCGGTCGGCAATGTCGTCGATCACCGCCTTCGACCCGCCGATCGGCACCCCGGACTCGAGCAAGGCAGCGGTGCGAAAACCCGTCGTGCCCATCAGTGGGTAGCCGGGCATGGGCCAACCCGGGTGATCGAGGATGAAAGGAATCGCCGCGCGCAGGAACGGATCCTGAAAGCCGTCGGCGAATTCCCGCAGTGTCCTCTTGCCGCATTTACGGAACATGCTCATCAACGGCAGCATGGCGAAGAGCATCTTCAACATGCCCAATGGGCTGCCTGTGCCGGGGGCGTCGAGTGGCATCAGGTTGATAATACTTTTACCGCCGAAGATGCGGACGAATTCTCGGATGCGCCCGGCATCGGCCGGCGAAATGGCCAGCATCTGCTCCTCGAGCTGCCGCATATCCGGGCAAAAGGCCACGCGCTTCCCGCCATCTTCCACGCAGGTCAGCACGTCGTGATAGTGGAACTGCCGGTGCTGCACCGCGCCCAGCTCGCGCCACATCCGGTGCAGCGGTCCGGATTTCGAGCCGGTGAGCAGGTGCATGCTGATGTCCCAGGTGTAGCCTTTGCGTGTCCACGCGGTGCACAGGCCACCGGGAATGGTGTGCATTTCGAGGATCGTCGCCGCATACCCGTTCATCCGCGCGTAACACCCCGCGGACAAGCCGGCGATCCCGGCGCCGACAATGAGGACAGAGTTAGCCATGGGGTTGACCTCCTCCCATATCACAGCATAAGGCCAACTTTATTAGTTGTCAATTTATCAGGCTGTCAAGGGTCAGATTTTGATTGACAGGCCATGGAAGGATGCGGAACTGTCCCAATATATTGGTCTATCCACCGGGCGGAAGACTTGGTATTCTCCGGCTTACAGTGTATAATGCATACATCCGGTTGCACATGACCGGAAATTGTCAAGTCCGGTGATAAAAGCATGCAATATCGTAATCTGGATTTACAATTACCATCCGTTGATACAAGCCGACGTAAATCGGCACGGAGCAACAGTGGCGCCAATAAACTCAGTCCGCACGATCGTCCTGCCCATTCATGGTATCGGTTCGTTCTGTCATATCCGCCCCATCTGGTGCGCGACTATCTGGAGAAATTTGGCATCGAAGCACACCAAACCATATTGGATCCCTTCTGCGGCACGGGAACCACGTTAGTCGAGTGTAAAAAGCTGGGCGTCACGAGCCATGGGATCGAGATGCACCCCATGTCACACTTCGCCTCCTCGGTTAAGATTGACTGGAGACCTGATCCAGACGATTTAATCGATCATGCGCTATCAATTGCCGAGAAAGCTACCTGGCGGCTCCATGCCGATGGGATCGAGGACAGTTATTCCTTACTGCTCCATGAAACGAGTCCATCTCCTTATGGCGATTACTTGCGCACACTCGATACTGAAAAAACAAAGCTGCTGCTAACAAACTCGATCAGCCCACTTCCGCTGCACAAAGCCCTGGTTTTCCACGAAATATTAACGGACAATAGGGATGACCGCTTTTACCGGCATGAATTACTTGCTTTCGCCAAGACCCTGGTCTTTTCGAGCAGCAACCTTAATTTTGGACCCGAAGTCGGCGTCGGGCAGATTAAACAGGATGCCCCGGTATTAGGACCCTGGTTGGAAAATATCTATGAGATCGCTGAAGATCTTCGTTTGCTACACGATAAAAATGCCGTTCCATCGACACCTCATCAAGCCGATGCGCGAAATATCACCAACCTGCTGCCCCCTGCCAGCATCGACGCCGTGATTACCTCACCACCCTACCCCAATGAAAAAGATTACACGAGAACGACACGACTCGAATCTGTGTTACTCGGGTTCGTGCAAACACGAGCAGAGTTGAAAACATTGAAACACGGCCTGATCCGATCCAACACGCGAAATGTCTATAAGCTAGATGACGACGACCGCTGGATCGCTGAATTCCCCGAGATTCAACGGATTGCCAATGATATCGAGGCGAGGCGAATCGAGCTTGGGAAAACAAGTGGCTTCGAGCGTTTATATGCACGCGTGGCGAAGCTGTATTTCGGGGGTATGGCCCGTCACTTTGCCGATCTCCGTATGATTCTTCGCCCAGGGGCGCGCCTGGCGTATGTCGTTGGCGATCAAGCCTCTTATTTACGGGTGATGATACGCACCGGGCAGCTCCTGGCTACCATCGCCGAATCGCTTGGCTATGAAGTAATCGATATCGATCTTTTCCGAACTAGGCTCGCGACGGCAACGAAAGAACAGTTGCGCGAAGAAGTTGTCGTCCTGCGCTGGCCGGGTTAGTGAAATCCACATAACGAGGTGCGGGATGGCCGATACAGCGAACCGCTATCAGCAGATCATTGAACATATCTTTTCGGAGAAATTCATCGCTGGGATGTGTGAGGTGTCATTTCAACGTGACGATATTATATCGGCTGCTCATGAGTTGGGTATTGTCCTCCCGAAAAATATCGGGGATGTCCTGTATAGCTACCGGTTTCGCATCCCGCTGCCGGATTCCATCCAGCAGACCGCGCCGTCAGGGAAGCGCTGGGCTATTGAGCTTGCCGGTCATGGCTTGTATAAGTTTTCGTTAAAAGCTGAGAGCGCAATCGATATATTGCCCAATCCACAGCTCACAGAGACCAAAGTGCCCGATGCCACGCCAGGGCTTGTCTCCATGTATGCGTTGAGCGATGAGCAGGCGCTGCTCGCGAAGATGCGTTATAACCGCCTTGTCGATCTATTTACCCGACTCAATTGTTATTCCCTCCAGAACCACCTGCGCACGACAACCCCCATGTACGGCCAGGTTGAGACCGATGAGATATATGTAGGCGTCAACCGGCAGGGAGTTCATTTTGCCATTCCTGTGCAGGCCAAAGGCGGCCGTGATCGCATCAGCATTGTACAGATCGAACAGGATATCGAGGTTTGCGCAAAAAAGCTCCCCAAGTTGCTCTGCCGGCCCATCGCCGCACAATTCATGGCAAACAATCTCATCGCCCTCTTTGAATTCGAAAATCTCGACGGGCATATGGTCGTCTTGACTGAAAAACATTATCGCCTGGTTCCACCTGATTCAATCAGCGGAACCGATCTTCTCATTTATCAGCGCCGGTCTGACGACGAATAGATCCACAGGGAACTGTTCCGCGCCCGCAGTACCAGTGCCGTCCGCCTTCCCCAATATCCGCTTGCGGAACCACGGGACTGTGGGGGTGTTGAAAAAGTCCTATTCGGATATTTCATCAAGCGTGAAAAGAGCCTGAATTGACGACATAACGGCACTTTTTCAACACCCCCACTGTCCCCCCACGGACGAGAGGCTGACCTTTCGCACGTGGGGGGAGACAGTTCCTGAGCGATCAATCCTTTTCCCCCTGCGTCACCGCAGAATCAGCGTATCGGCCACATCCAGGTCGAATGTGCACGTGGTACTGTCGCCGTTGCGGGTGATCCGCACCGGGTTGCCGGTGGCCAGCGTGATCGACTTCGTCGGCACCGGGATGTTGACGGTCACCTGCAGCCCGTTGATGGGCTTGCCGCGCCAGTTGTCGAGCACGATGATGCTGCCGGCTTTCGACTCGATCACTGAGGCTTCCACCAGAGGATCCGAGGTGGTCACCGGACGGGCGATGCCGCGGATCGGCGAGCCGACCAGCGCGCCGGCGCCGGCGTCGAATTGCGTGGGCACGAAGTGCGGCAGCGAATCCGGGCGGGAGTTGCGATCGAACGGCTCCCGGGGGATCGCCGGTTTGAAGTAGCTCAAGCCGGGCAGGAAGCTGCAGTAGATCGTCTCGCCCGCGCCGGCCTGGCGCCGGACGACGGCCGGCGACCCGTCCAGGAAGATGCCGTCCACCTGTGCATCGTCAGCGGCGGTGATCCGGCTGATGACGCCAAAGACGCGGGTTTGCTGCCGGACCGGCTGCCCGGGCAGCGTAAAATCGACCGTCTCCAGCGACTGGAGGAAGGGCAGATCCTGTTTGACGAACGCCACCTGCGCATCCAGCGGCGCAAACGACCCCTTCTCCGCCACGCCCAGCAGCTCGCGCAGCACGGTGTTGGGCTGATTGGTTTCGTCATACATGCCGGCGCCGGCGGTGGCGAAGAGGCGGCCGCCATTCTTCACCCACGCCGCGATCTTCGCGCTGGCGGCCCGGCTGACATGCCGGTCGGTCAGGTAGAGCACCTTGTACTGATTGAGCGTGCCGTCCAGCGCGTCCTGTTCGACGATGAAGTCGAGCGGTGTCTGCTGATCGAGGATGGCGATGTAGAGCGCGCGCTTGGCCGCACTGCCGGAGTTCGCGGTGTCGCCCCAGATGTCGCCGGCCTCGCTGAACCACAGCCCCACCTCCGCGGGCCGCACCTGCCCGGCATCCACAATGTCGTCATACTGGCCGAGCTCGTAGAGCGTCTTCAGCACTTCGCCATACATCGCGTTGCTGTTGATATGGTTCTCCGTGTAAGCGAGCCAGACCGGATCGACCTCGAACAGGTTGAGGATCTTCGCGCCGTGCCCCACCGCGCTGTAGAACATGCGGCGATAGGAGGTGGGGTTGTTGCCCGGATAATGCGCCATCACGTAATACTGGATTTTGCGATCCGGTTTGCCGCGGATGCCGGCGCGCAACAGGTCGAGATTGATGCCGTTCATCTGCTGGGTGCCGATGGGCAGCCCGAAGGCCCAGTCCTCGCTCCACGGCTCCGTCATCCCGTCCTCGCGGAAGCAGGTCACCCATTTGAAGGTTTCACCCAGATAGGCATGATCGCTCGGGAAATACGGCGAGAAGTTGGCGCCCACGCCCGCGTTGGGCAGATATTTGCGCATCACATCGGTCTGCGCCTTGATGGCCTGGATGCCGTAGGCATACAGGTAGCGCATCGACCAGTAGTAGACGCCGGGATTGGTTTCCTTCAGCTTCGATTCGGTGCCGTAGACAACCTTTGCCCAATCGTCTCCCGCCGCCGGGTCCACCTGCGCGGGGGTCAGGCCCTGGGCCTTGAGAAAATCGATGAAGCCGGTGGTGGCGGCCTCTTGCGTCGGGGCGGGCAGGCCGATCTCATCGCCCAGGCTGGCGACGGCGATGTTCTGCCGCTGCGCGTCGGTGAGCTTCTTGCACTGTTCTTCGATCTGCGCGGGCGTCATGTAGGACATGCCATACTCGGCTTCCTTCGGCTGCTTGAGGTAGTAGCCGTTGAAGCCGTACAGGCTGCTGAGGTATTGCCAGTCCTCCTTCGTCCAGCCGCCATCGGCGAGCACCAGCGTGTGGGACGGCGGCTTGCCGTGCAGGGTGGGCTGCAGTTTCTTCAGATAATCGAGCACCCCCGCGCTCAGTTCCGCCGGGGTCGGAAGCTGGCGGGTATAGCGCACGTTGGCCAGTCCTACCAGGTCCAGCTTCCCGCTGACATTGGCAAAGGTGCGCAGCGGCTCAATCTTGCCGTCAGCGTTCTTCAACCCGAATTCGAGGGTGCAGGGACCGCTGATAGTGAAGCCCCACTGGCCGTCCATCATCGCGTCCATCGTCGAGCCGACTTCGATCCAGTCGCTAATCTTGCCGGGGTCGATGTCCGCGCTTACCGGCTTCGAGTTGCGCTGGTGCACCCAGTAGGGGGAATGCTGCTGGAACGTCCAGCCGTATAACGACAGGCTCTTCACCGTGGCCTTCGCGCCGCCGGTGTTCGTCACCCGCAGCCATACATCGCTGTCCTGCGTCAGCCAGCCGTCCAGCGGCAGGTAGACATCCGGTCGGGTGGACTTCGCGATGCGCGTCTTCACCTGCGCTTCGTCGCGGGTGAGCATGATCACGTCCACGTTCCGCCGGGCAGCATATTCCGGCTGTGGGCCGGCGATGAGGGTGATGGTGGCCAGGCCGGGCTGCAGCGCGGCCCACGCCTGGTAGCCTTCCCACAGGATGCGGCCGCGGCCTCCGCTCCACTGGCGCCCGACGCCGTAGGGGCGGTAAAAGACGGTTTTGCCGTTCTGCGCGATTTTGATGGTGAAGCGCGTCTCGTAACGCGAGACGCCTTCATACCGCGCCAGCACCAGGTAGTTGCCAGCTTCCTTGATGTCCACGTTGATGGAGGCGGCTGTTTCCGGGCACTGCGCGGGCGCGCCCAGATAGGCTTTCCGCGAAAGGAAGCCGCCGCCGCCCGTGGTGCCGTCGTAATAGTTCTCGCCCCACGGCATCGCCTGCCAGCCCTGCGACGCGCCTGGCGCGCCGGCAGTACCGGGCTTCGTCACCGTGAATTCTTCCGCCTCGCAGAAATAGGTGCCGTCCGACGACGGCTGCACCGGCTGGTCCAGCGTGCGGAAAGCCTGGGCCGCCTTGACGGCCAGATATGCGTCCGCATCGGCCGCCGGAATGCGAGTAGTCAGGCCAACCAGCAGGATGGCCAGCATGGAAGGGATCAATGTGCGAAGTAACATTTGAGATACCTCCGGATTTTCCAGCGATAACAGGGCGGGTGATACAGTAACCGTTACCGCCCGTTTGTTCTTTGGACCATATTTGGTAAATTCCAACGACGAGGAGAGCATCAGGTAGCCGGAGGAGGCCTATCGGCAGTTCTAAACACCTGCTGGCGATAATATCCATCCAACCGGCTGTTCTTGTAATGGGCCTTCGCTGGGATGACCGCAGATTCCTGCCGCGGCCATCACAGTATTTCATCAATCCGCTGAATTATGCGCGGCGTCAGGCCGTCGCCAGGGCGATGGCCGTCGATTTCGACGCGGTTGCCACTTCCTCCGCGGTCACTTCTTCGCCGCGGGCGTTGGAGAGGTAGATGGCCTCGGAGATGAGCATGGTGTTCAGCGCGATCTCGGCGGTGGGCAGCAGCGGCACGCGATCCTGCAGGGCGGCGATCCAGTGCTGCTGCGGGCCGTCGTAGGCACCGGCATTCTCGCGGAGCTGGTGCCAGCGGTAGTTGGACTCGCCCAGGTTCACCGTGGAATCGAAGCTCAGGTCGCCGTCGCTGGTGTAGTAGCCGAACGGGCTGAGGCGGATGCCGCCTTTGTTGCCGACCACATAGGAACCTTCGAAATTGTCCAGGTGGATAGCCCACGCCTCGATGATCTCGAACGCGATGTTCCCCTCCAGGCGCACGAAGCCCATGCCCAGCTCCTCGACGTTGTAGCCGCTCTTTTCGCGCCGCGTGGGGTCGATGTCCGTCTCCTGGTAGGTTTTGCCGCTGACGCGCAGCACTTGCGGATTGTCGAGCAGGTAGAGGATATTCGCGATGTGGTAGACGCCCATATCGTAGAGCGCGCCGCCGGCGGATACCGCTTTCTGCACGAACTGCGCGGTGCCGTAGCCGTCCACATAGGGCCGCCCGCGCCGGCGAAAGCCGGTCGAGCGCGCGTGGTAGAGCGTCCCGAGCTTGCCGGCGTCGATCAGCGTCCGCGCCGCTTTCGTCTCGTTGGAATAGAGGGTGGCAAGCTGGATGCTGAGCTGCTTCCCGGTCGCCTTCGCCGTCTCCAGCATCACCCGTGCGTCAATATACGTGCCGGCCATCGGCTTCTCGCAGTAGACGTGCTTGCCCGCCTCGAGCGCCGCCACCGTCATCGGCATGTGCAGGTTGTTGTGCAGGCACACGTCCACCGCGTCGATGTCGTCGCGCCGCAACAAGTCGCGGAAGTCGGTGTAGACATCGGGGATTTTATACTCCTCCGCCACGCGCCGGCCTTCCGTCTCGTTGATGTCTGCCAGCGCCACCACCTGCGCGCCGGGAATCGACTGATAGGTCTTCAGGTGCGATTTACCGATCTGCCCCACACCGATGAAGCCGATCCGAATGGGTTCCGCCATGGTTGCCTCCGCTACAACAAAGATAAAGTGGTCATTTCGCGGCGGTGCGGAGAAATCCTGCCTGATGGGAAATACGGAGTGATGAGTGATAAGTGATAAGTTAATTGTGAGTAGTAAGTGGTGAGTAGTGAGTCGTTAGTGGCGTTCCTCGCCTCCAGATCAGGCTGGAAGAGCGATTCTCAGTCTGGAAGGGTGCGGGAGCCCCGCCGAATATAGGCAAGCTGAGGAAGTAAGACTCTCAGTCTGGAAGGGTGCGGGAGCCCCGCCGATTATTGGTAAGCTTACCGATATCCGGCGGGGCTCCCGCACCCTTCCAGACTGAGAATAGCTCTTCCAGCCTGATCTGGAGGCGACGAATACCACTAACTACTCACCACTCACTTATCAGTCAGATACCTCCGGCAAAGCCGGAGGCTTGAAATTTGTGAACCGCTCAAAGCGGTGTTCTGTTACTTGATTATGAGCCTCCCAAGGAGGCCACTACTCTCCAAGCCGGAGCTGGTCTAG
>Ga0172368_10006417_pt1 | contig 12641 bp, 10 predicted proteins | sample Lak11m_FD_114540 | JGI IMG/M metagenome (GOLD analysis project Ga0172368, IMG submission 114540) | Freshwater microbial communities from Kabuno Bay, South-Kivu, Congo - kab_022012_11m | ecosystem: Environmental > Aquatic > Freshwater > Lake | place: Democratic Republic of the Congo: South-Kivu...
GTCGTCATGGGCGGGCCGACCTGCAGATCATGGATCGCGCACTTGACAATCGGTGCTGGGTGGTGATGATTGTTTCCATGGGCGCACAATGCTGCCGTGTGGAGAACGACGCGTGAATCTCAACAGCATGGCCGTCTTCGCCCGGGTGGTCGAGGAGAATGGCTTCACCCAGGCCGCGCGACGCCTGGGCATGTCCAAGTCGGCAGTCAGCAAGCAGGTTTCGCAGTTGGAGGACCGCGTCGGCGCACGGCTCCTGCAACGCACGACGCGTCGCGTCAGCCTGACCGATGTCGGCGCCACCTTCTATGAACGCTGCGCACGCATCCTGGCCGAAGCAGAGGAGGCCGAACTGGCTGTCAGCAGGCTGCAATCGGCGCCGCGCGGCACGTTGAGGATCAGCGCCCCGATGTCCTTCGGCCGCAGCCATCTCGCCCCGGCCGTCGCGGAATTTCTTTGTCACTACCCGGAATTGCGCGTTGACATGCAGCTCAGCGACCGCGTCGTCGATCTGGTTGACGAGGGCTACGATCTGGCCGTCCGCATCGCGCGCCTGACGGACTCGAGCCTCATTGCGCGGCGCCTTTGCCCCGCGCCGCGCGTCACCTGTGCGGCACCTGCGTACCTCGCAGCCCGCGGCACGCCGCTGCACCCGGGTGAACTGACCTCGCACAACTGCTTACTATACAGCTACTTGTCAACGGGAGACACCTGGCACTTCCCGCAGCCGGGACGCGGCGACATCGCCGTACCCGTCACCGGAACCTTCCGCGCCAACAACGGCGACGTGTTGCTCGAAGGCGCGATGGCTGGCCTCGGAATCGTCGTCGCGCCGGCGTTCATGGCCGAGCCAGCCCTGGCTGATGGACGCCTTGTGGAAATCCTTGCAGACTATCGCGATCTCGGTGCAGCGGTGCATGCGGTCTACCCGCACAACCGCCACTTGCCAGTCAAGGTACGCGCCTTCATCGACTTTCTCGTAAACCGCTTCGCGTATGCCGTCGGGGATCCGCATTGTGACAAGGTAGCTGCACACGGGGTGCAGGCGACGGATGCCCGCCTGGCGGGCTCCCGGGAATCTGGCGGTGAAAGGCCATCACGTGGGGCCAGGCAGTGACATCCCGTTCCGTGGCTGAGCGTTGGCAGCCGGTGGCCCGGCAAGCCCCTCGGGAGGACCATGCAAGCGCGCGAATTGTGGTCCCCTGAAGACCAGGAATCCTTGGCTGTCTTTGAAGTGGCCGTGCACAGTGGCGATCTTGCTGGGGCACTGCTCGCGCTGGAGGGGGCACCGGTCGTGATGGAGACGGCGTGCCGATCCCGCCTGCAGGATCTCGGCAGCCTCGTACGCGCGGAGGCAGAGCACGGCGATCCGGCTCACGCGCTCGTGCGGGTGCTCGTGCAACGCGAGGGATTCCGTGGCAACGCCAGCGAAGGCGTCGAGCCACAGGACAGCCATCTGGGCATGGTCCTGGCGCGCCGCCGCGGGCAACCGATCGTGCTCTCGGCATTGTGGATCCTGGCCGGCGAGCAAGCGGGCATCCCCGTGGAGGGTATTGGATTGCCAGGGCATTTCATCGTCCGCGTGGGCGGCGTCGGCGGCGTGCTTGCGGATCCCTTCGGCGGCGGCAGTCTCCTGAGCGTGGCCGATTGCGCGGCGATTGTGCACAAGGCGACCAAGGGCTCGCTCAACTGGCAACCGTCGTTCCTGACGGCCGCGAGCGTCGGCGAGATCGCGGAACGCGTGGTGCGCAACCTGCTGGGCGCCTACCAGCACAAGGGCGAGACGGAAATGTTGTATCGAACCAGCCACTTCTTGATCGCTCTGCGACCCCACGACGCGGATGTGCATTTCCTGAGGGCCCGCCTCGCCGACGAATTGGGCGCGCGCATCACGGCCCGCGAGCTGTACACGAGCCTGCAAGAACACTTTCCCGGCACAGAGGCTGCGGATGCGGCGGGTGCGCGCTTGCACGAAATGCGAGAGGAGCACGTCGATCTGAATTGAACGCGGCTGCCCGGCACTCAGACGCCATTTTCGGCCATTGACCCCGCCAACACGGCCACAGTACAAAGAGGGTGTCGGGCGTTTGCCCGCGAAGGTGCCATGACCGCCCCCAACACCAGCCTGCGCCAGTGCCCGCAATGCCGGCTCGTCACGTCGGCAAGGCTCTGTCCGAATGATGGGTTGGCCACGATCGTGCGCACGGTGCTCGATGGCCTGCGAGATCCCCACCTGCGGGTCGGCGACCTCGTTGGCGAGCGCTACCGCATCACCGGCACATTGGGGCGCGGCGGTTTTGGCGTCGTCTGCACGGCCGTGCACACGGGAACCGGGCAGCCGGTCGCGCTGAAGTACCTCACATCGGATGCCGAAGGTGCGGAGGACGATGTGCTCCGGCGCTTTTTCCAGGAGGCGCGCATCACCGCCGCCCTGCGCCACCCGAACACGGTGCGCGTGTTCGATTTCGGCCAGGCCGAGAACGGCGCGCTGTACATGGTGATGGAGTTGCTGCATGGTCCGACACTTGAGGAGGTTCTCGCCGGTCTCGCCGCGCAGAATGCGGTGCTGAGCGAAGCGGCCACGCTCGACATCGCGATTCCAGTTCTTCGGGCGCTGGGCGAAGCGCACGAAGCGGATCTCGTGCACCGGGACCTCAAGCCGGCCAACATCATGCTCGCGCAGGTACCGGGCGACGCGCCGATGCCCAAGGTGCTCGACTTCGGTATCGCCCGGGTCAAGAACTCCTCCCTCACCGGCAGCAATCGCGCATTAGGAACGCCGGCTTACATGAGCCCCGAGCAATGTCGCGGCCAGGAGATCGACGGACGCAGCGACCTCTACGCGCTCGGAATCATTCTTTTTCGCTGTGTGACGGGCGAGATACCCTTCGACCACGCAAACCGCATGAAAGTCATGTGGATGCACAATGTCGCGCCGGTTCCGGATATGCGGCAGAAGGCGCGCACGACGGTCTCGCAGCCATTCATCGACGCGGTGCAGCAGGTGCTGGCCAAGGACGCGGGCGAGCGATTTGCCGATGCACGGGCGATGCGCCACGCGCTGGAATTCGTGCGATCGGAGCTGCCCCGCGCCAGACAGCCCCGCTCGCATACCCACACGATGGGCGAACTCGGCTCGATCGTAGCGAATTTTTCCGATCAGGTGGTCAGTTCCTTGCAGAAGCCGGAGACAGCTCCGACCGAACTGGACCTCGAGAAGACAAGGCGGGTTGCGCCGCTGCGACCGACGCCGATGGCGCCAACAGCGGTTCCCGCGCCCAAGACGCACAAGCGCAATGAACCAACGTAGGACAGCATGACGCCTCCACTTTCTCAGGCCGCAGCGCGCGCTGTGGCGGACTTCCCCCAAACGGTACAGCGCCTGTGCGGTTACCTGCGTCACCCAGCGATTTCCTGTGATCCCGACCACCGCCCGGACATTGACGAACTCGCGGCAACGATTGCCAAGGATTTGACGACCCTGGGGATGATGCGCTCACGCGTGCTTTCGCTAGACAAAGCACTGCCTTTGGTCGCTGCCGAGTGGACGGACGCCGGGCCGCACAAGCCGACGGTGCTGATCTACGGACACCTGGATCTGCAACCCGTCGACGGCGAGCCGTGGACGATGCCTCCGCACGAGCCAACGCAGAAAGGCGACCGTCTGTACGCGCGAGGCGCAGCGGATGACATGGGCGGCTGGGTGTCGCACCTGGGAGCCATCGATGCCTGGCTGCAGGAGACCGGCAGCCTGCCGTGCAATGTGCGCCTCATTATCGAGAGTGAAGAGGAAATTGGCTCGCCCAATCTCGCGCGGTATATGGACGCATTTCCGGATGCTTTTGCCGCCGATGCGATGATCCTGACCGATTGCGAGAATCCCTCGACGGAACTACCCGGACTGACAGTGTCTTTGCGTGGCCTGTTCGAGTTGGAGGTGACTTGCGCGGCGCTGTCCGCCGATGGCCACTCGGGTCTGTGGGGCAACATGGTTCCCGACGTGTCGACCGCGCTGGTGACGCTGCTGGCGCGGCTGGTCGATCGCGACGGGCGACTGACGGTGGCGCGCGGGGCCGTGCCCGCCAGCCGGCGCGAGGCCGCTGCCTGCGTGCCCATCGCCTCGGAAACAATTCAGAAAGGCGCTCACTTGCTGCCAGGAGTGGAGCCCCTCCCCGAGCGCGGCATTTCCGCGGGTGAATGGCTGTGGTTGCAACCCGCCGTGACCATCGTGTGCACGACGTTGCCGACGCGGGAACGCAAGAAGAACGCTTTGCGTTCAAGTGCTTCAGCCACGCTGTCGCTGCGCTTGGGCCCGGGTCAGCGCGCCGACGACGTCAAGGCGCAAGTGACGGCGCTCTTGACCACGGACGTGCCGCAGGGCGTGAAAGTGACTGTCAAGCAAGAGAAACCTGCTGGTGAAGGCTGGTACTACGAGCCAAAGGGACCAGCCTTCGCAGCTGCGGATCGTGCCTATCTCGCGACTTGGGGCGCCAAGATGGTGCGCGTCGGCGTGGGAGGCTCCATTCCATTCGTTGCGTTGTTTGGCGAGCGCTTTGGCGGTCTTCCGCTGATTCTCAACGGCGTGATGGACCCCGAGTCGACAGCGCACGGCCCCGACGAATCGTTGCACTTGGGGGTATTCCAGAAGGCGATCCTCGCGAATGTCCACCTGCTGTGGGAACTCGGCCAGCCTGGCATCTTGCCGTAGCGACGCAGCGAACCAAGGCCCGGGACTTCGCCACGATTCCAACATGGCCCGCGAATCCGCTTGCTACTGCGACAAATTTCGCTAGTCTTGCGCGATGTCCTTGGCTTGCCCTGACAGCTTGCGCGGCGGCGCAATCGGACTCGCGATCGGATGGATGCTGGCTTCGACGGCAGTCGGCGCCTGGAGTGGTGATCGCACCGTGGCCGCTGCCGGTGCGCTTGCCACCGTGATTGTCCTCGGCTCCGCGTGGGCAGTGCGCCGCGGCCTGCGTACCGGCCGCCGCGCGGAAGCGCGGCTGCGCGAGCTTGTCGAGTCGGCGCCAGACGCCCTGCTGATTGTCGACAAGAAGGGATTCATCACATTGGTCAACGCCCAAGCCGAGACGTTGTTCGGATGGCCGCGCCACGAGTTGGTGGGCAAGACCGTCGATGTGCTGGTACCAAATGCCATGCAGCACAAACACGCGCAGCTCCGCCATACGTACCATGGCCATCCGCACCGACGGCCGATGAACAGTGGCCTCGAACTGATGGGGCAGCGGCGTGACGGCAGTGTCGTCCCCGTAGAAATCGCGCTTTCGCCGATGAATGCACATGGGGAAGGCGCAGTTGTGGCTGCGGTTCGCGACACAACGGCGCGCCAGGCCACGGCAGAGGCGTTGCGCAAAGCGCACGCGGAGGCGTCGGACTTGTATGATCACGCTCCGTGCGGCTACCACACATTGGACGCTGACTTCCGATATTTGCGCGTGAACGAAACCGAGCTTGCGTGGCTCGGCTACACGCGGGAGGAAATGATCGGCCGCCTCGTCACGGACTTCCAGACCGCGTCCAGCCAGGAACGCTTGCAGGCGATGCTCGCCGGAGCGGGGTCAGGAGGTCCCATGGACCCCATCGAGGCAGAGTTCGTGCGCAAGGACGGCACGGTCTTGCCGGTTCTCCTCAGCGGCAGCGCGCAGCACGACGACCAGGGCAAGTTCATCTGTAGCCGAGCGACTTTGCTCGACATGACCGAGCTGCGCCAGGAGCGCAACGAGCGCGAACAACGCATCCGGGATGCCCTCGCGGAAGTGCGGACGCTGCATGGCCTCTTGCCGATTTGTGCGTGGTGCAAGAAGATACGCGGCGAGGACGGCACTTACCAGCCGTTGGAAACCTACCTGCACCGGCGCACAGGCGTCGCATTTTCGCATGGCATGTGCCCGGAATGCCTCAAGGATATGGTCGCCGACATGGAGCGCCAGAGCGGCTAGGAGTCTGACGGAGATTCGGTGATGCAATGTGCAACCTGCTGAAACTACATGATCGAGAATGGGGCGACAGCGTAAACAGAAGCAATATACCGAAGATTCGGCCGGCGACCATCAGGAAACGCATGTCAGAAATCAAGTTGCAATCCGCGGTGTTTGGCCTGATCGTCGCCATACTGACTGTCTGCAGCTGTGCCTTGTTCCTCGCCTCGATGCAGATCTATCCCGGCGGCAACTGGCTCGACGTCAACGCGGCGGGACATGATTTCGCGCGCAATTTCTTGTGCGATGTGCTCGCAGGGCGGGCCCAGAACAACATCGCAAACCCTCTCGGCTCGGCCCTCGCCCTCGCCGGCTACTTCGTATTTTCCGGCGCCTTTTTGCTGCATTGGTCGGGCCTGCCGGGCTGTTTTCGGCGCAACGACCGCGGAATGGGAGTCGTCGTGCGGTGGGCCGGCGTGGCCTCGACCGTCGCCATGGTAGCCGTGCCGCTCTGGCCGCCGTCGGAAACGGACCTCGTGCATCAGATTGCCGTTTATGCATCAGGCATTCCGGGTGGCATTGCCGCGCTGCTCGCCTGTATCGGTCTGGCGCGCGCCGGAGAGCGGACGGGCGCATGGTTGGCCGCGTCGGTCCTCTGCACGACCCTCGCCAACGGCCTCGTCTACGCCGCACACACAGCACTGTCCGGAGAACCCACCGTCGTGCTGCCGCTGCTGCAGCGCGTCGGCGCGCTGTCGATGGTTGCGTGGGTCCTCGCCATGGCCGCGCGCCACCTTCGGCCTGCGCCGCAAACACGAGGGCTGTGAGGCGCGCCATCCCTTGTGCCGCGATCCGTTCCTGGCTACGCTCCGGCGCAGGATCCACGCCGAGGCCCCATGGACGTACTCTTCCTATCTCCCGGTTACCCGAGTGAAATGCCGTTGTTCGTGCGCGGCCTTGCTCAGGTTGGCGCGCAAGTGTTCGGCGTGGGCGATCAGCCGGATGCCGCCCTGCCTCACGCGGCAAGACGCTACCTTTCTGCTTACTTATCCGTACCATCGCTGAGCGACGAACTGGATGTGGTGGCGCGCGTGCGCCAGTGGTTGGGCGGCCGTCGCATCGATCGCGTCGAGAGCCTGGCAGAGTATAGCGTGATGCTCGCGGCGCGCCTGCGCGAAGCGTTGGACGTCGCGGGGCTGCGCGTCGAACAGGCCCTGGCCTTTCGCGACAAGGAACGAATGAAACAGGTGCTGGATGCCGCGGGCATTCGCACGCCCCGGCACGAGCGCGCGTCCAGCGTGGCTGAAGTTTGGAATGCGGCAGATCGCATCGGCTTTCCGTTAATCGTCAAGCCCATCGCTGGCGCCGGTTCGGCGGATACCTTTCGCGCCGATGACGCGATCGAGCTGCAAACTGCCCTTCAGCGCCTGACGCGCGTGCCAGAGGTCAGCGTAGAAGAATTCATCGACGGGGAGGAATATACTTTCGACACGCTGACGGCAGGCGGCCACATTCTCTACCACAATATCGCATGGTATCGGCCCCGCCCGCTGGTTGCGCGCACGCACGAGTGGATCAGTCCCCAAGTCATCGCCCTGCGCGATGTCGAGCAGCCGCATTTGTGGGGTGGCACCGCGATGGGGCACAAGGTCATCAAGGCACTCGGATTCGATAGTGGTTTCACGCATATGGAGTGGTATCGCAAGGCCACCGGCGAAGTCGTGTTTGGCGAAATCGGTGGCCGGCCGCCGGGAGCGCGTCAGGTTGACCAGATGAACTACGCGTGCGATTTCGACAGTTTCCTTGAATGGGCGCGCATCGTCTGCCTGGGCCGCATGGAAGCACGCATTGAGCGCAAGTACAATGTGGCCACGATATTCAAACGCGCACATGGCCAGGGGCGAATTCAAGGAATTGAAGGAATCGAACAATTGCGTGCGGATCTTGGTCCGGCATTGGTCTGGGAGAACCTGCTGCCGATCGGCGCCGAGCGACGCAACTGGTTGCATACACTGACGTCGGATGGCTTCCTCATCGTGCGGCATCCAGATCTGGCCGAAGTGCTGGCGATGGCGGATCGCGTGGGTACGGAATTGCAGCTATTTGCTGGATAAATGGAAACAGCCTCGGGGCCCGGCGCGCGTGTAATCGAGTTTCAACGGCAAGCGAGGCGGCGCTGGAAACAAGGCGCAGTTTTCAGTTGCGAGACGCAGCCTGATCGGTACACTCATCGGGCTCGTTCGGCACATTCACCGGCCCTGCCCCGCTCGGAGACCGCGCATGCACATCGACGTCTACCACGACACCGTCTGCCCATGGTGCCGCATCGGCCTTCGCAACCTGGCAAAGGCTCTGGCGCTTTGGCAAGGGGAGGCGATCACGGTACGTCTGCGGCCCTTCCTGCTCGACCCGGATGCGCCACCAGAGGGTCGTGACTTGCGCAAGTACCTGGCGGCGAAGTACGGCACAGCGGATCCGCAGGCGATGTTGGAGCGCGTCACCATGGCCGGCGCGCAAGTCAATGTCGCGTTTGACTTTTCGCGGGTGGAACGACTGCTGGATTCGAAACCGTCGCATTCGCTGATCGAAGCCGCCGGTGACCAGATGGCCCTTGCCGTAACGGAGGCGGTGCACAAGGCCTACTTTGAAGACGGACGAGACATCAGCGTGGACAAGGTGTTGCTGGACGCAGCGGCGCAAGGCGGCATGGATCGCCGGATGGCGCGCGAGGCCCTGCACGCGTGTGACGCCGAGTCGTTCATCCGTTCCGACGCGCGGGCGGCAGTGCGCAAGGGCGTGCGCGCGGTGCCGCACTTCATCATCGGCAAACAGCACCTGTCCGGCGCACAACCTGTCGAAGCTCTGCTGGCGGCGCTACAAGGGCAGGCGCAGACTACGGATTCGGCGTGCCCGCAGCCCGAGTGCTGACGCCCGCGCCCCACCATGCGACGCCCGACGGCACCTTGATTCCGGCGACGACCTTGGCCTTGCCGGTGGCGACATCGAGCGTGTAGGCGTTGCCGTCCGCGGAAAAGCCATAGAAGACGCCATTCCACCACGCGAGACCATAGAGTTCGCTGACACCGGTAGCGCCGATGACTTTCAAGACCTTGCCATTTTTCGGGTCGACCTGCACGAGCGAATCGGAGCTGCTCATACCCTTGACTGTGGCATATGTGCCGATTCCATCTACTGAAAACGAGTCACCACTCGACGACCAGCCGCCGCCGTACTGGCCCAGATAAACGATCTTGGCGGTCTTGCCGGTGACGATAATCTGATTCCAGCTGCCGCTCGTCGAAATGCCGATGAGGCTCTCGCCGTTCGGATCGACCACGCCCTTTGCGACAAACGTCAAGCCATTGAACGAGTTGGGCAGAGAGGACAGCCAGGCGCAACTTGCCTTGTTCACGCTGCATTCGAATACGTCGTCAAAGGTCACTGCGAACAACTTGCCACTGGAGTCCAAGGCAATGTCGGTCACGGATCCAGGGTTCTTGTCGAAGCTGAAGTAGCCGACCTTCACGAACGCGCCCGCTTTCAGATCGAGGCGGTAGAGGGTGTCGCTGGTGTGGGCGTAGAGGTTGCCGACCGCGCCCGCAGGTGGTGCGGCAACGTCCGGAGCAAGAACGTCCGAAGTATCTTGTATAGGATCAAGCAGTTCACCCCAATCAGCATCCGCACCCGGCGCGTCTGCCGCCGCCGACTGATCGACCAGCGCGCCGTCCGGTGCAAGCGTATCTGCCACCGTGGCATCGCTGGCGACACCGTCTGCGATGTCGACGACTTGGCTGTCGGCGACCGGCCCCCATGCATCGCCGGCCGCGTCGGTGGCGCCGGTTCCGGATCCAGCCGAAGGCGCAGAGCACGCAGTCAGCACGCACAAGATCACGAACCTGCACCCGAATCGCAACGCCATGGTCCACCTCCGGCCGCTAGGAGTCTGTCGGAGAACCTCCAACAGCGATGGATAACTCATTGAAACTACGTGTCGGCGCCAGACTCGACAGACTCCTAGGGAGGCCGCGGCTGCCGGTTCCCATCCGCACGAAAAACCCAATGAATGGCTTCATGGCTTTTCTTGTGCGAATGCCCCAAACAACAAGCACCGATAGAGCTTGGACGGACGATCGTCCGACACACTCCTGGTAGGATCGCCGCTTTTCGCGTAGATGCAAGGGCAAGGTGCCGCGGCGACGCCTACTTCCCTGGCGGATGGAAGACTGGCTTGAAGGGCAGGTCCGCATCATAAGCCTCCTGACTGATCGAGCCATCGCGCAGCAGTTTATCCATGTATTTCGTAGTCTTTTCCTCGTACCACTCGCCCCAGCCGTTGACGCGCATGGTGCCATAGCCCGAGCGCGGACTCGGCTTGATGATCGCCAGGTACACGCCCTCTTTCGGCAGCAACTCCCCGGGAGTCTTTGAAAAAAATGCCCATGCCGCACGCGTGATGCCATACACCTTCGGCCCGAACTCCACGCCGTTGACGTAGATCTCAAGGATACGCTGCTTGCTCAGCACCCTCTCCATCTGCCAGACGATCAGCATTTCCTCGAACTTGCGCGACAAGGCCTTGGTTCGTTTCAGAAACAGGTTCTTGACCAACTGCTGGGTAATGGTCGAGCCGCCGTAGGTGAAGCGGCCCGTCGTCAGATCGATGCCCAGCGCCTTCTCGATCAGACTCTCCGACAACCCTCGATGACGCATGAAGGAATCCTCGGTCGCCCACATGGCGTAGTACACGTACTCCGGCATCTGCGTCAGCGGCGTCCACGATCCGCTGCCCGGGCCGATGTGCACATCGTCCAGCAAGACACCGTTTTCGTTCACGGGTCGATCCCAGTCGGCGCGCAGGAACTCCGAAAGGTCAATTGTTCCGAGCTTGTCGACCGTGCACGGCGTGTCCGCCAACGCGAGATCGACGTCCACGGCGCCCACCATCGGCAATGTCACGGCCACTCCCGCGTGCCAGCCCATCGCGCCATGCGCCTCGATGCGGCCCACCGTTGGCAGGAGGCTGGGCGGTACCGCATGCAGCATCGTGGCGCAATCCTGCATCGGCGCCTCCAACCATGCCCGGACTTTAGGGTTTCTGTCGATGTGCGCAACATCCAACTCTGCCGCCAACCGCGCACCCGACAGATCGATGTCGGGCGCGCGCAGGCTGAGGCTGTCGGGATGGCTGCGCACGCTCAGCGAAAACGGCGCCAGCATGCGAAAGTCAGCGATTGGACGATCGGCAAGGCGCCACCAATCGATACCCATATGGTCAATATCGACCCGCCCTTCCACGTCCAGTTGATCGCCGTCCGGCACCCGCGCTGTCGCGTACACGTCGAGATCCGCGCCTGCGCCGATGCCCATGCCATGCACGCGCGCGGCCAACAGTTGGGCGACGCCCGCCCCCGAGAAGTGCAAGTCTACTGAGTGGGCGCGTGATTGTGGATCGCGCCGCCATTGCGCGCCGATGCGCCCCCAAGGTCCCACCGCATCGACGATCCTGGCGCCGATGTGCAGTGGACGGCCGAGCGTCGTCGTCTTGCTCCAATCCAGCCGACCCTCGCGCAAGCCGAGCAGCACCTTGCCGGCAGCGCCGACCAGGGTGACTTCGGCGCCCTGCACCTGCACGACGAGGTCGTCCGGGACATGGGCCAGCGGCCACAAGCGCTCCAGAGCATCATGGAATGAGAGGATTTTCGCGTGTACTGCCTTCAAGTCGGCCATCCACCGCACGGCGGGTCGCGCGTGCCCATGCGCCGGCGGCGGCGGCGCGGACGCGAGGGCATCCAACTCCTCCTCGTCCTCGTCGGCCCCCGCCATCGGCTCCAGCGGCGTGCGCATTGCGGCCATCGCCTCGGCCTTGCGCCGAATCTCCGGCAGCGACGCCAGGATCGGCGCCGCCAGTGGTAGCGTCAGGACCGGCCGATCCACTTCCAGCCGCTGCCAGGCCAGCGGATGTGCGAGATCGGTTGTCGTCGCCGCCTGAACGGTCGCGCTACCGACATGGACCTCGACACCCTGCCCGGATGCAGAAATCCCAGTTAATTTAACGGCCTTGTGACCCTCCTGTGGCAGCCACGCCACGCGCTCGACGTGCGCGCGGACCTCGCCTGGCCCCGCGACATCGACGCCGCGCAGTTCGGGACCGGTCTTGGACCACGCCGCCCCTGCGATGCGCGCCTCGATGCCCGGCAGCGTCGGCAGCGACGGCACAAGCAACGGCGGCGTTGCGCGCACTTCCGCGGCCATCGGCTGCCGATCCTGCAGCAGCAGATCCGCTTGCAGCGCGCCCTGGCCCGCCACGCCCGCAAACGCGCCGCGCAGGTGCGCCGCCGGTTGACCCAAGTCGATGTCCGCCACGATGCCGTCCAGGGCGAATTCCTGATCCGCCAGCGGTCCAGTTCCGATCTCACGCAAGCGCACCTGGCCACCCGTAACCGAGACCTGGTCGACTCGCTTCGCAAGCCCCTTTCCTTGCTCACCTTCCTCATCCACCTGCGCCTGGCGGTTGCGCCGAATCACCGCACGCAGCCGCAGCCACGTCTCGGGCCGGCCACGTTCGAGCGCAATCCGCACCGCCGGCGCCTGAAGCTCGATGCGGTACGCGCGCTTGGTACCGCGCAGCAGCGCCGCCAGGTCCGGCTGCACGGAGACCTCGGCGATCGTCAGGATGGGCGGCGCCGGGCCCACGCTCAGCGACAC
>Ga0172368_10006419_pt1 | contig 12639 bp, 9 predicted proteins | sample Lak11m_FD_114540 | JGI IMG/M metagenome (GOLD analysis project Ga0172368, IMG submission 114540) | Freshwater microbial communities from Kabuno Bay, South-Kivu, Congo - kab_022012_11m | ecosystem: Environmental > Aquatic > Freshwater > Lake | place: Democratic Republic of the Congo: South-Kivu...
ATTGATGGTGAAAAATTTAACGATGTACAGCAAGTTGTTTCTATAAAATCAGGAATGGTTCTTAAAGTAGGCAAACGTAAATTCATAAAACTTATTTAACTTAGAAAAAGAAAGGGACGAAAATTGTATCTACCAACAAAAGTTTTTTTTACCAAAGGTGTTGGAAGACACAAAGAGTACTTAAGCTCTTTTGAACTTGCATTAAGAAGTGCAAGAATCGAAATCTGCAACCTTGTTACAGTCAGCAGTATTTTTCCGGTTGGTTGTAAACGTGTTTCAATTGAAGAAGGTGTAAAATTAATTACACCTGGTCAAATTACTCACTGTGTTATGGCTCGTAACTCCACAAATGAACCGAATAGATTAATTGCTGCATCCTTGGGAGTTGCATTACCTGCAGATAATAATGCTTACGGTTATTTATCAGAGCATCATCCATTTGGGCAAACAGAAAAAGTTTGCGGTGAGTATGCTGAAGATCTTGCAGCAACAATGCTTGCCTCAACTCTTGGTGTTGAGTTTGATCCGGAAAAAGATTGGAGTGAGCGCGAAGATATTTATAAAATGTCCGGTAAAATAGTTCGCAGTTTTAACGTAACTCAATCTGCTGAAGGTGATAAGAGTGGATTATGGACAACAGTAATTGCTGTTGCTGTTTTTCTCCCTTAAAAAAGTAAAGCAAAATATTTGGTAACTGAATATTCTTTCTGGTTTATTTTTTCCGCAGTTATAGCGGTAATGCTTTTTATTGATTTATATGTTACCGACCACAGACGCGGAAGAATTTCTTTAAAGGCAAGTCTTATCTGGAGCGGTGTATGGATTTTCACCGCTCTTTCTTTTAATCTTTTCTTATACTTTTATCTTGAAGCCGGACATCAAAAAGCAATTGAATTTTTAACTGGTTATATAATTGAAAAATCACTTTCGGTTGATAATCTTTTTGTGTTCTTGATGATTTTTAGTGTTATGGATATTAAACCTGAAAATCAGCCGCATATATTAAAATGGGGAATTTTAAGTGCAATTGTTTTTAGGATTATTTTCATCTTTGCAGGTGTTGCGCTTATAAATTTGTTTCATCCGATTATTTATGCTTTTGCTGTAATATTACTTTTTGCAGCATATAAAATGGCATTTGGAAGTGAACAAAAAATTGATGTGGAGAATAACTGGATAATAAGATTTGCAAAAAAATATTTTAGTCTTAATACCGATTATAAAGGCAAAAAGTTTTTTATAAGAAAAAATAAAAAAACTTTTATAACCACAACATTTTTAACTTTATTATTAATCGAATCATCAGATATAGTTTTTGCCGTTGATTCGATTCCAGCGATAATTGCAATAACAAAAGATACGTTTATAATTATTTCATCCAATATTTTTGCGATACTTGGTTTGCGCGCTTTATATTTTGCTTTAGCCGGTCTTGTAGATTTGTTTGTTTACTTAAAATATGGTGTTGCAATAATTTTATTTTATGTTGGAATTAAAATGCTGCTTTCGGAGTTTTATAAGATACCAACTGAAATTTCATTAATAATTATTATTACATTTCTTGCCGGATCAATTTTTTTATCACTTATTAAACGTAAAAGTACTTCTAACTAATCCAACCGAATGAACGATAACAGCAGATAATAATCCAACAATCATTGGTTCAATTTCATATAACATTCCATTAAAATTATCTCGTATAAACATCCAGACAATGCTTGATGTTAAGGCTAAAATAATTTCAACAAGTATAAACCTGCTTGATATTCTTAATTTTGTGTAATAAGAACTAATGACTGGTAAAATAATACCTGGAATAAATAACGAACCTATTGTGTACCATATCTCTACAACCGAAGGAATTAAATATGCAATTATAATAGATAAAACTCCCGTTACAACAATCCCGATTGCAGTGTAAAGTTTTAAATTATTTTCATCCGGAGTTTTTTTTATGCGGAAAATAAAATCTCTGCCAATTGTAGCTGCACTAAGAAATAAAAAACTATTTAAAGTAGAAATTATAGTTGCAAACATTGCAGCATAAAATATTCCTTTAATACCACTTCCTAAAACTTTCTCGGCAAATAAAGGATAAGCCATCATTGGCTTAGATAAATCAGGCAAAATTGCTTTTGCAAATAAACCTGTTGAAGTAGTTAAGAAATCAAACAAAGCAAAAAATATTATTGAGATTAGAATTCCATTTCTTGCAACCTTACCATCTTTTGCAGCATAAGTTCTCTGATGAAAACCGGGATCAGCAAAAGTCCACAAAGCAATTAAAAACCAAACTAAAATAAATGCAGGAGAAGTTCCGCCTGTGATCATCAAATGATTTTTTGGCAGATTATCTTGTAAATAATTAAATCCGCCATAAGTAGAAACAGCAATTATAAGCGCTAGAATAAATCCCACAAACATTACAAAAAATTGGAAAGCATCAACATAAATGTTGGCACGAAAACCACCTTTGATTAGATAAGCACCGGAAAGTATGATACTAAAAATCAATGAGATTATGATCGGCAAATCAAAAACCATTGAGATTAAGTTTGCTGTCATTAATAAATATGGAGCCGGTGAAACTAAAACAAAAACTATTATTGCCGAAATTAACCCAACATTTTTGCCGTACACATCTGTAAGTTTATCGGGAATTGTAAATAATGATGCTTCACGAATTTTTTTAGCAAAAAATATTGCAAACAAAAATGCAAAGAAGTAATATGGAAAACCCTGCGTAAACCAGCTTACCAAACCATAACGATAGGTAAACTCTCCTACTCCAATTATTCCACCATACCAGGTTGAAACGCTGATTAGAACGTACAAAAAAAGATTTAATTTGCGTCCGGATAAAAGGTAATCTTCTGAGTTTGATTTTGTTTTTTGTGATGATACAAATCCAATAATCAAAATGGTAATAAAGAAAAAAACAATTACTGCAATATCTAAATAACTAAAAGAGATCATTATTTTTTATAATATTAAAATCACGAATAACAAAAACAATTCCATTTTTTATTTTAAGGTTTACAAGAGATGATGTTGAAACATTAGAAGTACTTTCCCTAACTCCAAATGGAAGTTTTGTATTATTTAATTTATACTTTAACCCCGAACTTGTAACGCTCGTATTATCATTAAAAGCATATAACGAAATCGTTTCTCCAATTTTTGATTTAATAGTAATATCTGAGTTTACTGGAATAAGAAAAGAATTTTCCGCAATTAAAAACATTTTAATTTTGTTAAAGAACTTTATAATTATTCCAAGATTGCAAATTGTATGATCTAATCTATCACCGGTAACACCGAGTAAAATAACTTCTTCAAATTTATTTTTTATTGCAAACTTTAAACATTTTTCTACATCAGTATCATTCTGCCGCTTTATCTTAATTACTTTAGTTTTGTTTTTATAAAATTTTAGAACAGATTTTTCAACACTATCAAGATCTCCAATAATGTAATCTGGTATAACTCCAATTTTTTTGGCAGAATTTGCTCCACCATCAGCACAAATTACTGTGTTGTATCCTTTTTGATAAAAATAATCAACAGTTTTTTTTAATGGTGCATTTCCATTAGCAATTATCATACATTTTTTCATTTTACAATCCGATTTGAATTCCAGCAATAAAATTTCTTTCAGCAGCCGGAAAATATTCTTTTCCAATAGCATAAGCTGAATAAAGGTTATCAAACAAATTATTTATTTGAATAAATATTTTTGAGTTTGTTGCTCCGTTAAAAATATTAAACTCATAACTTGAGAAAAGATCAACAACAAAATAAGCATCATTAACATTATCGTTATAATCAACAAATCCTGGATAGGATAAAAGATACTCGTTGAGTTTATCAGCAAAATTATCTGAATAAAGTTTTCCTACATACTTTGAATTTATCTTAAATAAGAAATCAGAATAAATTAATTGTATTCCAAAGTTCGCCATAAAATCCGGAAATCCGCTGATACTATTTTCATTCAAGTTTAGCCATTCAGTTTCGCTAAAGTAATGTTTCCCTTCCACAATTTTGTTTTGGCTGTAACTTGCATTACCAAAAACTTCAAGTTGCTCAATCGGTTTGATTATGAAACTAAACTCAACACCAGTATGCGAAGTTTGATCAACGTTGCCAGTAATTGGCTGACCAAATCTATCTACTTTACCGTTCTTGACAATTTCATTTTCAAAAAGCATATAATACAAATTAAGATTTAGCGATAGAATATTTGATTGATGAGAAACTCCAAGTTCAAAATCATTCATTGTTTCTGGTTTTACTAATGGTGAATTGAAATTGTAAGTATCATTACTATTTAATTCAAAGTTTGGTAATTCACCCGCACTTGATTCTGCTGCGTCATAATAATTTTTTAATCTTGGTTCGCGGGAAACTCTGGCAAACGAAATAAAAATATTTTGATTATCATTTTGTTTATAATTGACCCCAATTCTTGGGTTTACAAAAAGATTACTTACAGAAAAATTATTTCCTAAATATTTTTCATCATATAATCTATACTTATGATAAGTGATTTGAAGTTCGCCAAGTAAATTTATTTGGTTTGTTAGATTATAGGATTCATTTATAAATCCGCCAAAAATATTTTTTAATCCTTTATAGAAGTAATATTGATAATCTTTAGTAACTCCTGCTGTCAGATTTTCTGCAAAATTAATATTGCCCCAATGTTCAGAACGATGAAATCGAAGTTCGCCGCCAATAATTAATTTTCCATTCCCATGATCAAAACTAAATTTTGGAATCCAGCCGAATTGTTTATTTTCAACTTTGGCTCTAATAAGTGCATTTGTTGGAATAATAGTGGTATCATATCCATTTAAGTTAAGTCTAAAATAATCATCGTAGTATATAGACCACGATCCATCATAATCAAAATAGCCAGATCCAAGTACAAGAAACAATGCAGAGTTTAATTTCATCAAATCATTTATTTGATATTCATTCAATAATTCAAAATGCGGCTGTGAGAAATTTTCTATTTCTTCTTTTCTCCTATCAAGAACATAAGCATAATTTTTTCCAGTTGAATCAACTTCCCAATAAGAAAGATTTTCTTTTCTAAGATTTTTATCTTTAACAGCAAACTTTGCAATTCCATTATAAGCAAGCCCATCAGATATTGGTCCACCAAACAAATTTAATTGCGATGTTAGTTTATCATCATATCTTACAACAGAAAAATGATAAGAATTAAATTTGCTCCAGGATTTATCTCTATACCCATCGCTTAAGATTTGTGAAAGCTTTGCATAGACTGAATATTTATTGCCGATAAGTCCGCTTGAAAAAGATGCACTATATTTTTTTGTATTAAAAGTTCCTAAGGAAGTAGAAATATCAAACTTTGGTTTATCAGAAAATGGTGAAGTGATAATATTAATTGAACCTCCGATTGCTGGATAACCAGAAACTCCTGATCCAGAACCTCTTTGTACTTGAATAAGTTCAGTACTTGCTAACAAATCAGGAAAATCTAACCAATAAACATTGTGATCTTCAGGATCGTTTTGTGGAATACCATTTATTAATACTGAAATTCTTCGTTGATCAAATCCGCGGATGCTTAAATAGTTATATCCAATTCCGTTTCCATTTTCAGAATAAAATGTGGTTGAAGGCAGCTGCGATAAGTAATTTGGAACATCCTGAACAATGTAATCTTCTTCAATTTCTTTCTGATTAATTTTATCAAAAGCAATTGGTGTGATACCTTTTTTGCCAACACTTGCCTCAATCAGAATTGTTTGTGAAGGCAGAATAGTTTTATCAAGAGTTATCATTAGTTCACCCGAAACAAAATCAGAAACAGGAATTGAGATTTCTTTATATCCAACAAAACTTATTTTTAATACATCATTTGTATTAAACTTTCCGATGAGCTCAAATTTACCTTTAGAATCAGTTGTGGTTCCACTGTTAGAGCCGACGATAATAAGATTTGCAAGTTGTAGAGGTTCTTTTGTCTCAGCGTCAAGTACAATACCTTTAATTGATATGACTTGCGAGAAAATTTGAATTGAAAAAAGAAAAAAAAGAATGAACATTTTTTTCATAATTACTCCTAAAAAAATAGCCGTTTGGAAAAACGGCTAATAAAAATTCATTCTTTCGCCCGTTTTCCTACGCTGGCATTATCCAGATCAGGTTTTAGGGTATTATCTCAGATATCCCACGGGTAAGTGGAATAACACCCCTAACGGCTAGGGTTAATAAGTATGTTATTTAAGTTTTAGTTTAGTCTAAGTTTTTGTCCAAATTTAATTTTATTATCAGTAATGTTGTTAAGTGATTTTAATTTAGCTACAGTAGTTTTATTCTTCTGTGCAATTGAAAAAAGTGAATCACCTTTTTTTACAATATAAGTACTTGAATTATTTTTAGAAACTTTTGTTGTTTTTGTTGTTTCAGTAGAAATGTCATTAACATTTGCATCAGAATAAAGTTTAATGGTACTGCCAGCAAGTATTTTATTGCCAGAAATATTATTCCATTTTTGAATCTCAGAAACTTTAACTCCATATTTTTCAGCAATACTGCCAATTGAATCACCAGGTTTAATCTTATAATAATTTACATTAGATGAGTTCTTTGTAGTGTTATCACCATAAGATGTTGTGGTAGTGCTATTGTATATTTTTAATGTTTTGCCTGCAAGTATTTTATTACTTTTTATATTATTCCATTTTTTAATTTGATTTGTGGAAACGCCAAATTTATCTGCAATTTCACCAAGACTATCACCTTTTTTAACTTTATACTTAAATAGATTGTTTTTGGTTACTGTGTTCTTTGGTTCATTTACACCTACATAATTTTGTCCGCCATCAGGGTATATTCTAAGATTTCTGCCAGACATAATTTTGTTGCCAGAAATATTATTCCAATCTCTTAATTGATTAACGCTTACACCATATTTGGCAGCAATTAATCCAAGAGTTTCACCGCGCCTAATTTTATGATAAACTATTCCAGCTTTTTTGGTCGTTTTTGTTTTTGTAGTTACTAAATTAGAATTAGTTTCAGTTTCCGTAGTTCTATCAAGTGAAGCATAATAGTCCTTCATCTCTTCAGGAACGTAAATGGTTAATGATTGACCAACTTTTATTGAAGAAGTGTAAGCAATGTTATTCCAGTTTCTTATATCACTAACTCTGGAATTAAATAAATCTGCTATACCAAGAAGGCTATCATCATTTTTAACCTTATAGGAAACTGCAACGCTTCCTTCCGGAATTATTGAGGCAGAAGATTCTTCGATTATATTACCAACATTATCATTCTGTGCAACTTCATTATCTATAATTGTTTCTTCAGTAATTTCGTTTGTTGTTTCATTAACGGCTGCAACATCATTTGTTACCTCATTTTGGTTATCCTGAGTAAGATTAGCATAAGGAGAAACATACTGATCATTACCATTTTGAGTATTGTTATCCTGAGCAACCTGTGTATCAGTATTATCCGAAAAATCATCAACATTTAGATTAGTTAATACCGGAATTCTTAATTGCAATCCTGCATACAATTTAGATTTTGTAGATATATTATTTGCATCTGCAAGATCATTTTTGCTGATACCGTAACGATTTGCAATTTTTGTTACAGTTTCACCTTTTCTAACTGTGTGAACTAAAAAAGTTCTTTTAGCTGTTTCAGGAATATTCTTCATATTAGAAGCAAATATTTCCATAGAGCCTTTAGGTATTTTTAATGGATAACCACCAGAAAAATTAGATGGCGTAGAAAGTTGTGTTAATTCAGGATTCAATTCTTGCAGCGTATTCAAATCAGTATTTGCACAAGTAGATAAGAATTGCAAATCTATTGCTCCATCAACAGTATAAGTATCATATTCAAATGGTTTGTGATAGTTAATATTAGTAAAACCATATTTTTCAGGTTCCATTGCAATAATACTTACAGCAATATAAATCGGAACGTAATTTCTGGTTTCTTGAGGAAGATGAGGACGAACTGACCAGAATGAATTATCATTTGCTTTTCTTAATGCACGTGTAACTCTGCCTTCACCGCAATTGTAAGCTGCCAATGCTAAGTACCAATCACCTAAACTTGTATATAAATCTTTTAAATGTTTTGCAGCAGCGTAAGTGGATTTTACAGGATCGCGTCTTTCATCATAATAAAAACTTGTTTCTAATCCATAAAGTTTTCCAGTGCCTTTAATAAATTGCCATAAACCTACGGCACTTGCCCATGATCTTGCAGTAGGATTAAGTCCGCTTTCCATCATACTTAAATAAACTAATTGTTTAGGAGCACCAACTTCATCAAAAACTTTTGTCATCATCGGAAAATATCTGCCAGATCTTTCGAGCCATCTTCTCATAGCTCCACTGCCTTTACCTGTAAAGTAATCTAACCATTGCTGAACATAAGAATTAACTTCTAAAGGGATATCAGCAGGGATAACAACTCTTTCTCTTTCTTCTAACTTTGTAATTTCACTTTCAATTTCGGGAACAGAATCTTTCATCCACTCTTCGTAAGCAGCAAAAGAAATTCCTTCTGGCAGTTCATTTAATCCATCAACAAAGTTTTTATAATCATCAATAATTGAAGTTTCCAATTCTACATAAGCGGCATTGTTATCAATTCCGGGATAATAACTTAAGTTATTTATTATTCTTAAAGCAGCTTCATAATTTTCAACCGTTTCTTTTGTACTGTTAAGTTCTTGCTTTCTTAATGCTAATACATAATACTGTCTTGCTTCCTCAAGCATTTCTGAAACAATTCCAAGTCTGTTTGTATTAACTTGTTCGGTCTGATTTTGATTTGTTATTTCGGGCGAGCTTGCACAAGATGTGATGAGCAATGAAATAAAAACAGTTATTGGAATCAGAATAAACTTCTTCATTAGTTCTCCGGTAAAAAAATGACTGTTGCAATATAATTCATCAAAGGTTCTTAATCAAGTAAAATTTCAAATCAATTATCTTAACTCTAAGTTATTTAAACACTTAATTTTTCATAAAGGGATATTGTTATGCTTTTTTCGTGGATTTAAATCCACTTTGTCCTTTAATAATTCAAACGCATTAATCAATATTTTTTTAGTATGCTTTGGTTCGATAACGTCATCTAAAAATCCTCTTTCTGCTGCGATATAAGGATTTGCAAATTTTTCAACATACTCGTTAAGTTTTAGTTCAAGCTCAAGTTCAGGATTTTTTGCAGATTCTATATCTTTTTTGAAGATAATCTCAACTGCTCCTTTTGGTCCCATTACTGCAATTTCTGCTGTTGGCCAGGCGTAATTAAAATCTCCGCGAATATGTTTTGAGTTCATCACGTCGTAAGCGCCGCCATAAGCTTTTCTTGTTATCAAGGTAACTTTTGGAACTGTAGCTTCACTAAATGCAAATAACAATTTGGCACCATGCCTAATTATTCCATTCCATTCCTGTTCCGTGCCAGGCAAAAATCCAGGCACATCAACTAAAACTAAAAGCGGAATATTAAATGCATCACAAAAGCGAACAAATCTTGCACTTTTTACCGATGCATTAATGTCTAAAACTCCCGCCAAAACTTGCGGCTGATTTGCAATTATGCCGACACTTTTTCCACCAAGTCTTGCAAAACCACAAATTATATTTTCAGCGTAATCTTTATGTACTTCAAAAAAATCTTCATCATCAACAAGGTTGATAATAATTTCTTTCATATCGTAAGGTTTGTTTGGATTATCTGGAATTATCTTACAAAGATTTTCATTTTCTTTAAGATTATTGAAATCAAAATCTTGATCTTCCGTTTTGTCTTTAAAATTTAGTGGAATAAAACTTAAAAGTTTTTTTACATTTAACAGAGTTTCAACTTCATTATCAAAAACAAAATGTGCAACACCACTTTTTTGTGCGTGCGTATCAGCTCCACCCAGATCTTCCGAAGAAACTTCTTCGTGAGTAACAGTTTTAACCACGTTTGGTCCAGTTACAAACATATAACTTGTTTTGCGTGTCATAAAAACAAAATCTGTAATTGCTGGTGAATAAACTGCTCCACCAGCACACGGACCAAGTATGACAGAGATTTGCGGAACAACTCCGCTTGCTAAGGTATTGAGTAAAAATATATCTGCATAACCTCCAAGACTGTTTACACCTTCCTGAATTCTTGCACCTCCGGAATCATTAAGTCCGATAACAGGAATTCCAGCTTTCATTGCAAGTTTCATAATCTTAACAATTTTTTCAGCATTAGTTTCTGACAGCGAGCCGCCAAATACCGTAAAATCTTGTGAAAAGATTGCAACAGGTCTCCCATTAATTTTTGCAAAACCAGTTACAACACCATCACCAGCAAAGTTTTGTTTTTCTAATCCAAAATCTTTTGCACGATGTTTAACAAATATTCCAATTTCATCAAAACTACCTTCATCAACTAATAACTCAATTCTTTCACGGGCAGTTAATTTACCTTTATCGTGCTGGCTTTTTATTTTCTGCTCTCCCCCGCCAAGTTTTGCAGCTTCGATTTTTTGTGATAGTTCTTCCAGTTTACTTTTCATAAAAATCCTGTTGGAATAATTAAACAGTATGATTTAGAAATGGATTATTTTTTTTCTCTTTTCCTATTGTACTCGATTCTCCGTGACCAGGAAATATTTTTGTATCATCAGGAAGTGTGAACAGTTTGTTATTGATGCTTTCAATAAGAGTATCATAATTACCGCCCCACAGATCGGTTCTGCCAATACTTTCATTAAATAGAACATCACCAGTTATGCAGGCTTTTATATCAGGGATATAAATACAAAACTCGCCTGCTGTGTGTCCAGGAGTAAATAAAAACTCAAGTTCAGATTTTCCAAGTATTAATTTTTTATTTTCAGTTAGATATTCATCAGGTAAGATTGAGATAGAAAAATCCATCCCAACAAAGCTTGCCTGCATTTTTGCATTTTCAATCAATGGTAAATCTAATTCTGGAGCAAAATAAATTGGATTATATTTTTTCTTTACAAACTCACAACCTAAAATATGATCTATATGACAATGAGTATTAATAAGATATTTTATATTAAGATTTTTTTCGGTAATGAAAGATTCTAATTCATTTTCCTCATCAATATCACTACAACCAGGATCAACAATAGCACTATCTAAAGTTTCATCATCCCACAGAATGATTGTGTTTTCAGAAAATAAATTGAATGTAAATATTTTTATTTGAATCAAACTTATCTCTTAAAATTATTTTTTATTCTTGTGAATATTTTTTTATTGTAAGTGTTAAAATTATCCTTAGTCTCTTCTATCGAATCACCACCAAACTTTTGTAAAAAGAATTTTGCAAGTGACCACGAAATCATTGATTCTGAAATAACAGCACAAGCCGGAACAGCCACAAAATCACTTCTTTCTCTTCTTGCATCAACTTTTTTCATTGTGGATAAATCTATACTTTCTATTGGAGACATTAAAGTTGCAATTGGTTTCATTGCAGAACGAACAATTATTGGCAAACCTGTAGAAACTCCGCCTTCAATTCCACCAGCTCTATTAGTTTTTCTGCCGATAAAATCTTTTTGTGAAATTATTTCATCGTGAGATTTTGAACCAAATTTATCTGCTAATAAAAACCCTTCACCAACTTCAACAGCTTTTACTGCGTTAATAGACATTATTGAGTGAGCAATTTCAGCATCAAGTTTTGTATCATAGTTCATAAAACTGCCAAGACCAACAGGAACACCGGTTGCAACTGTAATAAAAGTTCCGCCTAAAGTATCCCCTTTTTTCTTAGCTGATTTAATTTTATTGATAATTTTTTCTTCTTGTGTTTGTTCCAAAACTCTTACCAAGCTTTTATCAGATTTAATTGATAATGAATTTGCTTTAAAATCTTTTGGAAATAAATTGTTAAATAATTTTTCAGAATAGTTTTTGTTTGGATAAATCCCGCCAATACTTTGAACAAAACTTCCAATTGATATCCCAAATTCCTCAAGGAATCTTTTTGCAACCGAACCTGCCGCAACACGCGCAGCCGTTTCTCTTGCAGATGATCGTTCTATTGAATTTCTAATATCATCAAAATTGTATTTTGAAATGCCTACTAAATCCGCGTGACCTGGTCTTGGAACAGAAATCTTTTGTACTTTTTCATTTATTGGATCAACTGACATTAACGTTGTCCAGTTTTCCCAATCACTGTTTCTGATTAACATAGAAATTGGTGAACCTAAAGTTTTTCCAAATCTCACACCTGATAAAATTTCTGCTTTATCAGTTTCAATTTTCATTCTTAAACCACGACCATAACCAAACTGTCTGCGTTTAAGCTCTTCATTTATGTAGCTTTCAGAAATTTTTAAGTTTGATGGAAATCCATCTACAATTGTTGTTAAAGCTTTACCGTGTGATTCGCCTGCAGTAAGGAATCTAATCATTAACTCTCCTAAGGTTTTAGCAAATATAAAAAAAACGTCCCGAAATAATCGGGACGTTTAAAGAAAATATTTAAGTTTCTTTAGTCAGGTATTTCAAGTCCAACAAATCTTGTATTGCCTTCTTTATCCTGAACTTTTAATAAAACCGCTTTACCTTTTTTGCTGTCAATAATATTTTC
>Ga0172368_10006420_pt1 | contig 12639 bp, 10 predicted proteins | sample Lak11m_FD_114540 | JGI IMG/M metagenome (GOLD analysis project Ga0172368, IMG submission 114540) | Freshwater microbial communities from Kabuno Bay, South-Kivu, Congo - kab_022012_11m | ecosystem: Environmental > Aquatic > Freshwater > Lake | place: Democratic Republic of the Congo: South-Kivu...
CCAGCAGGTCGGCAGCCGCGCCGCGCACTTCTTTCCGCTTATCATCCAGCGCGCTTTCCAAAAACGACTCATCGTCCTGACCTAAACCGACCGCCAGCGCCGGCAGCCGGCTCTCGCGCGCCTGCGGGTCCAGCGTGGGCCATTCCACCGCCAGCTCTTCGCGCGCTCGCGCCGGGTCCTGCCGCCGCCGGGCAGCGAAATCGGCGGTATCCGTCTCACCGGCCACATACGCCCAGCCAGGATGCTGCCGCGCCAGCCATCGCCCACGCTCCCCGGCCACGGCGGCGATCGTTTCGCGCAGCGCGCCGTGCTGCCGCCCCCGCTCCAGCAGCGCCGACAGATAATCCTCCGGGACACGCGCGCCTGATCCCTGCAGCAGCGCCAGCCACTCGGGCAGCACCTCGTCGTGCTGCCCGCACATCATCACCGCCAGGCATTCCCGCGCGTGCGAGGGGCAGTCCGGCCTGCCGTCGGCAGGCGCTGGCGCGGGAAGCGGCTCGCTGTCCACCGTCGGCGTCGCTCCTGCCCGCCGATACAGGCTAACCACCGCTGCCGCACCGAGCAGTTGATGCTCCTTATCCTGATCCCGCAGCTTCGCCAGCATAATCCCCAGCGGGCCGTCAGCCGCGAGGTTGACTTGCTGCCGTTCGGTCCCGAGCACCGCGGTCGATGTCAGACTTTCCCATATTTCCATGCAAGCCTCCCTTTCGGCATGCGGTGTGGCGCGCCGCTTTCCCTTTTTTGGAGTGCGGTGGCCGCAGACGCCGCTTTCCCTTCATGTAAGGCTTCCGCATAAGCATCACGTCAGGCCTCTCCACCCGGTATCATTACCGGCTTTATAGGTGCAACGTTATTCTCAAGCGATCACCTTACGCACAGTGAAAGCGGCGTCTGTGGCCGCCGCACTCCCAAAAAGGGAAAGCGGCGCGCCACACCGCACTCCAAATCATTCCTCGATCGCTGTCAGGGGCACAAACCGCTCTCTCGTCCATGCGCCGAGGGGCAGCAGCCGGTCGCCGTCCCATTCGCCGAAGAGCGATACTGGATGCCCACCGCTGAAGGCGAGCAGCTCCCAGGGGAAGGCGAAGTCCGGCGCCAGCGGGAGCAGGTGGCCGGCGTCATCGCGGACGATCCAGCGGCTGTCGCGCTGCACAGGGTAAACGGCGTCCAGCGCCAGCGGGAACTGCTCCAGCCACGGATATTTGGTCAAGGCACCGGCATAGGCTTTGCAGGCTTCCGCGACAGTGGCATACGGAGAGATGGCGGGCGGCGCGGTTTCCGACGTTTGCTGGGTTTTCAGCAGCGCGCGCAGCGGGTAGCCGCCGGGGTAGAAAACGATCTCCGCATCGAGTTGCGTGCCGGGGATGAGCAGAGATTGGATGGCCTCTTTGCCGGCGGCATACTGCAGGATCAACGCCGTCCGTCTCGTGTTGGTGCCCCACAGCCAGGTGCGCTGCACGCGCAGGCGGTCTTCCCGCTGCACCCGCTGGCCGAGTACCGCCCAGCGGTCGGCAATGCCGTCGCCCGCCAGCAATTCATCCTGACTCCGCGTGAAGCCGATCAGCGCGCGGATGTCGGCTTGCGCCGGTTCCGGCAGTGTATCAATGCGCTTATAGCGCTCCAGCAGCAGATGCAGCTTCCCGAGGCGCTCGAGCAGTCGTTCCTGCCAGCCGTCGCCGGAGGAGGAAATGTCCGCCATTTGCCGCACCAACCGCGCCACGCCGGAGGCCTGCGCGTCCACCAGGCGCTTTGCCGTATTTTCCCAGAAGGCGCGCGGCTGCGCCTGCGCCGCCCCCAGACCCTGGCGCACCAGGTCGCACAGCCAGCGGTCCAGCTCCTCCAGGCCGCGCGCGACGTTCTCCTCGCGCTTGGCGGCGCGTTTCGCCTGCGCCTTCTCGTCCACCGGTTTCGGCTCCGTGGCTGCCGGCGTGGTTTTCTGCTCTTCTCGCCTGGCGCGCCCGGCCAGCCAGTCGGCCACCCACGCCGGCGGATCACCCCGCGGGAAGAGGCCCGGTTGATTCACCAGCAACAGATACAGGCCCAGCCCGTGCTTGCAGGGAAACTTGCGGCTGGGACAGGAGCACTTAAAGGCGGGGCCGTTCAAATCGATGCGGGTCTGATACGGGATGCTGGCGCTGCCGGCACACTCGCCCCACGCTGCACCGTCCGCGCAACCGAGCGTGACCCACTTCCCCGGGCTGGCCAATCCCTGCCCGGCTTTGGCGGCGCCGGCGTCCGGCGCCAGCGCGAGGATCTGTTCCACGGAGAGAAGCGACGCCATGCCCGTGCCTCCTGTTGGTAGCGTATAACTTTAATATTACCATACTCATGTTTGCTTATCAAGCGATTTGTAAAAAAATTTTAGTGTGTTATGACCGTGAGGCAAGGGACACTACGCACCATTCACCACACGCCGTGCCCTGCGCTTCGCCCTGTGGTCCGGCGGGCCGTTGCGCAGGCGTTTGAGCTCCTGCACCGTCTGAGCAATGACCAGCAGCGCGCAGACAAAGGTGATGGCGGCGGTGAGCGGGATGAAATAGTGTTCGAGGAAGTGGGTATATGTCCCGGACGAGCCCGCATAAATGTCGGGTATGATCAGCGAGGCGATGGCGAACAGCGGATTGCCGAGAAAGAAAATCATCCCATCGCTGGATTGGAACAGCTTGTGGATGACCTGGGGATACTCGACCAGGGCCGCCAGCCCGATGCCGGCGATGCCGGCCCACAGCGTGAAATTTGCCAGACGCGACAGGGTATGGCGGAAGACCAGGCCGATGAGGATGGACAGCACGGCGGTGGGGATCAGCGCCAGCAAGGCGCAACTGCCGGCGGCGAAGACGACGAAGGGAATATCATGCCAGCCCGCACTGGGGACGCTATCGAACATCGATATGAACATGAAGATGAACAGCGGAATGACGGCCAGCCAGATGACGCAGAGGCAGTAGGCCACCGCGACGGCGGTGGCGGTCTTCGCGTAGCGCGTGGAACAGTACAGGGCGATGGACCCGAACAGGGTGACGCTGACGAAAATCAGCACCAGTGACCAGAGCATCTGCCCCGGGTCGATGCCGCCAAGCAGGAAGGAGATGGCCCACACCGGCAGCGAGCAGAGCAGTACCACCACCAGGAATCCGAGCGAGGAGAGCAGCTTGCCCAGTACGATGTTCGTGCAGGACAGGCGAGTGAGGAGCAGCAGATCCAGGGTTTGCTGTTCGCGCTCGATGGAGATGGCGCCCGCCGTGAGGGCCGGGGCGATCACCGCGCAGAGGATGCCTTCCAGGATCACCAGGCCGACGAACAGCGACTTGCCGATCTCGGCCATGTTGCTGTAGGCGTCGATCGTCCCGCCCCCGGCATAAGTGTTCCACTGCGAACCGACGATCAACAGGCCCACCAGGATGGTGAGCCCGGTGGTGATGAAGAGCAGGATCGGGGCGCGAATACCCCGCATGCGCGAGCGCATCTCCTTCATCAACACCGGCAACGCCAGGCTCGGTCGCCGGCGGTTGCGCACTGGGCGCTGGCATACAACATCCATGGTCATGCTCCTGCGCAATGTATTAGTGATATGTGATACCACTCACGACTTACTTATCACTAATCCCTGATCACTCAACACGTTCCGCGACAGTGATCGCCACGGCATTGGGGTAGTCCCCGAAGGTATAGGTCGTATCGGCCTTCGTCCGGTTGCCTGAATTCGTGCGGCAATAGAGGCGGAAGGCGCGGGATTGTCCGGGGTCAATCTGCAGCGACGTGGAGCCCGGAAGAAGTCCCTTCGCCGGGGGAGTATCCCCGCCGAACACCGTCACCAGCGGCAGCAGCGTGGACGACGTGTTATTGGTCAACACCACCACTTTGCCCTCAGCGATCGAGCCGCCTTTTCCCCCCGCGTCTTTCGCACTGGTAAAGGTGATTGGCGTAAATTCGGGACTGAAGCACATGACCGTGCCTTCATCGCCGCCGTGAAACATGATCTTCGCACCGGCAGATGTCAGCAGCCGGCTGTGCCCATCGGCAAAGGTGGCAATATAGCTGCCCGCATGGCGCGCCGCGATATCGTCCTGCATTTGGATCAACGACTTATGCGCATCGGCCAGCGCCAGTAATCCGGCAGGGTCGGTCATGGCATCCCTGGGCAGACCGTAGAGATGATAATTCAGTCCGTAATCGGTCGTGGCCTGCTCCCGGGTGCTGCTCGGACAACGCCAGACTTTCGTCGAGGCGACAGACGGCGCGAGCGCCTGCTGCCAGAGTGCGCCGTCGGCCACGCCGGCCATGCCGGGAAACGTCTCTTTATTATCCTGCGCCAACGTCTCCAGGGCGAAGTAGAGCTGATGCTGATTGCTGATACAGGTGGTCTGGCGCGACTTCTCCTGAACACTGGAGAGCACTGGCAGCAGGAAGGCGGCCATCACGATGATAGTGGCGACCAACACCAGGATCTCGACGAATGTGAACGCCGAGCGTATACGGATCATGCTCCAGGATCTCCTCTCCAGTGCCACGGCTCGTCCCTTCCCGCCGGTGCCGGAATCGCGTCATCGCTCGCTGCCGCGAGAATGATACCTGCAGGATAACAGGCCAATTGCGGATTGGCAAGAGGGGAGGCCTGCGAAGGAATCCAGAGCCGCGGGTCATTTGCCCGCGGCCTGGACCGGCACGGTAAGCGCCGCAGGGGTAAAAATTCTGTGGCGAGATTATTTCGCTATTTTCATTGTCGCATAAGACTTGCAGGCAGAACCTGAGCGTGAAATGACCTGGCGCCAGGAATTTTTGTGAATATTCGTCGCATGATTTGAAAACGGTTAGATTCACCTTGAGGCGGGAACGGATGACAGTATAATAAAAATGTAGTGCATAGTATTTATTTGCATTACATTTGTTCTGTGTTACAATGATGCCCGGCGCTCGAGATTCACCGGATGCCGGCACGATCAGCGCGAAGTCATCCCGGTTGTCCGCGTGTTCGAACAGGGGGAACCTCCCCCATGCATATGGTCTTCATCACATCCCGGAACAATCACCCGGTAGGGTGAGTTGTCCGGCGAGAGTAGATTTCAAAGGAGCATATTTCCTCGTGAATTTACGATATATGAGCCTGGCGTTCGTGTTGGGCGCCGGATTACTGACCGCGCCAATCAGCATGGTCTCCCAGGCGGATTATCTCGTGGAACGAGCGCAATATACTATTGTGACTCCGCAACCGGACCAATCGTTGTCCGCGCAATTTCCACAGCTCGCCAATCAAATGATCGAACTCAACGGCGTGATCATCGGTGTCACCTCCGGCACCACGCAGGACGGTCCCTATGCCGGTTATGTGCTGAAACTGCCTGACGGGCAGATCATGACAATGGCCGCCGACCTGCGTGACCCGGACATCAGGATCGGCAACACTCTCCGTGTCCTGGCACGCGTGCCCGCCGACGGTACCGTATTGACCGAAATGGCGGAGATGCGGACGAAAATCGTAAGCAACAAAGCCGCGGCAGTGGGCGCAAGCCAATCGCCGCTTGACCGGCAGTTCGCACAGCCCGACCCACCGGCCGGTTTCCTGGCACAGCTTCTGCCGGCGACGCACCCCACGGCGCAACCCGCCGCGAAGGATATGCCGGGCGGGAAGACCGCGATGCAAACGCGCCAGACCCCAAAGACGGTTGTGCCGGGCAAAGCCCAAAAGGCCGCCATACCGAGCAAAAAAGTCCGGTTATACGCGGCAAAAATCCAGCAGGTGAACGGGAACATCAGCGAGGCTGTCGCGACGAAGATTGCCCAACGGATGCTGGAGAAGAGCGAGCAGTACGGCGTGGATCCGCGATTGGTGTTTGCGCTGGTCACGCAGGAGTCGGGCTTTAATCCGCATGCCGTCTCACCGGTTGGGGCGCAAGGCCTGGGGCAGTTGATGCCCGCGACTGCCAGATCACTCGGCGTGAAGGATGCTTTCGACATCACGGACAACCTCGATGGCACGGTGCACTACTTATCGGGGCTGATGGATACGTTCCACGGCAACTCCCAGAGCGCGCTGGCGGCATATAACGCCGGACCAGGCAACGTGCAGCGCTATGGCGGCGTTCCACCATTCCCCGAAACACAAAACTATGTGCAGACCATCAGCGCGCATTACCGTCAGCTCAAAAATTCGCCGCTGCAAAGCTGACGAATTGGAACGCCGGCGAGGCGCGGCAACAGGTGCTTTTGCCCAAAGATATCGGGCGGCTGCGCCGCAACCAAACGCGAAATCTGCGCACGGTAGCGAGAACTGGACTGTTAGTAATATCGGGCGGATGCATAGGTTGGCGCATGTGGGGTACATAATATCGCAAGTCCGTGTGCTTTTTCCCTTCGCGGTGAAAGGAAAGGCCGCTAACCGCGGCGAAAGAGGGATACTGTACCGAGCGACGTTGGCAAAAACGGCCAACAGTATGGAAAGGAGGTATCATGGCGGACACAATACGAGTTGATGAAGCGGTAGAATTCGCAGAAAATCCCGAGCCACGATGCCCATGCGTCCTGTTGCTGGACACCTCCAAATCGATGCGCGGCGAGGCGATCAATGCGCTGAACCAGGGCATGATGGCTTTTCATGATGACCTGGTGAAAGACTCGCTGGCGGCGCGGCGCGTCGAGGTGGCCACCATCACTTTTGGCGGTGACGTCAAGGTGATTCACGATTTCCTGCCGGTGGATGCGTTCACACCCCCCACGTTGAAGGCCGGGGGCCTGACGCCGATGGGCACCGGCATCCTCACGTCGCTCGACCTGCTCGAGTCCCGGAAATCCGTCTATAAGGCCCATGGCGTGCCCTATTATCGCCCGTGGATTTTCATGATTACCGACGGGAAGCCCAAAGGAGAGCCGGAGGGCACCATGGAAAATGCCGTCCACCGCCTGCATGAGGCGGAGGGGGGCAAGCGCGTGGCGTTCTTCTCGGTCGCCGTCAAGGGGGCGTATATCGAGAAGCTGCGCGAAATTTCCGTGCGCCCTCCCGTGTACCTGGAAGGCCTGAATTTCGTCGAGTTGTTCGTGTGGCTCTCCCGCTCCACGCAGCAAGTCGTGCATTCCCAGGTTCCATTGCCGCCGCCGAGTCCCGAGGGATAATGTATGGGGCAGACGACCGAGGTCGCCCCCAAGTACCACTGGCACGTCGTCGGTGTTTCAGCGCGCGGGGGCGCCCACTTCAAGCAAGGCACGCCCTGTCAGGACAGCCATGTCTGGCAGGCATTGCCCGGCGGGGCCGTCGTGGTGGCGGTGGCGGACGGCGCCGGCTCGGCCGCGCTGTCGCAACTGGGTTCCGCCCGCGCGGCCCTCGCGGTGGTCGAGTGGGTGGCCGAGTTGATGCAGGATGAATGGCCGCAGACCGAGGCTGACTGGCGCGCGATGCTCACCGCCGCGCTGGAGACGGCGCACGAGTCCGTGCTGGGCGCGGCGAAAAAACGGCAGGTCACCCCCCGCGAGCTCGCCACCACCCTGATCGTGATGGTCGCCACGCCGCACCTGACGGCGGCGGCCCAGGTGGGCGACGGCGCGGCCATCGTCATGAACGATGCCGAAGAGCTGATCGCCGTCACCGCGCCGCAGAGCGGCGAATTTGTCAACGAGACGCTGTTTTTCACTTCCCCGGATTACCTGAAAGCCGTGCAATTCGGCTTCTGGCGCGGCCCGGTCGCCGGCCTGGGCGTCATCTCCGACGGATTGCAATTGCTGGCGTTGAAGATGCCGGAAGCCGTGCCCCACGCCGCATTTTTCACCCCGCTGCTGCAGTTCCTGCACGGCAGCGAGGACCTGCACGATGCCGAGCAGCAACTGCGCGGTTTTTTGGCATCCGACCGTATTCGCGAGCGCGCCGATGACGACCTGACGCTGGTGCTGGCCGCCCTGCATCACGGCAGTGGTGAACCACAGCCTGCCGCCGAAGCGCCGACCATCGAGGAGTCGGCATGAATCACGGACTCAGATATGCTTTTTCGACTTGAAAGCAATGGCCAACTGATCTCGCTGTGTACCCCGCCGCTTGCCGCGGGGGGGGAAGCGTATCTCTACGCCGTGGAAGGCGATGACACCGTTATCGCTAAAATTTACCATAAACCCACCCCGGAGCGCGGCGACAAGATGGCGGCGATGATTGCCAACCCGCCGGCGGACCCGATGGCGGAGCGTGGCCATCATTCCATCGCCTGGCCCCTCGACCGCCTGTTCAGCTTTGAAGACGAACCCCGCTGCGCAGGCTTCATCATGCCGCGTATTCCGCATACGCGCTCGGTCTTCGAGTTCTACAATCCGAAAACGCGGCGGCAGATCAGTCCGCTGTTCCATTATCGCTATCTGATTCGCACCGCGCGCAACCTGGCCGCCGCCTTCAACGCTCTGCACGCGGTGGGTTATGTGGTGGGGGATGTCAACGAGTCGAACATCCTGGTCAGCGAGTCGGCACTGGTGACGCTGGTGGACACCGATTCCTTCCAGGTGCCGCTGGGCGCCACCACCTTCCGCTGTCCGGTGGGCAAGCCGGAGTTCACGCCGCCCGAGCTGCAGAGCGTGCGGTTCCGCGAGATCGACCGCACGGCGGAGCATGACGCCTTCGGCCTGGCGGTGATGATCTTCTTGCTGCTGATGGAAGGCACCCATCCCTTCGCCGGACGGCCCGTCGAGGGCGAGGAGATGCTGCCGCTGGGCGATCGCATTGCGCAAAACTATTACCCGTATGCCGTCAGCAAACTCGTGCCGTATGAGCCGATGCCCACGGCGCCGCCGCTCGGTATCATGCATCCCGACGTGCGGGCACTGATGCGCCAGTGTTTCGAGATCGGGCATACCAACCCGTCGCTCCGGCCCCATGCCGCCACCTGGCAGCAGGTGCTGGACCTGGCGGAGAGCAACCTGCGCCTGTGCCGCACCAATACCCAGCATTTCTATCGCTTCGGCCTGGGCGCCTGCCCATGGTGCGAGCGCACGCAACTGCTCGGTGGCTGGGATCCCTTCCCATCGCGTAAAGCCGTCAAACGCGGCGAACACCTGGCGCGCCCCGTCACCCGCGCCGTCGAGATGGTGGTCATCGATCCCTATGCGCAGCGCGTCCAGGTGCGCCAGCCAGAGCCGTCGTCAAAGGGATGAAGCGGTGAAGCGGTGACCGGTAAACCGGTCATCGCTTCATCGTTTCATCGTTTCATCTGCTTCGCCCGCTGCCGTATCCGCGCAATCTGCTCCTCTGTCACCGCTTTCTCGAAGCTGCGGAGGCCGGCAAGCTCAAAGCCGTGTTTTTCCGCCAGGCGGGCGATCTCGCGAACGCGGGTCAGGTCCAGCTCCTTACCCAGGCTGAAGGATTCGTAACGACCTTCCAGCGCGAGGAGCATCGTTTCTGCCATGCAGGCATAGGAGGTGCGCGGGGGGAAGCCGAAGTTGAAATTGAAGTCCACCGTGCCGGGTACCGCCACCACGCCGCCTTCGATAACCAGCACGTCGTCTCGCTCCTGCCCCACCCGCACGGAGACATCGCGCGGGCGGGCCACGTCGCATACCACCGCGCCGGGCTTCAGGTGCCGCGGCTCGATGACAGCATCCACCGCCGAGGTGACGGTGACGATGATGTCCGCCTCGGGCAGCTCGGTATCCAGGTCGGTGGCGATGCGGGTCTTCGTGCCGGAGTTCAGTTCGACGACCACCTGTTTCAACCGCTCGACATTGCGTCCGAGCAGCACCAGCTCGCCGACCCCGCCGTCCTCCGCCAGCAGGTGCGCGCACACGCGGCCTATCGAGCCGGTGGCGCCGACGATGGCCACGCGCGCATCGCGCGGCTCCACCCCCATCAGCGCCGCCCCCCGCCGCGCGCCGGCGATGGCCGTCCAGCAGGTGAAGCTGTTGCCGGTGGTGACGGCGATATCCACCCCGCGATCCACCGTGATGCCGCCATCGCCCGCGATCGAAGTATAGGCGCCCAGGCCGACGATCTTCGCCCCCTGCGCGTGCGCCACACGGGCGGCGCGGATGATTTTTTCATACACAAAATTCACATCCAACTCGAGGAACTGGCGCGGGGTGAGCGGGCAGCCGATGAACCACCCCTCCGCCTCCGCCCCGGTGCGCGAGCGGATGCCGGTGATGTGGGATACCACTTTCGGGGGGACATAAGCAATAGCGCGCTCGACCCAGGACTCAGGGAAACAGCGCGCAATCGGGTATTTGCGCGCGACATCCTTGCGGACGGAGATCGGATGGATGAGAAAGGCGAAACGTTCCATAAATCCTCTCGGGTCGGAACCCCACGTTCCGCCCTGGGGAATATAGCACCTTTTTGTAGATGGTGGCTAGTGGTGAATGGGGGTGTTGCCTTCGCCACTCGCCAATGAAAATTTTCAGGAAACTGGGAACAATTTGGCTCCTTCCATCGTCCAAGCAGTATCTGGTAGAAAGGAGATGGCGAAATGAGGAACACCCTATTCTTGTTCGGCCTGTTCGTGTGTTGGCTGGCGGGAGCAACGCCGGCGCGGGCTGATCGCGCTGTTTTCCCGGAGAAGGAACTGATCGGTCGTGCGGATATCATCGCGATGGCTACCGTGCAGGAGATTGGAGCGATTACCATCAGTGGGAGGCAACCGCAAGCCATGCTGAGTTTGCGCGTGGATGACACGCTGAAAGGCGATGTCGAAATCAAACAAGTTTCAGCGCGATGCGGATTGGTCTCGGTGAAAGGCGGGATCGTGAAAGCCGAGGAGGCGTTCACTTTCGGGCAGCAGCGGCTCTTCTTCCTGCAGCGAGGTCAGGATGGCTATTCAGTGCTTAATGCGCTCGACAGCGTGTTGCCGGCAACCGAAGCGGGCCGCATCAAAGAGCTGATGGCGCGCAATCCGCTGGTGGTGACGATGGCCGTAGAGGCGCCGGTGCTCGTGCTCGAGCAGTTGCAGCAGATTCCGGTGAAGGTGGCCAATCACGGCAAGGAGCGAATCGAAGTTTATGGCTATCTGGAAGGCTTCTATGAGAAGGCCGCTGCCGGGACGTGGCTGGCTTTCGACCAGGAGGTGACACAGCAATGCCTGCGCAGACGGCTGACCCTGGAGCCGGGAGAAGAGAAAATACTCCAGCTCATCTGCCGCGCGAAACAGTATCCGCCGGCGACGGATAAGAATATGGAAACGCCCGCCCTGCTGCGGGCAGTGGTCCGTTTGAGCGATTACCACAACGGGTTTCACATGGCGACCGTCTGGACGCCCGGCATCGTAAAAGCGCCGGGTGAATGAAATATGGGGTTCGCCGCTAAGTCAACTTAGCGGCGCATCGGTAATACTCTGCCAGCTTCCGGTGGCTCGCTACCGGCCCATCGTCGAAGTCGCTGCGAAAGGCCAGGTACTCCTCGACATCAACGCCCTGCGCCCAGGCGTGGTATTCGTCGGCGGCGATGGCGGCTTCGGCGAAGCAGGCGAATTCCACGTAGCCGTCCTCGCGCGACAGCTCCAGCGGCGCCAGGTCGGCGGTGCGGAAGGCGCACACGTGCAGCACTGTCTCCATCGACGGCGCAAAGCGGAAGACCTTGGTGATGTGCGGGAAAGCGGTGATGAATCCCACCCCTTCGAGATCGCCGGCGAGCAGGCGCGATTCGAAATCTTCGATGGTCAGCGGGGAGTACTCCCATTCATACTGCGCTGGATCGTCGCGGCCCATGATGTTGAGATAATAGACCTTGAATACCGAGGCGCCGTCCGCCAGGCGCAACAGGTCTCGCTGCACGGTTTGCGAATGATACGGACGACAGGGTTTGATCTGCATGTAAACCTCCCGAGCACGCGCCCCTGATAGTATATAATAAAATCGCTCATTGGGCACGCGATGGCTGAATCCCTCACCGCTAAGTGGCGAAGGCCCACTGCATGCGACGCAAGGGAGGCAGGGATTGGCGCAGAGTTGCCGAATGATTTGGTCGAACGACCCGAGATGAAAGGCAGATGAGACCTCCATGAAGAAAACACCGTTCGATTCGGACTGGCGCTTTACACTCGAAGTGAGTTCCTGGCGTGATGAACATCGCGGTGAGACGCACTACACCCGGGCGTGTGATGATGCGTCATGGCGGCGGGTGAACCTGCCGCACGACTGGAGCATCGAACTGCCTCGCCGGGCGGATGCCCCCTCCGGGCCGCGGGGCGGCTTTGCCCAGGATGGCGTGGGGTGGTATCGCAAGCATTTTACGATCCCGCCGGAATGGCAGGGTCAGCGCATCTGTGTCGAATTCGAGGGCGTGTATCGCGACGCCGAATTCTGGCTCAACGGGCGCGCGCTCGGTGTGCACCCCTACGGTTACACTACCTTCCTGCTGGACCTGACGTCATATATCGAACCGGGCGAGAACGTGCTGGCGGTGCGGGTGGACAACGGGGACCACGAGCATACCCGCTGGTATTCCGGCTCGGGGATTTACCGACATGTCCGGCTGCTGACGGCGGGACCGGTGCACGTGGCGCACTGGGGCCTGTCGGTGACCACGCCGGAAGTGACCGACGACGCGGCCACTGTGGCGGTGCAGACCACCGTTGAAAACCACTCTGACACCGACCGCAGGCTGGCCGTGATATGGAATGTATGTGCACCCGGTGGAAAGGGAGGCGCATATGCCAACATGTATGTCACCGTGCCGGCCGGCGG
>Ga0172368_10006422_pt1 | contig 12637 bp, 12 predicted proteins | sample Lak11m_FD_114540 | JGI IMG/M metagenome (GOLD analysis project Ga0172368, IMG submission 114540) | Freshwater microbial communities from Kabuno Bay, South-Kivu, Congo - kab_022012_11m | ecosystem: Environmental > Aquatic > Freshwater > Lake | place: Democratic Republic of the Congo: South-Kivu...
AGCACCAAGTGCTTTCAGACGATTATCTGTTTGAGCCAGTATATAAAATTTTTTTGGAATAGAAGGTAGGATATCATCTATTTGAAAATTTAGAACCGTTCTATGGTTTTTGCCTGGGGCTCATCTCTTCGATCTTCTGGCTTATACTTTTTACAACATTTGGTTTCATTGTTGCAATAAAATTCTTCGCTCCTGAATTTCTGGGGCAGACTTCGTTCATAACTTTTGGTCGCATACGTCCCATGCATGTGAACGGAGTGACTTTTGGATTCTTATCAACCGGGCTTATAGGAATTGCATATTATATCATACCAAAACTGACAGGAACGAAACTCTATAGCGAAAAATTAGGTAACCTCACAGTAATATTATGGAATCTTGCGATCGCATCAGGGACGGTTCTTCTGGCTCTTGGATTTACCCAGGGAAGGGAATATGCAGAATATATATGGATAATTGATGTAGCGATACTAATAACACTTCTTTTGATCGGATATAATATTTTTAAGACGATCCAGAACAGGACTGAACGAAAATTATACGCTTCCACCTGGTACGTAATGGGAACATTTTTATCGTTTCCTATTGTTTATTTCATTGGGAATGTAATGTGGCATCCGGATACAGGTTCATTACAGGGAGCAGTAGACGGGGTCTTTAACTGGTTTTACGGGCATAATGTCCTAGGATTGTGGTTTACAACGCTTGGGATCGCAGGATGGTATTATTTTATACCTGTCATAACAAAGCGTCCCTTATACAGCCATTTACTTTCCATGATAGGGTTTTTTTCGATCGTGTTCGTTTATACTGGTGTGGGAGGACATCATCTTCTTCAGGCACCAATCCCTGAATGGTTAAAGACCATAGCCATTGTGAACAGCGGCCTGATGATGGTACCTGTTCTTGCTTTTATCACCAATATCCTTCTTACCATGCGCGGAACGTGGAATAGTTTTATCGAGAGCATACCCTTGCGTTTTGTCATTGTTGGTGCAGTTTTCTATTTCCTGGCTTCAGCACAGGGCACGTTCCAGGCATTTCGTGAAACTAACATGTACCTGCACTTTAGCCAGTGGACGGTTGGACATGCCCATCTAGCTCTTCTTGGAGGCTTTGGATTCCTTGTTTTTGGTGCTATATATTTCCTGGTACCCAGGGTTACGGGGAAGGAGATATATTCAAACAGGCTTACAAGTTACCATTTCTGGTTCAGTACCATTGGTTTTGTATCATTTTTATCTTTCATGACAATTATTGGGCTTATCCAGAATTCCGGCTGGTTCCAGAATATTTCGGTCGCTACAGTATTGCTGCAATTAAAACCATATTTCATAGGAAGGGCTCTTGCAGGCGGAATGATAGTTTTGGGCCAGTACATATTTTTTTATAATATTTTCATGACTTTTAGAGACGAGGCTACAACAGCAAAAGAGCCTTCTGTTGCTCCACCTAAGTTGAAAAGAGACCAGGTGAAAGTTGAAAAATACAGGGAAAGCGTTCCATTATTTGCCATCGGAGGGCTTGGCTTGTTCCTGACAATGTTTTTCATAGTGGTGATCCTTCCTTATCTTCTAATGGATTCCCCTCCATCGGACATCTCACATCCTTATAGCGTTGATCAGGCTCGCGGGCGGGAGCTTTTCAAAAGCAATGGCTGCATGTATTGTCATTCACAATTTGTCAGGCCCCAGGATTGGGGCATCGGGAGAATATCACAGCCTGGGGATTATTACTACGACAAACCACATCTTCTTGGGACTGAAAGAACAGGTCCTGACCTTGCCCAGATAGGTGGAGCCAGGCCGCCTTTATGGGATATCATGCATCATATGAACCCACGATCTGTTAGCCCCGGTTCCATAATGCCCAATTTTTCATACCTGTCAGACCAGGATCGCAATGACCTCAAAGCCTATATTGAAGGACTTGGCAACCGGAATCTTGAAACACAGAATTTCCAGCCGCTTGTTCCTGAATCCTATTCAGGAAGGGAGAATATCTATAATTATACAATAGCTAATGCTAATTCAAGCAACGAATCAAGAACCCAATATGCTGATCTTATAGATGAAGGAAAAATTCTATTTGCCCAGCGATGCCTGCCCTGTCATGGAGCCTCAGGTATCGGGCAGGGCCCTTATGCGCGTCATGTGAACCAGCATCCTGCAAACCTTAATGATAGGATTTCAAATTTCCCTGGCGTTGATTATAATTTCTGGCGTGTGATGGAAGGAGTTCCTGGCACTGCAATGCCCCCATGGAAACTCTCTCTTACCGAAGATGCAATATGGAAGATAATATCTTATGAAAAGACCTTCGTAGATGGGGTTGTAAGAGTTATTCCGGGTGATTTTTCAGATAGTGAGGCAATAGATTTTGGCAATAAAGGAATAAAATCGCCCGTTAAGCAGGATGATATTAATTTTACTGAAGGAATGAAAATCTTCAATCTATACTGCGCCCAGTGCCACGGCGTTGATGGGCAGGGTGATGGACCAGCGGCGATTTATATTAATCCACAGCCTGCGAACTTTACTGAGACTAGTAATGATTTCCAGACTCAGGGACAATGGTTCTGGAAAGTGAGTGAAGGAGTGGAAACAACGAATATGCCCCCATGGAAATATGTTCTTACTGATGATGACCGATGGAAAGCCATTTATTATATCCAGAAGAATTTCTCAGAACCAGGTGTTTTTGATGAAAAATGGAGGTCTTAAAATGCTTCCTGGAAGTGTGATGACCGACACGATGATGTCTATTGATCCCGCTGATTATACTATTATCTTGATATCCAGTGTTATTATTCTTTTGATCTTTCCCGTTCTTCTTTACTGGGGCTGGAAAAAAGGCCAGTTCAAAGATTTAGAAGAAGCAAAATACAGGATGATAGAAATGGAGGAAGAGAATGGCAATTGAAATATCACAGGCCCAGGTCCCTTCACTTATCTTTTTATTTGTACTTCTTGCAGGAACAGCGATAGCGATCTATTTGAGCCTGAAAAGCGGGGATAAATATTCAATTGATGATTCAGAACGTGATGCAATAAGTTTTGCAGGTGTTATCCGGGAAGCGCAAGGCCCGATAACAACATTTCTTATTGTTGCGTTTGTCGTTATCATCGTCTGGGCTTTGGTTTATCTTATGCTCTATCTACGATTTTGATGATAGAATCAGTCAGAGGAAGTTTGTAAAAAGTTTAATTTGTGCGAAGAATACGCACAAACTATTAAATATATTAGCAAACTATCGTATGTTTCTACATCCCATTTTAATTTAATCCAATATTAAAGAGAATAATATGCACCAAAAAGATAGAACGGATAATTACTCGATAAATGTGCAAAATCTCACAAAAAAGTTCGGAGATTTTACAGCAGTAGATAATATTTCCTTTTCAGTAAAACGAGGTGAGACTTTTGCTTTCCTGGGACCTAACGGTGCAGGTAAAACAACAACAATAAAGATGCTTACTACGCTCCTTCACCCAACAACGGGAACAATGCTGGTAAACGGCTTTGATCCTATTGAAAACCAGGATGCAGTAAGGCGTTCTTTTGGCATAGTGTTCCAGGACCCAAGCCTGGATGATGAGCTTACTGCTTACGAAAACATGGAATTCCATGGAGTATTGTACAAAGTGCCTGATAAGATCCTGAAGAAAAAGATTGAAGAGATGCTCACTTTCGTGGAACTCTGGGACCGGAAAAACGATATCGTTAAACACTTCTCCGGAGGGATGAAGCGAAGGCTTGAGATCGCACGTGGGCTCTTGCATACGCCTGAAGTGCTTTTCATGGATGAACCGACCATTGGCCTTGATCCACAGACGCGCAATCACATCTGGAAATATTTGAAAGATTTAAATGGCACTTCGGGTATTACGGTATTTTTCACAACTCATTACATGGACGAGGCTGAAAGGGTTGCAGACCGGGTGGCAATTATTGACCATGGAAAAATAGTAGCAGAAGGCAGTCCTGAAGAATTGAAGGAAAAGACGGGTGCTAAGTCGCTTGAAGACGCTTTTTTGTCCCTGACGGGTAAAAAAATACGCGAGGAAGAGTCGGGAAGCATTGATGAAATGAGGATGAACCGCAAGTTATGGAGTAAATAATGTTAAGAACAATTTACATACTCTGGCTAAGACAGCTAAAGCGTTATATCCGTTCACGTTCAAGGATGATAGGATCACTCGGACAACCACTTCTATTCCTCCTCGCATTGGGATATGGATTCGGTCCTGTTTTCCAAAAAGCTGGGCAGGGAAATTACCTCGAATTCCTGGCTCCAGGAGTTATTGCCATGACCATTCTTTTCACTGCTATTTTTTCAGGAATTGAGATTATATGGGATAAGCAATTCGGATTCCTGAAAGAAACACTTGTTGCTCCTGTCTCACGCCTCAATATAATGATCGGAAGAACACTTGGAGGCGCGACCGTTGCGACAATTCAGGGAATCATTGTGTTTTTTATATCGATCGCTGCGGGATTTCGACCTGCAAGTCTCGCATTCCTGCCAGTTGCTTTGCTGATAACAGTACTGACAGCTCTCCTTTTTACAGCAATGGGTACTGCGATAGCATCGCTACTTGAAGATATGCAGGGGTTTCAGATGATTATGAATTTCCTCGTGATGCCCATCTTTTTCCTTTCCGGCGCCCTGTTCCCGCTTGAAGGACTTCCGGGTTCGATTTACATTGCAGCAAGCGCAAACCCGCTCACTTATGGAGTTGACGGTTTAAGAGGCGCTCTTGGAGGTCAAATGCATTTTGGCTTTGGCATTGATCTTGCGGTGCTAACAGGTGTTACAGCGCTGTTCCTTGTGATTGGAAGCTACCTGTTTTCGAAAATTGAAATATGATCCTCTAATGACATTAAAGATCAGCCACAGGAATATCGCGGTATCCGGATTTCAATACTTCGTAAATGATATTGGTCTCGATCTTTTCTATTTCTTTCCAGGTTCTTAGTTCTTCAACAATTTTATTAAGCGCGATCTGTTCCCTGGCAAAGCATGCAGCAACTATAGCATGAGTAGGGCCTAACGAAAGTGACACAAAAAAGAACTCTTTCATGCAAGTCAGCTTTTCTGCTATTTTCCTGGAATCCGTGCCTGGTATAAGGGATATTCCCATGAAAAAAACGTTCGTATATCCGAACTTGCATGGATTGATATTTGCCCGGATCTTGATGTAGTCAGCTTCTTCGAGTTTTTTCCTTCTGCGCTTAACGGTGTCATGGGATATCCCGGTCCTTCGGGCTATTTCCACATCATCCAATCTCCCATCCTGCTGCAACAGTTCAATTATCTTCTTATCAGTCTCGTCCATAAATTACCCCCAAAAAGCTGTGATGAGCTGGCTTCTTTTCTCGGAAAGGTCGATTACTTCAATCCTTTGAAATCCCGCATCTGTGAGCCATTCCCTGTATTGGGCCTCAGTATATGTATTTCCACCTTCAGTATTTGCCAGCATGTTCACTGCGAACATTTCTGCCATAGGGCTTCGTCCACGAACGAAATCTTCGATTGCTATCATTCCATTACTTCCCAATATTTTACTGGCACGTCCTATAAGTTTCCTGTTTTCTTTTTCTGAATAAATATGGCAGATATTGCCCATAAAAACAATGTCGAATGACTCACCATCGAATTCCTTCACGAACTCATTCGTAAAATCCCCTTTTTTCAGGGTCAGATTCTTGATATTCCCCAGATCAAACTGAGTTGCGACAAAATCGATAGTATCCGGCAAATCATAAAGGACAACATTCAAGCCTCTATTGACAAAGGCTTTTGAGTACTTCCCGGGTCCGCCCCCCAGATCAAGCACGTTTTTTGCACTTTTCTTTCTTTTAAGGCAATAGTTAATGGTTTCCTCTACAAGTTTATCTGGTCTTGCCGCCATGGCGTTCATGAATGCTGCCACATTATTCTCTTCCTTTTCAGGCTTTGTCTCTTTTAGGATTTCAGGAAGTTTAATCCATGCTTCCATTATATCGAGAAAATGAGGAAGTGAACCTCCAACATAATCCTTACCCTGTTCAATGAAATGTGCTCGCGCTTTCTCAGTTATGGCATACTTGTCCGATCTTTTATGAGCGTATCCAAGACTGCAGAGAGCCTCAAGTACAATAAACAGGGCTCTTTCATTAACTTTGAGAACGCCCTTCAGGGTTGCCAGGTCTTTTTCCTCCAAAAGAGCTTTAAATATTCCTGCCCGGTGGGCGCCAGCCAGCAGTACAAGTTTGCTTGCCTGATCTCTTGCAGTTTCAAAATCAAACTCTTCATTAGATGTCCACATTTTTGCCATATAGCCTCTTGTCTCTTTTTGCGAAGAATTCGCAGAAAGTATTAAGTATTTAGTTTAACTATTGTATCAATCGATTTATTATAAGAATTTATCGTAAAAGGATTTGATTAACAGTTTTTTCGTAAGGAAATTACTATGGTTGTAAACATCGAACAAAATAATACTCAGGATGGCTATAAATGGACAGCCCTCTCCGTAGCATCTCTTGGAATGCTTGTCGGGATACTCAATGCCAGTACCCTGATAATAGCTCTTCCCACAATGATGGTGAAACTCAACACAGACCTTTTCGGGATAATGTGGGTATTGATAAGTTATACCCTTATCTTAACAATACTCGCACCAGCATGGGGCAGGCTTGCAGATATCTATGGACGAAAGAAATTATACGTTTACGGGCTGGCCGTGTTCACTGTCGGTTCATTGCTGTGCGGTTTAGCAGCTAACATAAATCAGCTTATCGCTTTTCGGGTATTGCAGGCTGTGGGAGGGTCGATGCTTGTGGCTAACGGCACTATAATAGTGACTGATGCTTTCAAACGGAATGAACTTGGAAAAGCCATGGGAATTCTGAGCATGGTAATGGCAGCAGCCTTTGTAGTGGGGCCTATCCTTGGTGGTTTTCTGACATTTATAGACTGGCGGCTGAACTTCTTTTTTAATGTCCCGATAGGAATACTTGTCACAATTTGGGCGCACCTCAAATTAAAAGATGTTGCAGAACTGCCAAAAGGTGAAACATTCGACTTTAAAGGAATGGTCTTATTCACAATCGCTTTTCTCGGATTCATGATTTACCTGACGGCGGGATTCATAATCGGATTGACATCACTCCCGATGCTTCTCTCGCTTGTTATCGCGATCGTGAGTTTTGCCGCCTTCCTGCGCGTTGAAAGAATAACAGCCTATCCGTTGATGGACTTAAACCTCTTCAAAATAAAAATTTTCTCATACGGTCAGCTCAGTAACCTTTTGAATTCCATAGCCAGGGGAGCAGTAATGATGCTCCTCATTCTTTTCTTCCAGGGCCCAAGAGGCTTTGACCCGCTCTGGGCAAGCATTCTCATCACTCCCCTTGCCATCGGTCTTGCGATAACAGGCCCGATAGGTGGTGTACTTTCAGATAAATATGGCTCAAGGATGATAAGCACAGTCGGACTGGTCGTATCTCTCGTTGGTCTCCTGGGTCTTACTACAATGCATTACAATACACCTTACTGGGTAATTGCTGTATGGATGTTCGTCAACAGTTTCGGTTCAGGACTGTTCCAGGCTCCGAACACCAGCGCCATCATGTCATCAGTATCCCCGCAGCGGCGCGGTGTCGCCTCATCCATGAGGGCATTTTTTAATAGTGCCGGCATGGTTCTGAGCATGGGAATAGCTTTCCCTCTGATCATGGGAACGATCTCTCTTGATGAGATGATGAATATGTTTGTTGTAGGCGGGGCTAACATGCCAGTGGCTGTGCAGGAAGCCTTTACCAGCGGTATAACCGGGGCATTTATTCTGTCTGCGATAATCACCGTACCTGCAATTATTGCATCAGCGTTAAGAGGGAAAGAAAATAACAGGGATACTATTCAATAGAATAAGATGATATACGGACAAATCAATTTATAATGAGGAGGCGTCCCTGAGTGGAAACAATTATCGAGGTCAGGAATCTTACCAAAGTGTTCATTTCAAGAGGAAGGAAGATAACAGCAGTGGATGATGTCAGTTTCGATATATTCAATGGAGAGATATTTAGTATGATCGGACCCAACGGAGCCGGCAAATCCACTACCTTTGCCATGATGACCACATTAATAAAACCCACAAGCGGAAAAATAAAGGTAGCAGGCTTTGATGCTGAAAATGAAGATGACAGGATAAGACCGATTATTGGTATAGTTCCCCAGAAGCTCAGCCTTTACCCGGACCTTACAGCCAGGGAGAACCTGGAGCTTATGGGCAACCTATACGATGTACCTAAAAAGATCATGGAAGAAAGGATCGAGTACTACCTGAAACTGGTAAATCTTGAAACTCATGCAGACCGTTTAACTGGGGGCTTCTCAGGAGGCATGAAGCAGCGCCTTTCCGTAATCAGCGCAGTGATACACGATCCACAGATAATCTTCTGGGACGAGCCCACTACGGGGCTTGACCCTCAGACAAGGCAGGCTATCTGGAAACTTGCCCGGAAGTTCAATACGGAAGGAAAAACTCTTATTTTCACGACCCATTACATGGATGAAGCGGATAAACTCTGCGACAGGGTCGCTGTAATGAATGCAGGTAAACTGATGGCTCTTGACACCCCTGAGAACCTGAAAAAAACTTCAAACAGTGCAACTCTTGAAGACGTTTTTATTCACCTGACAGGCGAGGAGATACGCGATTGAAATGGATATAAAAACCGAGCTTAGAAAATCCTGGATAATTATGATCAAGGAGTTTAAACAGATACTCAGGAAAAAAGCATTCATGATCCCGCTATTTTTGTTCCCCATAGTCATGATCATCTTTTTTGGCTATGGCATGGGCGGTACGGTCAAAAATGTAGATATTCTCGTAATAAACGACGACACAGGTACGGCTTCAAGTGCGCTTGTCCAGGAAATCGGAACCTTCATCCCTAAATACGGCGACGTGAAAATGTTCTCGATAATTTATACAAAGGATATGGGGGAATCCGAGGCGGAGAGAAAAATAGACGCCGGGTTATATAAAGCAGTACTAATCATTCCACCGGATTACAGCGAACGGGTAGCACGAAATGAGAGCGTGACCCTGACGCTTCTGACCGACTCCTCAGACACCGCTTCAAGCGGCATAATAATTAGTTTCATGAAGCAATTGTTTGCAGGAACGTCGAGTTCGCCTGTTACGTTGAATATTCCTGACATTTACGGCAAACTGGAGTACATTGACTTCCTCACACCAGCAGTTATTGCCCTTACGGTGTTCATCGGAACTATTCAGACAATGGGTTATGCGATAGCAGGAGAGAGGCAGGATGGCACACTGGTCCGCATTATGATGACTCCTGTGAGCCGTGGAGCCGTTATTCTCGGTAAAACTTTACACCAGCTTATATTACAACTGGCAAGGGCTGTGGTGTTGATAATCGCCGCAATTGTTCTTCTTGGTGTTAAGATGAACGGAAGCTGGCTGCTTGTTGCCCTGGTTCTTATCATTTTCACTTTTGGGGCGGTGGGTCTTGGAATTGCCATATCTGCCGTGTCAGAGGACATGATCTCTTTTCAGGCGATAAGTATGTTAGTCGCCTTTCCTTCTATGTTTGCTACAGGGGTCTTCTATCCTTTAAGCTCGGTTCCGGACTGGATGCGCTGGATAGCATATATAGTGCCTCTAACATACGCTAATGATGCAATGCGCACTATAATGGTCAAAGGCCAGGGTTTGGCCTTTATAGCTAATGATTTGATGATACTTCTTTTCTTTGCAATTTTTTATTTTGGTTTAGGTGTTTATCTTTTCAGGAGGGAATCAGCATAAATGAAGAAAATAATTAGCATACTATATATAGTAGTATATATTACATTTACGATCTCAGGTGTAGAAGGGGCTTATTCTACCCCGCAAACGTATAGCGTGCCAAGAAGTTTTGAGTTTTCAAAAAATTATTATAATGTGTACGGGAGCCCTGATATTGAGGCCACAATTATCGGCAGCAACGAATTCGAAAGAGGGCAGACTGTTACTTTGCTTATCGATTTAATGAACAAGGGAAAGTTCCTTGGATTTGAAACTGAAAACACGCCTTCCCTTGACAATGAAATATATGCCGCCAAGACCGAAATCAAACTTGAGGATAAAATAGTGGATGCTATAGGGATATCTGCCTCATTATCATCAGATCCTGGCAGCCCGATAGAGGTAAAATCCATAAGTCAGCAAGTTGGTTCCATAAGAAGCGGACAGAATGCGATGTCACCAGTGAAATTTGATCTAAAGATAGATAAATTAGCGAAGGCAGGGGAATACTACCTTGTCCTTGATCTGGCCTATGATCACCAGCAGAACGTCCAGATAATTAATGCAAATGCCTCAAGTCAAACCTATGATGCAAACTACTGGTACGGGATGATGAAACAGAATCAGACTTTGAAGATAAAAGTGAAAAAACAGGCACAGTTTGAGATAATACGAACAAATGGAAGTCTTGTTGCCGGAAATGCAGGCAAGATAGAGATTACTATCAAGAACACCGGGGAAGAAGAAGCAAGGGATGTAAAGGCTATAATCACACCCTCTGACCCGATAAGTACCTCAGATGATAAGGCCTATTTGAATAAAATGGAACCGGGAGACGTGGCAGTCGGTACTTTCACGGTCAATGCGGACAGCAAAGCTGTAAACAAAACATATTCCATTGATACAGTCCTTCGATACCAGAGCCCAGAAGGGGATATTAAATATTCTGATGTGTTGCAGGCTCCGGTTATTGTTATAGAGGTTGGGTTATTTGAGAGATTATTCGGATGGCTTTTGTGATGGCATCTGCACCAATAAGGTCGGAAAAGCAGAGCATATCGATTTTTTTGAGTTTTACGGGTTATTCTCTGTAGCTTAATTATTAGGTAGTGGAAAGCTTATGTCATTGAGACATAAGTGCAGATGAAGCTGGTCAGACCGGCATGCCCCATTTTTCAGGGATGTATCGGCAGAGGCAGACACACAGAATATAATTAGGATGAATCCTATCTGGGTTGATATCATGGAACGGTTTCGAAAAAGAAATATCTTATTCGTATTTATTATCGGCGCAATAATTTTTACGATATTTATTAATCAAGTCGGTCCAACAAAACTCATTTCTTTGATGGGTAATGTAAACAAACCCCTCATCCTGCTCGTCCTAATATTTAATATATTAAATCTCATTGCTTTTACAAAGACATGGCAATTGCTCACTACGACAGAGATCAGTTTTTTCAAACTATTCAAGTTCTATATGATCGGGGCATTCATCAGCAATATAACCCCCTCTTTCGGAACAGGAGGAGAGCCGGTCAAGGCAATGCTTCTGGGAAAAGAGACGGGTATCAGCAAAGCAGAATGCTTCGCAGGGGTCTTGTCACAGAGAATGCTTAACATGTTCCCATTCCTGGTCCTGAGTATTATAGGTTTTGGATTATTATTTTTCAAGCCTGAACTGAGACTAGGTATATGGGAAATGTTAGCCCTGCTATTTTCATTATTGATGGGTATAGGAATATTTGTCCTGCTGATATATTTTTATGTTCGAAAAGACAAACTTTCTTCATTTGTCCATTTTGCCATAAGATTCATGGCTCCATTCATAGGACTCATAAAAAAGGGTTTTGATGAAAAGGCATATTTGGAGGCTGTTGAAGATTCCATAAATTCTTTTCATGGAGGTCTCCAAAGCATCCATCAAAACAAAAAAGGCATCCTTCAAGCCGTCATTTTTTCCTTTATTGGATGGTGTTTTGATATTATGGCAATATATACCGTTTTTCTTTCACTTGGAAATACCAGCCTGCATATCAGTGTTTTAATAATAACATATACGATCTCCATGATGATTGGCTGGCTACCGCTTTTATTTCCCGGAGGTCTTGGTATAACGGATGGCACCATGGTAGTACTTTTTGTTTACGGGGGAGTGCCTCTTGAGATCGCAGTCCTTGCAACGCTCCTGTACAGGCTTGCCTCTTTCTGGTTTAATACCATACTCGGTGGGTATTATTTGTCAACCTCATTAAATTCCAATTAGATTATTCTTGTATCCGAAAAAAACCCCCCTTCTTTTCCTCAATACAGCTTTGCACCTAAAGTATCGTTTTTGAGCGACTTTAGGTGCATCTAAAAGGTAAAAATCTTAATACTTCTTAAACCTATAATCAATCGATGAAGTAATCATGATGAAGAATTAGAGGATGAAAGATATGTCGTTAAATCGAAAGGGATGAACGAATTTGCACCAGAGGATGCTGTAAAACATATGAAGAATCGACTATTAGGGCAGAAATTGGTTCAAGATGTTGTATTAATACACCTGCTATCATCTGTGGGATTACATATTTTGAACGAATAGGAAAAGTATCTCGATGAGTTTCAATCAAAGGGATGGGTTATTAAAAGGATAAGGGAACACGGATATATTGGGAAGCGGATAGGGGTAGATGAAAAATGGCAAGTGAAGAACAAATATCAAGAAATTGGTCGTGTAAAAAGATTGGCTAAAATTCATATTCTCTCATGAAAGGAGATTACCTCTGATTTGAGCAAAAAGGAGGTAAAATCCTTGCATGAAATTGAAGTTTCACTTCAGGTCAAGA
>Ga0172368_10006424_pt1 | contig 12636 bp, 13 predicted proteins | sample Lak11m_FD_114540 | JGI IMG/M metagenome (GOLD analysis project Ga0172368, IMG submission 114540) | Freshwater microbial communities from Kabuno Bay, South-Kivu, Congo - kab_022012_11m | ecosystem: Environmental > Aquatic > Freshwater > Lake | place: Democratic Republic of the Congo: South-Kivu...
AAGAGTAAAGATCAGGATTTTATATTTAATCCACAAGTTATTTTATGAAAAGATTCCAGATAGTTATTAACAATATGACGCTGATTGTTAATTAGTTAAACGTTTTCTTAGAGACACTATTTACCTGCGAAAAAAACTCAAAATTTTCATTAAAACTAATAGTCTAAAATTGGCTTTATATTTTTGGTTTTTATTCTGCTTTTAGCAATTGTTTCAATCAATTTTTGTTTTAAATGATCAGAATATGGTTCATGTATTTCAGGTTTATAGTGTATTTCAAAATAATTCTCACCTGCATAGGTTGCCAAACCAATATTGTATTGCTTAAAAAAATTAATATTTTCTAAAGCGGGATTAGCATATTTGCTGCCTAGTACAACATAAGTAACATTGGAAAAACTTTTGTGACGAAATGCTTGTCTTGCGGCTCGTTTCCAATTTTTTATTTTCAATTCAAAGGAGACAAAAGCAAAATCTTCATTTTTCTTTTCATAAAAAATAAAATCCGGCACTCCGAAAAGACCTTGTTGTTCTTTGATATAGGTATTTCCAAAACTGGATTTGATAAACTTTTCAAATTGTTTTGACATTTCAAGCTCAGTTTCAAACATAACTTTACTTTTTTATTTCTTTTTGAAAAGCATTAACAACGTTAAACCATGTCGGCAAATGTGAGCCATCGCTGTTTTCATCTAAAAGCACTGAATCTTCAATTTTTTTAAACAAATTCACTGCATTTTTGATTTGTACTTTGATGTTTTCCATCCTTTCAGTTTGTGATCCGGGTAAACTTTTAATTTGTCTATTAAAAACAGAAAAGTAATGTTTATAAGGTTCTGATTTCAGGAAGTGCCAGTTAAATTCCGGCTTAAACATTAGTGGTTTAAACTCCGAATCATCAAAGAGGTTTTCGTAATCTGTAATTAATTTTTTAAATGCCCCGATATACTGATAGTCCACCCATTGAATTAATTGCGAACTGTATAATCGTGCTCTTGGTCCTCTCATGGGTCCATTTTCCAAATCCTGGAAACGTTTTATGCCGAATGAACGAAGATTTTCAAATGAACCCATACTAACCGAATCCGGCATAGCGATCGAATATAGTAAAGCCTCGGTGTTATTATATCCTAAATGAACTTCCATTCCATTATTTTTCAAAATCTGAATAAACAATAAAGCATTGAAAAGAAATTCAAAGTCCTTTATCTGCTTTGTAGCAGAGTTATCTTCAAAAATTAAATAAACACCATCAACATTTTGCCCGGTAATCCAATTGAGAGCTTCATTCCTTTTTTCGTCGTCTGAAAGCATAATAGCTTTCACTATTACGGAAAGCAAGATTTTTTTTCTGATGCCCGAGGCTCTAATATAGTCACAAAAAGGTATTACAAAATAATCGCTTGTCTGTGCAAAATATGTAGTCGGGTTATCAGCATAGTATCTTGTTGGGATAATGATGTATTCAAAATCATTCTTTATTTGAAAGTCAACACACATTTGTGCTAACAATATATTGCTATTATCTAAATCCGGGGTCGAATAATCGGGCTTTATATTACCAGGGAAATAAGGATAAGTATCAAGAGTTCCTTTAGCCTCGTTTAGTAAATAAAGTTGTGGGTCAATAAATCCGGTTCGCTTTAAATGGCTGTCAAGTAGCAGTAATTTGTCAGCATCCAAATTGACTGGCGAATAAATCAAACCATCGCCAACACCTTGTTCAAAACTTTCAATATTCCAGTTCTGTCGGAATCCTGTTTGATGATATACTTTCATGTATTTAAATGCTTTAAAACAAAAGACTGCAACTGATTGTAGTTCCTGAATCTGTTGAAGGGTTGAAGTTGTAATGTTTTTGCTGCCAACTCAACCATTCTTTCATCTCTATTTACATGCTTAGTTTCCAACAAATAGTTAGCCTGTAAAATATTTTCAACAATTGAAAAGTGATTTTCCAAAAATGTTCCGTCAAACGGATGAACACCGAGAAACATCTCCATACTAATTATTCCCAGACAAAAGAAATCGGTTCGTGGATCAATCACGTTTTTGTTGTTTATCAGTTGTTCAGGAGCTGCGTAAATTGGTGTGCAGGGTCCAATAGGTGCAATGGTTTTTGTCAGTGCTTCTAAATCAAGGAATCTTGCTATGCCTAAATCAATTATACAAGGGGTTCCGTTTTTCCTGATTATTATATTTTCAGGTTTCAAGTCTCTGTGAACGATATTAAGTTCCCAGATAATTGAAAGTCCTTTTATCAATGAAAGCAGTAAGGTAAAAATTTGTTCTACAGTTTTGAAGGATTTCATTGATTCACGTAATGAAGCACCTTCAATGTAATCCTCAACGATTTCAAACTCTTTGGTTTTTATATCAATATTAAAATGATATTGTTGCGGGTAAAATTCAGATTTAAGTACGGAGAGTAATTCAATTTCCCTTTTTATTCTCTCAAGGGATGTGTAACTTTTTATGGCTCCCCTTTTAATAACTACTAAGCCAATTTCAGTATGTTCAGCCATCTGAACATTCTTTTGTCCTCCCGAAGGTAAATCCTTGATTATTTTGCAATCCTTAATCACGCCCCAAAGTTAATAATTTATGTTGTAGTTACCATCAATGCCGGCGGTATTATTCCTCATCGTATTTTTCAAAATTTTTATTATTAAATTTGTCTTCGTACTTTAAATCTATAGATTTATTCATCGTTTTACATTAAGACAATAAATTCCTGCTGTACTATCCTCCACACACTACATTTAAAACTTCAATGATCTGTTTTACGACTATTTTTACTTCTATTTTTCACAAGTCGGTTAAATTTTTTCATAATCAGGGCAGTTATAGTCAATTCCCATTTAACCTGTCAGGTAACACTATTCTCCTGTTATTCCAGCGAAAAGTACTGTTCTATCATGAACATGCTTTGTATTTCTGTCTGCACTATTAGTTTTCAATCCGATTCTTTAACTTTGCTTAATTTATTAAATAAAAATTACTTTATGTCATTTCTCGATCTCGCAAAGTCCCGCTTTTCCGTCCGCAAGTACAAACCCATCCCGGTAAAAGATGAGGATTTAAATTATGTTCTCGAAGCCGGCCGTGTGGCTCCATCGGCGGTGAATTACCAGCCCTGGCAATTTTTGGTTCTCAGGGAAAAGGAATCGCTCGAAAAAATCCAACAGACTTATCACCGCGATTGGTTTAAGGAAGCGCCGGTTGTTATTGTTCTCCTGGGCGATCATAGCAAAGGCTGGAAACGGGCCGATGGTAAAGATCACACCGACATTGATGTGGCCATTGCAGCCGATCATATAACCCTCGCCGCCACCGACAGAGGCTTGGGAACCTGCTGGGTATGCAATTTCGATAAACAAAAAACCATCAAATTGTTCAATATTCCCTCTCATCTTGAGCCCATCGTCTTTCTGTCTCTTGGATGTCCGGATATTCAATCCGATCCGCAAAGACATAAAGACAAAAGAAAACCATTTGATGAAATTGTTTGTTGGGAAAAAATATAATCAGTCCGGGTCCGGTTTTCCTGTTTCCAAAAAAAATTTCCGGCAGATATGCCTTATTTTTTAGAAATTTGCATTTTTTTAGTAATAAAATTGGTTGAATGAGAATTAAAGATGCAATTCAGCAATCTATTGATGTAAAAGAGAAGATATTGGCTGATGAAGGGATATTGGAGATCATTGAGAAGATAGTAGAAGTGTGTATTGGAGCCTTAAAGAGTAGTGGAAAGATTTTGTTTTGTGGCAATGGCGGCAGCGCTGCCGATGCACAGCACCTTGCCGCGGAGCTTTCGGGCAGGTTCTATTTCGACAGGTATCCGCTGGACTCGGAAGCCCTGCATGTGAACACCTCCTACATGACTGCTGTTGCCAATGACTATTCTTTTGATGAAGTGTTTTCAAGGATGGTAAAAGCCAAAGGCCGGAAGGGTGATGTACTGATAGGGTTATCCACTTCGGGTAATTCTCCCAATATGATCAGAGCTTTTGAAACAGCGAGGAATCTTGGTGTAATTACCGTTGGATTGACCGGAGAATCAGGTGGCAAGCTTAAAGATATTTCAAATTACCTTATCCGGGTTCCGTCAAATGATACCCCCCGGATACAGGAAAGCCATATCCTTATTGGCCATATTATTTGTGAGTTAATTGAAAACAAGATATTTAAACAAAAATAGTAAGCAACACTAATTTTCCTGGTAACTTGTTTTAACGGTAATGAATAAATTCAATAATTTTACGTAATGATATTAAAACTCTGAACATGCGCTCTGCTAGCGAAATTAATACAATTCTTAAGGATACAGCGCTATTGCCTGCGGAAGACCAGGCTGATATCGCGGAAATTCTTAACAAACGGATTCAGGATATCAAAAGGGAGCAATTATTATCCCGGGCTGAGGAAGCTGAGGTGAATTGCCGGAAAAGAAAGGTGAAAAATGGCAGTGCAGAAAATTTAATAGAAAACGTTTCCAATGATTGAGTTTGTTTGGGATGATTCATTCATAAAAAATGTGAAAAAGTGGCTCAGAAAACATCCAGAATTGAAGATAAAATTTGAAGAGTGCATTCGCCTTTTTACGCAGGATCCGTTTCACCCGTCTCCAAAAACACACAATTTGTCAGGAAAGCTAAGTAAATATTTCACTTTCAGTATATCACACCAATATCGGATTGTTTTTAAGTTTTTATCTGCTTCTAAAGTTTTATTGATTGAAATTAGTACTCATGAAGAAGTTTATTAATGCAAACAATATCTACTATATCAATCCATCAAATTTAAATATTTAATTAAAGTAATGGTAGTCCAGGAAGCAATCATACTCGCGGGCGGGAAGGGAACAAGGCTCAAAGAGACCATCGGCGATATTCCCAAACCTATGGCACTGGTAAACGGCAGGCCTTTCCTCGAATATGTGCTCGATTACCTCTATGATCAAATGATTGATCACGTGGTTCTTTCGGTTGGATATAAGTACGACCTGATTAAAAACCACTTTCATAACAAGTATAAATCCATAGATATTAACTACGCAATCGAAACGGAACCATTGGGAACAGGGGGCGCCATACGTCTTTCATTTGAATTTATCAGCGGGATGAAAGCGCTTGTTTTTAATGGTGATACCTTGTTCCGGATAAACCTTGACCGCCTGTTTGAATTCCATTTTTCGAAAAGTTCAGATTTTTCCCTTGTCCTTCGTAAGATTGATGATGTAAGCCGGTATGGCTCTGTCGAAAGAGATGATAACCACAGGATCATTGATTTTTGTGAGAAAGGTGAAAAAAAGGGAGAAGGAATGATCAATGGCGGAGTTTACCTGGTCAACAAAAAATTTTTTGAAAAGCACCGTTTCCCGGAAAAATTTTCCATTGAAAAAGACTGCTTTGAGCGGCTTTACAAAGTTCATCCGTTTTATGGTGTGATTTGCAGACAGTATTTTATTGATATCGGTGTTCCGGAAGATTATTTAAAAGCGCAAGATGAATTTAAAAGATTTAACTATTGACCAATCATGGTCGCTGTTTCTCGATCGCGATGGAGTAATCAATAAAAGAAGAGAAGGCGATTATGTTAAGAAGTGGGAAGAATTTGAATTTTTACCCGGTGTTCTGGAAGCTTTGCCTTCATTGACCACTGTATTCGGAAAATTGTTCATTGTCACTAATCAGCAGGGCATCGGTAAGGGTTTGATGAGAGAATCCGATCTTGAGAAAATTCATGACCAGATGATGGTGGAGATCAGGATGAGAGGGGGTAAGATAAATAAAGTTTATCACTCACCCTACCGGGATGAAGAAAACAGTGTGTTCAGAAAACCTAATATTGGCCTCGCCAGGAAAGCTAAAATTGATTTTCCGGAAATACGGTTCGAAAAATCAGTCATGGCAGGAGATTCAATAACAGATATGCAGTTTGGGAAAAATGCAGGGATGTTTACAGTTTTTATTTCTTATGATAAAGCACTGATAAAGGACAATATGGATTTGATTGACTTTGTGTTTCCCGACCTTGATAGTTTTACCGGTTATCTCATTCAAAAACAATAAATCATCACAAAAACGGTGACACCTGAACTTTTATTTATCACTTTCCTTTCCTATACCATCCTTTTATTTTTCATTACCTGGCTTACTGCACGGCGAGCCGATAACAGGACTTATTTTATCGGTAATAAAGCTTCTCCCTGGTTTGTTGTAGCTTATGGTATGATCGGGGCATCGCTTTCCGGTGTGACTTTCATGTCGGTTCCGGGTTGGGTAAAGGATACTGGATTTTCCTACATAGTTTTAGTGTTTGGATACCTCTTTGGTTATATCGTGATCGCAACAATACTATTGCCTTTGTACTACCGGTTAAATCTCACTTCCATATATTCTTACCTGGAAGAGAGGTACGGGTTTTGGTCCTATAAAACCGGTTCCTTCTTTTTTCTTCTTTCACGAACCATTGGCGCTTCTTTCCGGATTTTCCTTGTAGTGAATGTGTTACAGGTTTTTGTATTTAACAGTTGGAATATCCCTTTCTGGCTTACCAGTCTGATCTTTATTTCACTTATTGTTTTATACACTTTCAGAGGCGGCATACGAACCATCGTTTGGACCGATATGCTGCAGACGACCTTTATGCTGCTTTCGGTTATTTTCACTATCATCGTCATCCTGAATCAACTGGATATTCCGATTGGTAAAATGATTAGTAACGTTTCAAAAACGGACTTGTCCAAAATATTTTATGGTGACTGGAAAGACAGCCGTTTTTACCTGAAGCAATTCCTGAGCGGCGTTTTTATTTGTATTGCCATGACCGGACTTGACCAGGAAATGATGCAGAAAAACCTGAGTTGCCGCACCCTGCGAGATTCCCAAAAGAATATGTTCACTTTCAGTTTTATTCTGATGTTTGTGAACTTTCTTTTCCTTTTCCTTGGAGCCGTTTTATATTTTTATGCAGAGAGCCGCCATCTCATCATACCCGGAACTTCCGATAATCTTTATCCGATGATTGCATTCCGGCATCTTGGAGCAATTCCCGCATTGGTTTTTGTTATCGGACTTATCTCGGCAGCCTATCCGAGCGCCGATGGCGCCTTAACTTCACTTACAACTGCATTTTCAATTGATTTCCTGGGAGTTAATAAAAGAAATGACTGGAACGAAAATAAGAAGCAACGCCTGCGTTACCTGGTTCATTTTGGATTTGCCCTGATCCTTTTAACGATCATAATCGTTTATTACTCAATAAATAATACAGCTATCATACAAAAGTTGTTCACAGTAGCCGGATATACTTATGGCCCTTTGCTTGGCTTGTTTGCCTTCGGACTATTTACAAAATTTGATGTGAAAGATCGCTGGGTCCCTCTCATTGCCGTGATTTCTCCTGTAACCTGTTACCTCATGAGCCTGTGGCTGCCTTATTTGATAGAGGGTTACAAATTCGGATTTGAATTGTTGATACTGAATGGCTTTCTTACTTTCTCAGGGCTGTTTTTTATTCGAAAAAAATCAGAAAAGAAAACCGGGAATAAATAATATACCCCCGGTTCGAAATTAAAATTCTTTTACTGCAAACCTATTTTATTCCTGATAAACTAATGGTTTCAGAGTATTTGCCTGCTGTTAACCGGCAGTAGCCATTACCGGCTGGAAATTCATCCGCTTTCAACGTTAAGTTATAAGTGCCATCCGTTTGATGTTTGCTTACTAAAGTCTTTATCTCCTTCCCGCAAAGGTCATAGATAACCATAGTAACATCACAGTCCTCCGGTAAAATATACCTGATGGTTGTTTCATCCGTGAAAGGATTCGGGTAATTGGTCAAAGAAAGCAAATGTTGTTTTTTAACATTATTATCGCTGCCGGTAAATTGAAGGATAATATGTCCGTAATAAACATCCTGCTCTCCGTTTAGAGTGTTTGCCCATGCAAGATGCGCGCTTCCTTCCTCCGATTCCATATCGAAATAGTCTCCCATTTTTTGTTGGTCGGGCCAGCCTATATGCGGATTAAATGATTCGGAGAGTTTTTCATTCGCCGTCCAGGTTTCACCCTGGTCGAAAGAGCAGGAATAATAAAGTGCCGACAAATATGAGCCGGAAGGTGCATCGCGGTTGTCGAGCCAAATAGCATCTAATCGTCCCTCAGGAGCGATGGACATTGTTCCGAACCACTGGTATTTACTAATTCCCGGGTCATCATTTATTTTTACCGGAGCCTCCCAGTTCAAACCGCCGTCAGTGCTTCTTGCAAACATAACATCGGCAGGGTCACTAACAGAATTTCGCGCAACCGAAGCGAGCACATATACATTTCCGCTTCCGGGGCCATCTGAAACATCCACCGCTATATTAGCCTGTCCGAGCAATCCGGCAGGATTCATGGGTGTCCAGCCTGTGATATATCCATCCATATTGACAAAGCTGTCGAAATCCCAGTTCACTGTGGAACCAGGTTCCTGAGCATTGCTTGATCTCACTACTGTGATTCCGTCCCAGCCCGCCGAACCGGCAATAAAAAGTTCGCCTTCCTTGCCTACCGCCATATTACCCCAATAGGGAGTGCTGTTGACTTCAACACAATCTTCATAGCTGTCTCCACCATCGGTTGAGCGCGTAAAGGCTCCTGGCCAGCAAACACTATAATCGGTTGTCCAGAATGAATAAATATTTCCTGCTCCCATACCGGTAGTCCTGTCAATGACCATCCATTGTTTGTCTCCTCCCTGTGCGAAGGGTCCGTTATCCCAATCAAATCCGCTACCCACATTTCTGTAAACGTTGCACGAATAATTGCTGGATTGATCTACCGTCAGGCTGTTGTAATAGAAACGACCGTCTGCATCACAATCCAAAACCGGGTCGGAACGGAAAACACCAGGGTCTATAACACCTGGGAAAGTCCAGGTTTGCCCACCATCTGTAGTATATGCATATCCGGCTTGCCTGAAATTATTGGTGACGTCGTCAAATTGCCTCCATCCGATGACCATTCTGTTTGGATCAGTAGGATCAACAGCTATCGAGGGTTCATTGGCAGCGTCCCCGAGTATATTGTTGCCGCCTTCATCAACATTCACCTGTGTCGTAAAAAAAATAGGAGTTTCATACGTATAAGCCGGAGATGTCTTTATTTCCCGGGTTGGATCAGGCGTATATTTATCTGTTAGAACCTCATGATGCATGTATGACCTGTTGGTTTTGACAGGATTCTCTTTTTGTGCCGCAGTAGTCAGTGGTATCAATGTTATCAGCCCTGTCAGGATGTAAATCGAACTTATTAATTTTTTCATTTTATTATAGTTTTATTTCTTACCAAAACTGAAGACAAAATTATTCATTTAAGCGATGTATGGAGTTTCTTGGCTACATTTTATTTTGATGTGCTGGCCGATAATTATTTCTTTTATTGGCGGATCAAAATAAACCATTGCACTTTGCCCGTAGGGCATTAATATCCATAGAAAATAATAATATGTGCAAGGAATTTCCCGTAAGGAATTAACATCCTGGTTTAAATCATTTTATTTCAAATGCTGAATTGATGATTATTCAACAGGCTTAAAGATATATCGTTCATCAAATTCAATATCATTTTTGAAGTTTTCCTTGATCAGACACAATCGGTTCTGTACAACAAAAACATAATGCATCAAAAGCTGGGTGTAAGTATTTGTCATGTTTATTATTTTGTTAATGTTCTACGGACAATATAGCTTCTTAGACTATCTATTTCTATTGATATTGAAGCCCTACGGGCTAAACAATATACAATTTTCAATATTGTTCGAAAATATGAATTTATTTCCTCTGGACTTTGGGGACATGAGTTTTCAGGATTACTTTCTGGCTAGCACATCTAATAATATTATAGCCTAAATTGACTAGAATGCCTAAAGTGCTAGGGTTGACAAAAGTGATTTATTTTAAAAAGGGGACTCAAGATTATACCTCCAAATTTTAGTCAATCTAAATTTTAGCCAATTTAGTCAATCCTCCGTCAACTTTAAGTCCTCATAACTTTATTACACTTTAAGTACTTCCTTCTTCCGCCGGTTTGTATCTTGTTAAAAAAATTAACCAAAACTTAACAATCTTTTCGAGTCACATATTTACCTTTGCATCTTTTTTAGAACCAGAAAATTAATACATAGAGGCTTATGTCAAACATCAGATTTAAAGCAATTGAGGTTTCTTTGGCGCGAAAGAGAAAAACACTTGAACTGCCCAAAGAAAAAGTTTCGACCTATTTCGGGGAACTCACATTTAACCGTAACGCCATGCGCGAATTTCTTACCCGCGAAGCTTACCAGAAACTTATTGATGTTATTGAAAAAGGCGAAACCATCGAAAGAAAAATTGCCGACCAGATTGCAGCCGGAATGAAGTCATGGGCCATCAGTAAAGGAGCCAACCATTACACCCACTGGTTTCATCCGTTAACCGGCGCCACAGCAGAAAAACATGACGCTTTTATCATTCCTATAGAAGGCGGTAATGCCATTGAGAATTTCCAGGGCAATGAACTCATACAGCAGGAACCAGATGCATCAAGTTTCCCAAGTGGCGGTATCCGTAACACTTTTGAAGCACGCGGTTATACAGCCTGGGATCCGACCTCTTATGCATTCATCATGGAGAATACACTTTGTATCCCTACTATTTTTGTTTCCTACACGGGTGAAGCCCTCGATTATAAGACCCCGCTTCTGAAATCACTTGCAGCCCTTGATAAAGCAGCCACCGATGTATATAAATACTTCGATAAAAATGTAAAAAAAGTTTATGCCACCATGGGGTGGGAGCAGGAGTATTTTCTTATCGATTCGGCACTGTATAAGGTTCGCCCTGACCTGATCCTTACAGGTAGAACTGTCTTTGGACATGCATCTGCAAAAGATCAGCAGCTTTCGGATCACTATTTCGGAACCATACACGAACGGGTTCTCGATTTTATGCAGGATCTGGAGTATGAAGCTCACCGTTTAGGTATTCCGATCAAGACAAGGCACAACGAAGTAGCCCCGAACCAGTTTGAATGTGCCCCTGTTTATGAGGAAACCAATATTTCCGTGGATCATAACCAGTTATTGATGCATCTGATGGAAAAAGTCGGACGACGACATGATTTCCAGGTTCTTCTTCATGAAAAACCTTTTAAAGGCATTAATGGTTCAGGCAAGCATAACAACTGGTCAATAGCAACCGATACAGGAGTAAATATTTTGTCTCCAGGTAAAACAACCGATTCCAATTTCAGGTTCCTTACCTTTATGGTTATTGTTCTTAAGGCTGTTGACCGCTTTGCCAATTTGCTCAGAGCACACATTGCCTCCGCAGAAAACGATCACCGCCTCGGAGCGCATGAAGCTCCGCCGGCCATCATTTCGGCTTTCATCGGATCGCAGCTTTCACAGACTTTTGATGAAATAGAAAAGAAGGACAAAAAAGGAAAGGTCAATACCAATGACTTTAACCTGAATATCCTTATTCCTAAGATTCCGGAAATTTTTCTCGATAATACTGATCGCAACAGGACGTCGCCATTTGCCTTTACGGGAAATAAATTTGAGTTCAGAGCTGTAGGATCATCAGCCAATTGCGCCAATCCGATGGTCGCCCTGAATGCAATTGTTACAGAACAACTGAATCAGTTCAAAAAAGATGTTGATAAACTGATCACCAAAAATATCAAAAAGGATGAAGCCATTTTCCAGGTGATCAAAGGATACATTACCGAATCGAAAAAGATCAGGTTCGAAGGTAATAATTACAGTGATGAATGGGAAGCAGAAGCGAAAAAGCGCGGCCTGGCCAATATAAAATCAACTCCACCGGCTCTGAAAGAACTTATCTCGAAGGAATCCATTAAATTGTTTGAAAATCTGAAAATCCTGACTGAGCGGGAACTCCGTGCCCGGTATGAAATTCAGCTCGAAAACTATGTAAAGAAAATTCAGATAGAATCACGGGTGATGGGCGACCTTGCAAAGAATCACATCATTCCGATTGCCATCAGGTATCAGAATACCCTTATTGATAATGTTAAGGGCTTGAAGGATGTACTCGATTCCAAAACTTTTGTAAAGTTGTCGCGAAACCAGATGCAGACCATCAAGGAAATTTCGGAGCACGTAGAGGAAATAAAGGACAAAGTTGCCGAAATGCTTGAAGAAAGGATTAAGGCTAACCGTATCGAAAACCTTGAAGAACAGGCGATGGCCTATAATCTGAAAGTGATGCCTTTTCTTGCCCGGATACGGGATCATGTGGATGACCTCGAACTGATGGTTGACGACGAGCTCTGGCCCTTGCCGAAATACAGGGAAATGCTGTTTATTAAATAGGCCAAATAAGTTATCAATATGTGAAATCTGCGGTTGGAACTTTTCGATATATACAGATTCTCTAAAATAATAAGGTAATAAGGTGATGGCTCTCTGGGTCAGTCTGTTACTAAGGTTAGGATTATTATAAAAATAAAGTTTAAGCGGCTACATTTTATTTTGATGTGCTGGAAGATAATTATTTCTTTTATTGGCGGATCAAAATAAACCATTGCACATTGCCCGTAGGGCATTAATATCCATAGAAAATAACAATAGGAGAAAAGA
>Ga0172368_10006427_pt1 | contig 12630 bp, 12 predicted proteins | sample Lak11m_FD_114540 | JGI IMG/M metagenome (GOLD analysis project Ga0172368, IMG submission 114540) | Freshwater microbial communities from Kabuno Bay, South-Kivu, Congo - kab_022012_11m | ecosystem: Environmental > Aquatic > Freshwater > Lake | place: Democratic Republic of the Congo: South-Kivu...
CCTGCATTCATATAATAAATATAAACGCCGCTTGATAGTTTCGAGGCATCAAAATTAATGCTGTACTTGCCGGGTTGTTTTATCTCATTTACTAATACCGAAACTTCTCTTCCCAAAACATCAAATATTTTAAGTGTTACTAAACTCATTTCCTTTATTGAATAAGAAATAGCTGTGGTTGGATTAAATGGATTGGGGTAATTGCTTTCAAGAGAATATTCCAGTGGTTCAATTTGTTCACCTCCTGGTTTCTTTTTATTAGCAGCGTTTGTCCCACAACTAACCTCTGCTGAGGTAACAGATTCTAAATCACCATCAATTGCTGTTACTCTATAATAATTTGTTGAAAGTGCAAATCTTGGACTAACCACGGTGTAAGTGTTATCAGTCCAGCTTGTACTTGTAGTTGTGCCGGCCAAAGAAAAACCATATCTACCAGTTGCAGAGTTTGCTCTATATACTTTGTATTGCGTAGCACCTGAGACTGCTGACCAAGATATAATAGGATGGCTGCCGGAAATCGCCGTTATAGCCATATTTTGAGGTACCCCAGGATTGGGTTCAATCAATTCAGATACTGCTGCATAGGCATTTAACATCCCGCTACCATCGTGCAATTCATCGTAACCCCCAGGCAAACCTGAACTTAGATTCTTGTTTGCAGTCTTCTTTAATATATTCTCAATATCAAAATGTAAAAGATTTGGACTATGAGATAAAAGAAGTGCCGCAACACCTGCTGCTTGGGGAGCCGCAAAAGAAGTTCCTTCGCCAATATATCCCCATGCGTATTGTCCAGTTGCAGGAGTCACAATCGTGGTTGAATAAATATCTTTAGCAGGTGCCACCAAATCTAATCCCGGGCCATAATCACCATAATCGTTCCAGTCAATATCTATTCCCCCAACAGCAATAACTTTAGGATTGCTGGATGGGTATGCAATGGAAGGGTGACCAATATTTCCTGTAGCTGCAATTAGTACACATCCTTTCTGCAAATATGCATAATCGATTGCACTATTTATCGCGGCAGTTTCACTACATTTAAAACTCATATTAATTATTTTTGCTCCGTTATTTGCAGCAAAGAGGATAGCATCATCAATTAAATTGGTGAGATACTCTTCACCTGGTGAAGCTGGATCATTATTAGTTTGATAGCCAATTCTTAGGGACATTATTTTTGCTCCAGAGTTGTTACCATTTCCACCAGCGATGCCTGCAACACCTTCTCCATTATTAGTTCTTGCACTTATAATCCCGGCGATAGCGGTTTCATGATTGCCACCATCGCTTGGATATGGGAAAGCATCGTTCGGCTGGTCAATATAATCCCATCCATAAGGATAGCACATATTTAAGTCAGCATTGTTATAATCGACACCATACCCAATGACAGCAACAGTAACAGGATTAGTTGAACCATCTTCAAGAGTGCCACTATGCTCTAATGAGCCATAAATGTGTGGGCGATTTGGATTATATTGCCCATTATTATAAAGATAATATAGAGAGGAGAAACCGGGATCATTTGAGCATGATTCACCAAAGGAATTTACTTCAACACTTTCAAAAAGACCGCTGCTCAAATAGTGAGTAAACATTTCATCAAATTTTGAGTTCTCGGGGAGTTGCAAATCGATATACCCAAGTTCATTACTTCTTTGGACTGACACTCCTTTGTTTTTGTTTAAAGCGTTTAATGCTGATTCACTTACATTTTCTTTTAATTTGACAGTAATTGATCTCTCGTTTACTTCATACTTATTATACTTATCTACTACAAACCATTTGTTCTTTTCTTTAACAAAGTTTTGATTACTAAGTTTTAGAGTTTGTGCATTACAAAAGAAACTTGAATTAAATAAAAAAATACGATCATAAATACTCTTTTCATTTTTTACTCCACATACTTCTTAACAGATTAAATTTATTAATTATTAAAACTATTATCTCCCATCATTGAAGTTAAATAAATCCAGTAGAGTAGTTTTGGTCAATGAAAGAGAGGTTGAATAATTGAATAAATGTTTGAGTAAAAACTTTGGGAATTTCATTAGTGAGGAGAAGTAACGGAAAGACAGCGCCTAATAACATCTTTCCCTTCCACCGCCGCTGAGAGAGAGAGAGTAACTATCGTGCCAACGTATGTTCAAAAATATTGCCATTTCCTCTTGATTATGTATGTAGCATTTATTAGAACCTTTGTAAAAGTAAAAATAAAGCACACAGTAGCAATAATCAAGCAATTTTAACAATCTTTTTCTAACAAGTTGTTTCCGCAATAATCCTTTTGTTTTTCACTTTCGTTCTTAGTAGCGAAAAAAGTTTAACCACAAGGGGTACAAAGATTTTCACAAAGAGCACAAAAAAAAGGCGATCATTCAATTGCCTTTAAACAAAATATTTATTAAACGTTATATCTGTACCGGAGCAATAGGATTTGCGGTAACGCGCATCGAATGAACTTTGTTCTTTGGCTCCAGACTAACATCATCTTTCACAATCGCATCAAATTCTTCTCTAAATCTTTCAATCATAAATTTAACAGGCCACGCCGCCGCATCACCAAGAGCGCAAACGGTGTTGCCTTCAATATTTTTTGCGATGGTAACAAGCAGATCAACATCTTTTTTTGTTCCTTCACCGCGGACTAACCTATTTAAAATTTTCAACATCCAGCCGGTTCCTTCACGGCACGGTGTGCACTGTCCGCAGCTTTCGTGATAATAAAACTTTGCGATGCGCGCTAAAATTTTTACGAGATCGGTATCTTCATCCATTACCATAATACCGCCGGTACCAATTGCCGAACCCACTGCCTTCAGTGATTCAGCATCCATTTTTACCCCTTCAAGCTGATCGCCGCGTAACGGGGGCATTGAAGAACCGCCGGGAATAACGCATTTAATTTTTTTATCGCCTATTACACCACCGGCATATTTGTAAATTATATCCGTCAACAAAGTACCTGAAGGTAACTCAAAAACACCGGGATTATTTACGTGTCCGCTTACACCGAATAAAATTGTTCCTGGATGTTTTGGTTCACCTATGGCAGCAAACCATTCCCATCCTTTTTTAATAATCATCGGAACGTTGGTGATGGTTTCAACATTATTAATGGTGGTTGGATTTCCCCACAAACCGTTTTGTGCCGGGAACGGAGGTTTCACTCTCGGGTAACCTCGTTTTCCTTCAATAGAGTTCATCAAAGCAGATTCTTCTCCACAGATATACGCGCCGGCACCTTTATGAACATAAATATCGCATATGAAATCATTTGAAAAAGTTTCTTTCATTCTTTCGCCGACAAAACCTTTTTCATACGCGTCGTCCAATGCTTTTTGCAAGAGGTTAATCCATTTGTGGTACTCACCTCTCACATAAATGTATGCGGCTTTTGCGCCAATCGCATAACACGCAATCAAAACTCCTTCAATCAATTGATGCGGATTCTTTTCTAAAATTTGTCGGTCTTTAAACGAACCCGGCTCACTTTCGTCACCGTTGACGCAAAGATATTTTGGTTTTTCATTTCCTTTCGGCATGAAACTCCATTTCAATCCAGCAGAGAAAGCAGCACCGCCGCGTCCCCGGAGTCCTGATTTTTTAACCGTGTCAATTATCTGATCAGGCGTTTGCGAGTATGCTAACTTAGCGGCATCGTAGCCGCCGTTTTGGAGATACACATCAAGTTGATGAAAATTTTCTATATCCGGTAAAACTATCTTTTCCATTACAAAATCAATTTAATGAATCTAAAATTTGGAGTGCTTTTTCTTTATCTAAATTCTCAAAGTAGTCTTCGTTCACTGCAATCATTGGAGCCGTTCCGCAAGAGCCCATGCATTCAACTTCTTCCAATGAAAATTTCATATCGTCGGAAACTTCGCCGTTGTTTAGGCCTAATTTTGCTTTCACCGCATCATAAATTTGATAGCCGCCTCTCAGCATGCAAGAAACGTTTGTGCAGACTTGAATATGAAATTTTCCCGGTTCTTTTTTATGGTACATCGTGTAAAAGGTTGCAACACCAAAAACATCTTCAGCGTTCATATCCAATACTGATGCGGTTTCAAGCATCACTTCTTTTGAGATCCAACCATTTTGCGCCTGGGCGACATACAACACCGGCATTACCGCTGCTCGTTTTACGGGATACTTCTTAATTATTTGTTCTATTTTTTGAAGGCTCTCTTCGGAAAATTTAAATTCCATTGACTACTCTTTATTCTTCATGCAAATTTATTTATCGGCTTCACCCATAATCGGATCAATTGAACCGACTATTGCTACAACATCCGAAATCATATATCCTTTTACCAAATGAGGTACGGCTTGTAAATTGGCAAACGAGGGCGAACGGATTTTCATCTTCCAAGGATGCCCTTCTCCTTTACTTACGATATAAAAACCAAGTTCACCTTTTGGATTTTCAACCGCGCTGTAAACTTCACCTGCCGGAGGATTAATGCCGAAATTCACGATCATGAAATCATGAATCAACTCTTCCATCTTTGTGTAGATTTCGGTTTTTCTCGGTAAAACTTTTTTCGGACTATTCAACATCACTTCGCCATTCGGCATTTTATCAATAACCTGACGAATGATTTTTGAACTTTCTCTTAATTCATCCGCGCGGACAAAATAGCGCGCAAGTGAATCGCCTTCCGTATATACGGGAATGGTAAAATCCATTTCGTTATAAAAGAGATACGGAGTGGCTCTGCGTAAATCAAACTCAACACCGCTTCCGCGGAGATTCGGACCTGTAAAGCCCAAATCAATTGCATCATCTTTTGAAATTATTCCAACACCTTCCAACCGCTCAATGAATATGCGGTTTCCGTTGAGGAGTCGTTCCATCTCGTCAAGTTTTTCTTCAAACTGATCGAGAAACTCTATTATCTTTTTCAGAGTGCCGGAAGTTACATCCGAAGCTACTCCACCAATACGAGTGTAACTTGTTGTAAATCTCGCACCGCAGATAACATCAAAAAAATCAAGGATTTTTTCACGTTCGCGTAAGCCCCATAAAAATACGGTAAGAGCGCCGACATCCATGGCAAGCGCACCGATGGAAACCAAATGCGAACACATCCGCGCAAGTTCGGCAAGGAGCATACGAATATACTGTGCTCGCGGTGGAGCGGTAATTCCCGCAAGTTTTTCAACCGCTAAAGCATAGGCTACGTTATTTGCCGGAGGAGAAATGTAATCGAGACGATCGGTATGAGGAATGAATTCCATGTATGACATGTTCTCAGCCATTTTCTCGTAACCGCGGTGAAGGTATCCTAATTCCGGCACACATGCGATAACCGTTTCACCATCTAAGCGAAGCAAGAGTCGCAATACACCGTGCGTTGCAGGATGCTGCGGACCCATATTCAAGATCATTTCATTTTCAAGCGCGTCTTCAAGAGTAATATGACTATCGGCGCCAAGTAATGCTTGAACTATTTTCGGATGAACGTCATCTTTGGTCAATTTTTGCATAGATTAAACTCGTTATTTTTTCGGAAGAGAAACGGATCCGGGAATTCCCATAAGCGGAAATTCTTTCCGTAACGGATGATGTTCAAAATCTTCCGGCATATACATTCTTCTAAGGTCGGGGTGATTGTTGAATGAAATTCCGTACATATCAAAAACTTCTCGTTCCGGCCAATTGGCAGCTTTCCAAATGAAGGAGACAGAATCAATTTTATTATCGGCGTTGTCGACATCAGCTTTTAAACAAAGACGAAAACTATGTTTCATTGAAAAAATATGATAGACAACGGTGAACCGGTTCGTTCTTGTTGCCCAGTCAACAGCCGTAATATCTTCGCAAAGAATAAATGCTAACGCTTCATCCTGTTTCAACAATTTGCAAACCGGAACTATGAGTGATTTGTCAAACTTTATTGTTAATTCTCCAAACTGTTCGGTGAATTCGAACGACGACTCGGAGAATTCTTTTTTTAATTTTTCTTCTAGTACTTCTTTCATATCGTATATCTATGTTAGAGAGAGACTTCGGTTTGTTTCGGTTCGAATCCAAGTTCGGGAGCATCAGGAAAATCTTTCACTCTTGACTTCCCTACTTTGGATTGAATCTGCATGAGCGCATTTAAAAGATTTTCCGGGCGCGGAGGACAACCGGCTGCATACACATCAACCGGTAAAAATTGATCGATTCCTTGAACTACATTATAGCTCCTATACATACCTCCGGAGGAAGTGCACGCACCCATCGCAATAACCCATTTGGGTTCCGGCATTTGATCATAAATTTTCTTCACAACGTGAGCCATTTTGTATGTTACGGTGCCTGCTACAATCATCAAATCGCATTGGCGCGGAGTAAATCTCATTACTTCAGAACCAAATCTTGAAATATCATATTTGGGATCACCGGAAGCCATCATTTCAATAGCGCAGCAAGAAATTCCCATCGGCATCGGCCAAACAGAATTTTCTCTCGCCCAAGCGGCAAGCGCATCAACTGTAGTTGTAATAAATCCGTCGTTGACTAATTTACTTTCTAATCCCATTTAAAACCGCCTTTTTTGTACGCGTAGAGGAAACCAATTTCAAATACCGTGAGAAACACAAGCATCGAAAAGAAAACTGAAGCGCCGTATTCCGCAAAAAGTTTTTTAAACTGAACCGCCCACGGATACACAAAAATTACTTCCAGGTCAAAAATGATAAACAGCATTGCAACGATGTAATATTTAACGGATACTCGTTCGTGGGTAGTTCCAATTGGTTTCATACCGCTTTCGTAAGTTGAAAGCTTTTCCGAACCGGGACGTTTGGGTCCAAAAATATTTGAAGAAAAGACGGTTGCCACCGCAAATACAATAGCAAAACCGAAAACTAAAAATATAGGAATGTATTCTGTGAGCATGGTTTCTTTTAATAATTTTCCTTTCAAATTTATCACAAAAACGGCTGAATTCCAATCTTCCGAGCGGCAATAATGCCGATATTTTTTGAATTGATGCAGAAATTTGCTTAGTCAATTCAAGAAAAAAATTTTATTTTGAATGAGAATAATTCAAACAGAAGGAATGTTATGGAAATTCAATTTATCGGGGCTGCAAAAACGGTAACGGGTTCACTTCACTACCTTAAAGTAAACGGCAAAAAATTTATTCTCGACTGCGGTCTTGTTCAAGGTAAACGGAAAGAATCGTTTGAATTAAATAGGAAATTTGAATTTTTTGAGCCCGAAGAGATTGATTTTGTCATCCTTTCCCATGCGCATATTGATCACGCGGGCAACCTTCCAAATCTTGTAAAACGGGGATTTCGCGGTCACATCTACTCAACACTTGCTACCCGCGATTTGTGCTCGGTAATGCTTCTCGATAGCGCGCACATTCAAGAGAAAGACGTTGAGTTCGTTAACAAGAAAAGAAAAAGAGATAAGAAAAATCTTTTTGAACCCCTGTATACTATTCAGGATGTCCATGAGACAATGGAACAATTTGTCGGACTGAATTACCACAGAACTTACAAAATTGATGAATCGATTTCACTTACCTTTTATGATGCCGGACATATTCTGGGCTCTTCTCTTGTCCATCTTCAAATAAAAGAAAACGGACGGACGTTCTCGTTCGGATTCTCGGGTGATTTGGGACGCCCGAATTTGCCAATCCTTCGCGACCCCGAAAGAATTCCGGATGTTGATTATTTTATTTGCGAAAGTACGTACGGCGGTAGATTTCATCAATTGCTCAATAAAACCGAAGAGCAATTGACTGAAGTACTTACCAAAGCCATCGCGAGAAAAGCAAAAATAATTGTTCCCTCTTTTAGTGTCGGACGCACACAAGAACTTGTGTTTATGTTGAATCAAATATTTGAGAAAGGAATTGTTCCGCACATCCCCATTTATGTTGATAGCCCTCTCTCGGTAAATACAACAGCAATTTTTAGAATGCATCCGGAGTGTTTTGATAAAGAAACGATAGCGTTTATGCATCAGCATCACGATCCCTTCGGATTTGAAAAACTTAAATACATCACCGATGTTGAAGATTCGAAAGCGTTAAATGATATAGAAGGTCCGGTTATGATTCTTTCTGCTTCGGGTATGGCGGAAGCCGGAAGAATACAACATCATCTGGCAAACAACATCGCAAATCCCAACAACATTGTTTTGATAGTAGGGTATTGTGCAGAACATACACTGGGAAGACGAATTGTTGAACGTCAGCCGGAAGTTAAAATTTTCGGCGAGGTGTATCCTTTAAATGCCGAGGTAATTGTTATTAACTCCTTAAGTGCGCATGCCGATTCAAATGAACTGCTTGATTACTGTACCAAATTTGATAAGGAAAAACTGAAAAACTTTTTTGTTGTTCATGGCGATGAGGACCAACAGATAAAGTTTAGAGAGAGGCTACAAGGGGTCGGTATTCAAAATGTTACCATTCCTTCACGAGGTGATGTTTTTAGTGTATAAGGTATGAAAAAAAGTCTTTTTTTTATCTGCCTTTTCTTTGCCATTGGAAAACTTTCTGCACAGACGGAATCCATAGCCGATTCTCTTTCGGAAGATTATAATCCGTACGCAAGAAATTTTTTTGGCACCTCATTAAACAAACTCCTCTCAACGTATCAGCTCCATTCATATTTGTGGTATCAGCAGCAGGTAGGCGACTTTTCATTTGCGGTTAAGGAGAACTTTAGTTCAACGCTGGTAAAATCGAACGAAAAAAGTATTAAGGACGAACATTTTTTTTCATTCTTACCCACCTACAAAATAAACGAATGGTTTTCACAAGGATTTTCTGTAAAGCATTCCATTCTTTCGGACTCGAGAAAAATCGGCATCAATTCTGCACAGCAATCAAGTTTTATTTTCATTCCGAATTTTTTACCTCTAACTAATTGGCAAGTTTCCCCATTTCTCGGTTATTCAAGCAACCGGCAAATTGGTGTGCACGACGACGGACTAATTTACGGCGGTGAATCAAAATTTTTATCCGCTTCCAAAGAGGGATTCGCTCTTGGCAGCACAGTGAAAATAACGGAAGAAGAAATTCTCCCGAGAAAAAATTCTATCCGGGATTTTAGGGTTTCCGCCGCCAATCATTTTTCCAACGATATTGGAAATATTCTTTCCGTAAGCTATTTCCAAACTCGGAAGGATTTTTATTACGAAGCAGACTCGTTAATAAAAAAAGAATTTTCAGTTGTGAATAATATCCAGTCCCGCAGAGAAAATAATTTTCAGTTTGACGATTCGCTTCGCTATTTCCGATTTTTGCCAAACACCGATCTCACGCTTCATAGCACAGTACTTTGGCGGAAGATTTTTAGAGATACGAAATACAAAACAACCACAATAGCCTCGCAAACCATTTTTGATACGGAAATTGATGAACTTCGTTTAGACTTGGAAGGAGAACTCTGGTACCGCCATGATGATCTGCAATTGCAAATGAAGACCGCTTTTATGGAAAGAGATGAGAAACATTCCGCCCTTAACTTCGACGGCGCTAACCAAATTTTTTACGAACAACGAAACGCTTCCGAGCTTCAAAAAAATAATTTTACTCAACGAACAAGTATTACGGTTACCGGTATATATCAGCTTTCTTCAAAGGACAGTATTTCGCTCAGCTTGTTTCATAACAAGTTAACTTACGATACACCGAGCAGCGATAATTTTGACGACCGAGACGAGCTTTTATCAATAATGAAATTGCGGTACACAAGGTCGTTGAACAGCTTTTTTGATTTTTTTGTATCGACGGAAGGAACAATTAATAAGCTTGTCTACATCTCCGCGTCACGCAGTTCAAACAATAACGTGAATAGAGTACTTAAACTGCAAACCGGCGGGATATTTAAAGGTACCCGATTTCGTTCTTACAATGCTTTTGATGTTTCGGCGAATTACACCGTGTATGATTACGAAGATTTAAATCCAAATTATAAAAGCTATTCCTTCAGACAGTTTGGAATGTTTGATTCATCCTCTTTAAACCTTACGACACACACCGTGGCAAAATTTATGGGATATATCCGGTTGTCTGAACAGGGAGAATTGCAGTGGAAAAAGTTTTCTTTACGTCCAACGCGTAATCTCGAAGAATCATTTTTAGTCCCTCAAATAGGTTATCTTTACGGCCCGGCACGGTTTTATATTGGGTACAGACAATTTCTCCTTAAGACGTATATCTTTTCAACAAATACGGTGACGGGAAAATTAACGAAATCGCTCGATTCGTATTATTTAAGCCGCGGACCTATCACGGAAATTCAGTATGTGGTTTACAAAAAAATAGAACTCCAAATGAAAGCGTGGTATGAATTCGTTTCTATGAATCAAAAGCCGATTGGCGAAATTCCAAATTTTGATTTTAGTGTTCTCTTAAATTTATAAGATTGGAAAAAGATTTATTTTCATTATTTTTCTTAAAAAAATAATTACCGTTTGGAAACAAATACATATCACCTGGAAATAAAGAGCAATCCGAACAATCTCATTGTTGTAGAAGAGTTCTTTAATCAAATTGCCGTTGAACACAGTATTCCCGAAAAGCGAATTCCCGAATTAATGGTGGCGTTAACCGAAGCAATTACCAACGCCATTATCCACGCTAATAAAAAAGATCCGGAGAAAACTGTATTCATTGATTTTCTTGTAGAGGGACGAAAGTTAACAATTAAAGTGAAGGATGAAGGAGACGGATTTGATCCGTCAACAATTCCCGACCCGACGCAACCGGAAAACATTTACCGTGATTCTGGAAGAGGCGTCTATTTGATGAAAGTCTACTGTGACGAGGTGCTGCACAATGTTACGCCAACGGGAACAGAAACAATTCTCAAAATTTCTTTTTGATTTAAAATAAAAAAGGCATCTCAATGAGATGCCTAAAATAATAATCGACTCAATTCTTATACATCAAGTTTCTTAATATTTGACGCTACGTCATCAGCGGATTTTTTCAATCCGGCGATTTCTTCATCGGTAAGTTTTAACTCAATGATCTGTTCAATTCCGTTTTCATTCAATTTTACCGGAACGCCACAATAAACACCGTTCAAACCATACTCACCTTCCAACCAAGCTGAACACGGTAAAACACGATTGCTGTTCTTCGCAATAGCATCCACCATTTCAACCGCAGAAGAAGAAGGGGCATAATAGGCACTTCCGGTTTTGAGATAATTAACAATTTCAATTCCGCCGTTTCTTGCCCGCGTAACAAGCGATTCAATGCGGTCGGCAGGAAGTAATTCTGAAATCGGAATACCTGAAACAGTTGAATAACGAACAAGCGGAACCATTGAATCCCCGTGTCCGCCTAAAACCATCGCTTGCACATCGCGCACGGAAACTTTTAATTCTTGAGCGATGAAAAGTCTAAATCTTGCTGAATCAAGAATACCGGCCATACCGATAACGCGGTTCTTCGCAAATCCACTAACTTTTTTGGCAACGTATGCCATCACATCTAATGGGTTTGAAACAACAATCAAAATTGCGTTTGGAGATTGTGCAACAACCTGTTCAGTAACTGATTTTACGATTTTAGCATTCGCCGCTAAAAGATCATCTCTACTCATACCGGGTTTTCTTGCGAGTCCTGCCGTAATAACAACAATATCGGAGTTAACGGTTGCAGCATAATCATTAGAACCAATTACTGTGGAATCGAATCCTTCAACAGGAGCACTTTCCCACATATCGAGTGCTTTGCCTTGAGGAACTCCCTCAATAATATCTACAAGAACAACTTCTTGCGCTAATTGCTTTTCAACAATTCTTTGTGCGGCAGTAGCTCCAACGTTTCCGCCGCCAACAACTGTTATTTTTTTCATATTCTCCTCTGTTTAAAGTTATTTATTCAACTGGATAGACAGAAACTTTCTGTCGATTGCCTCTTCCAATTTCAAACTTAACAGTACCGGCAGCAACGGCAAATAATGTATCGTCTCCGCCAATTTGAACGTTCACACCGGGATGGAATTTAGTTCCTCTTTGACGAACAAGAATTTCTCCGGCATTTACTTTTTGACCGCCGAAACGTTTAACACCTAAACGTTGGGCATTACTGTCTCTTCCGTTTCGTGATGAACCTTGACCTTTTTTATGAGCCATCTTAAACCTCTACCTTTTAACCTATTTTAGTAATTTCAATTCTTGTCAATTGTTGACGGTGTCCGTTAAACTTTTCATGGCCGGTTCTTCTTTTCTTTTTAAAGACGAAAACTTTATCATCTTTTACATGCTCAAGAACCTTTGCATAGACCTTTGGAGAATCCAAATACGGTGTACCGACTTTCGTTCCATTCTCATCACCGGCTAAAAGTATCGAGTCAAAAGTAAGTTCACTGTTCGGTTCACTTGTTAAAAGCGGAACATAAACTTTATTTTTTTCTTCAACTTTAAATTGCTGACCGGCAATCTCTACAACTGCAAACATATTTTTCACCTTTTTCTTTTCTAAGTTTACAAAATTACGGAAAAACCACATTGAAGTCAATTTTTGTACTGGTAAAAAGTATGGTTTTTGATATTATTTGACAGAATTAAAGTGGGTGAACCAATAATAAAATTCTCTTTTTTCTTTTCAAATTGGCGCTTTATCAGTCGAAATCGATATCCCA
>Ga0172368_10006428_pt1 | contig 12627 bp, 7 predicted proteins | sample Lak11m_FD_114540 | JGI IMG/M metagenome (GOLD analysis project Ga0172368, IMG submission 114540) | Freshwater microbial communities from Kabuno Bay, South-Kivu, Congo - kab_022012_11m | ecosystem: Environmental > Aquatic > Freshwater > Lake | place: Democratic Republic of the Congo: South-Kivu...
CGATACCCAAACGATCAGTTCGGCGGATGTAAGCACCGCTGGATTCAGCGCGCGCTATGGGGGACGCGTATCCTCGGTGATTGATGTTAAGACCCGCGCGGGCAACCGCAAGGAGTTCAGGGCTGACGGTTCAGCGAATACATTCGGATACAGTTTGGTTGCTGAAGGTCCGCTGAAAAAGATGACCCGGGAAAATACCGGATCGATCTCGTTTTTGCTTTCAAACAAAGGCTCCTGGATCCGTTCCACCAGCGATTTCCTCTATCCCTACCTCGATTCGGCAGGACTCCCCTTCAGGTATGACGACTATTTCGCTAAAGTGAGTTTTATCGGGAGTAAGGGCGATCAGCTCGATATCATCGGCACCCGGTTTACCGATGTAGCCGATTATACCGGACTGATGCACAGCGAATGGGCTAACACCGGGGCCGGGGCCCGCTTCCTGGTTTCTCCCCGCGGATCGCGCGTACTGTTTGAAAGTTCTGTTTTCTATTCCGATTTCAATGCTACCCTGAAGGTTCCCCAGGTTAAACCGAGGAATACCATTAATAACTCGGTGGAGGGTGCTTTTAAGATTCATTACCGGGGTCCGGTTTTCTCCCTCCTCTGGGGTACGGAAATGAATGTGATCAATACCCTGCATACCTTCCAGGGCTTAAAGGGAGTGACGGTGGATGATGAGTATTTCACCACCGAATTGCTGACCTATATCGAGACCAGTATTATCTGGGGGAAATTTCTTTTTGAACCCGGGTTCAGACTTCACTATTATGCGGATAAGTCTGACTTAAGACCTGAACCGAGGCTCAAGATCAGGTATTCCATCACGGATCAGATCAATCTGAACTTTGCGGGCGGATATTATTCCCAGAATCTGGTATCAGCCACCTCCACCGAAGATGTGGTCAATGTCTTCCAGGGTTATTACATTGGGCCCTTCTGGATCCAGAACAATTTTCAGGGGGAATACATTTCAAACAAAATTCAGCTTGCCCGCCATGCCGTTCTGGGATTGAGCCATCTGGGCAAGAACAACCTCAAGCTGACAATTGAGGGATATATCAAGGATTATTACCGGATGATCAATTACAACCGCCACAGGATCTATGATGATATCCTCTGGACAGGCGGCACTCAGGGTGGACTGGGCAAGCCGGAATATCTCACCAAATATTTCATCTTTGAGAAGGGGCTGGCATACGGACTGGACCTGATGGCCGACTGGGCCGGCCGGAATTTCAATCTTTACGCGGCTTACAGTCTGGGGTATGTGACCAGGGAGGATGATGCCGGTCAATATATCCCTCATTTCGACAGGCGCCACAACCTCAATATTCTGGGCGGTTACAGATTCGGTCCCAACCGGACCTGGTCGCTTAAGGCCCGCTGGAACCTTGGGTCGGGATTCCCGTTCACCCAATCCGTCGGAATATTTGAAGACCTGAGTATGGGTGACAACAGCTTCCTGATGGATCCTTACAAAAGCGGTAAAGCAGCCGTATGGTATGCAGGCTTCAATGAGGCCAGATTACCCTGGTACCACAGGCTGGACCTCTCCCTTGAAAAACGCTGGAAGCTCGGCAGAAAACTTAATCTCGAATCGGTCATAGGACTGATGAACGTCTATAACCGGCAGAATGTCTTTTATATGGACCGGATCACCTACGAGCGCATCGATCAGCTGCCCATCCTGCCAACCCTCGGCCTCCGCCTCCTTCTGTAACTCCTTTCCCCCTTTCCCACTCACCCCCTTTTCCCCTTGTGGGCGCATGTATGCGCCCCTACGTAATTTTGCGTTTTTCCATCCAGTTGTAAACCGTAGGTAATACAAACAGGGTGAGCAGGGTGGAGGTAATCAGTCCGCCGATCACCACAGTGGCGAGCGGTCGCTGTACCTCTGAACCCGGACCGGAGTTGAAGGCCATCGGAATAAAACCAAGGCTGGCTACCAGCGCGGTCATCAGCACGGGCCGGAGCCGGTTGGCAGATCCCTGGATCACCGCCTCCCTGAGGCTCAATCCCTTCAGGCGGATCTCGTTGATATAGGAAACCAGCACGATACCGTTCAAAACCGCCACCCCAAAGAGTGCGATGAAACCGATACTGGCCGATACCGACAGGTGCATGTGCCTGATCCACATCAGGAATACCCCGCCCGACATGGCAAACGGAAGGTTAAGCAGGATCAGGATGGCGTATCTGAATTTGCCGAAACTCATATAAAGCAAGCCTACGATGATCAGCAGCGATAACGGTACCACCAGTGCCAGATGCCGCATGGCACGTTGCTGGTTCTCGAAGGTCCCGCCGTATTCCATAAAGTATCCCGGAGGGATCACATTGGCCTGATCCAGCGCTTTCTGCAGCCCGGCCACATAGGTTCCCATATCGATGTCGCGGATGTTGATCCCGACGATCAGCCTCCGCCATCCGTTCTCCCGCTGGATTTCCCTCGGTCCTTCCTGAGGAACGATACGGGTAACCCTTTTAAGCGGTATGAACTCGTCATTCGGCAGCTGGACAGGGATCTCCATGATCTTGTCAAACTTATTGCGCATATCCTCCGGAAACCTGACCACGATATCAAACCTGCGCTGACCCTCATACACCTGTCCGGCCGGCATGCCGCCGATCCCAGCTTCGATAACGGTCTGAATATCATCCACGTTCAGTCCGAAACTTGCGGCTGCTTCCCTGTCGATCTCGATCGTAAGATAGGGCTGTCCAACCGGTTGCTCCACATAAAAGTTTGCAGTGCCGTTCAGCTCACCGACAATGCCGGAGATCTGGTCTCCAATGGTTTTCAATTGGTCAAGATCTTCACCATACACCTTAACTGCCAGGTCGGATTTGACACCGCTGGTTAGTTCATCCACCCTCATGGCTATAGGCTGGGTGAAGTTATATGCCAGTCCGGGCTCGGTTTTCAGATAGGGTTCAATCTGGTTGATGATATCCTCTTTTGTAACTCCCTTTCTCCACTCTTTTTCAGGTTTCAGGACGATCCATACATCCGTCTGGTGGACCCCCATCCAGTCGTTGGCGAGGTCAGACCGTCCCGTTTTCGGTACCACGGTTTTGATCTCCGGAATGTTCTGCATCAACTTGCCGCCCAGCCAGTTGGCGTTCTGGATCGATTCATCCAATGTTACCGATGGCATCCTGACCTCTTCCACCAGGATCGATCCCTCATCCAGCTCGGGGAGGAATTCAGATCCCAGACGGGTCATGATCAGGAGGGATACTGCAAACAGTCCGATAGCGGTTCCCAGTATAACAGCTCTCTTATTCAGGTATTTATCTAGGAACCTTTCATATCTGGGCTTGAGCCAGTCGATCAGGTAGTTCTTTCTGGGCTTGATCCCCTTGCGGAAAACGATGGCCGACATCGCCGGCACAAATATCAGCACCAGTAAAAGCGATCCAAGCACCGCCGCCGCCACCGTGATGGCCATCGGCCGGTAAAGGATCCCTTCCATTCCGCTGAAGGTCATGATGGGCAGGTATACCATCAGGATGATCAGCACTCCGAAAAAGATCGGCCGGGCCACCTCCTTGGAGGAATCCATGATCAGTGTTTCCGTGTCCTCATCTTTTTTTCGTCCCTGCAGCCGGTGGACAATGTTCTCCACCATCACCACCGATCCGTCGACCACCATACCGAAGTCGATAGCGCCCAAACTCATCAGGTTGGCTGCCAGTCCGAATTCTCTCATTCCGATAAAGGCGAACAACATGGAGAAAGGTATGACCATTGCCACCAGCAGTGCGCCGGTGATCTCTCCCAGCAGGAGCAGAAGCACTGCAATTACGAGGAATCCCCCCTCAATGAGGTTGGTTGTGATCGTATGGGTAGTTCGGTCGATCAGATCCGACTGGTCATAGAATTTCTTGATTTCCACCCCTTTAGGCAGAGTTTTGTTGATGGCATCAATCTTTTCACGGATGGCGCCTATCACCTCCCGGCCATTGCCTCCCCTGAGCATCATCACGATCCCGGTCACCACCTCACCCTTGCCGTCCTGGGTTACGCCGCCCTGCCGGATCTGCCGGCCGGTTTCAACAGTTGCTATATCCCTGATGAAAATCGGCTTGTTATTCAGGTTGGTTACGATGATATTTCTGATATCCTTCGCATTGGTGATCTGGCCAAAGCCCCTGACAATATATTGCTCCCGGTTGTGCTCAAGGAAGCTTCCCCCGGAAACGCTGTTATTGCTGTTGATCGCATTGATCACATCTTCAAGGCTGATGCTGTAGCTCCTGAGCTTTTCGGGCTGGACAGTCACGTCGAATTGTCTGACGAATCCTCCAAAGGAGTTGATCTCAGTAACCCCCTGCACGGTTTTCAGTTGCGGGGCTATGAGCCAGTCCTGGATTTCCCTGAGTTCGGTAAGGGAATAATTTTCCCCTGATACAACATATTGGTAGATTTCCCCCAATGCTGTTGATATAGGCCCCAGCTGCGGCGAGGATACTCCATTCGGCAGTTCGTCGCCAATGGCCTGCAATCTCTGGCTCACCATCTGGCGGGCGAAATAAATATCGGTATGTTCGTCAAATTCTACCGTTACGGCTGAGAGGGCAAACTGGGAAACTGACCGGACCTCTTTCACGCCCGGAAGCCCGTTCATAGCAGTCTCGATCGGGTAGCTTACCAGTTTTTCCACATCAAACGGGGAGTAGCGGCCTGCCTTGGTGATTACCAGTACCTGCACCGGCGTCACATCGGGCAAAGAGTTGATCGGCAGCTGACGCAATGAGCTGATGCCGGCAAAGGCCATCAGGACCACCAGGCTAAGCGCCACAAATTTTTGCTTTATGCTGAATTCAATGATCTTGTTTAACATCTGTTGGCCTCCCGCTTATTCTTCCGAAATCAGCTTGAATCTCGACAGTGCCTTGAGGCTGAAAACCTGGCCTACGGCAACTTTCTCGCCGGCTTTAAGTCCGGAGGAAACCACCGCGAATCCGTTGGCAATTTCGCGGATCTTTATCTTTCTCATCTCAAAGGTGTCGGCACCGATGCTCACGAAAACCACCGGATCGTTGTTGTCATAGGTGACGGCATCCATTGAAACGGTGATTACCTCTAACGGACTTTTTGTTGTGATAATCGTTTCCACGTTATCGCCCGGTTTTAGCACCGGTTTTTTCTGAGAAACCAGAATATTGGCCACCACCGAACGGTTGTTCTCATCCAGTCCGGGATTGATGGTTGTAACCTTTGCCGTCAGGGGCTCCTCGGTGATCAGCCTGTGGCTCAGGCTAACAGAGTCACCTGTACTGACGAGCATCCCATCTTCGGGAGCCAGATAAGATTTCACCAGAACCTTGTCGAGACAGATTACGGTAGCAAGCTGATCGTTGATGGATACAGCCTGACCGAGGTCCACCTTATGGGAATCCAGTACTCCGCTGATCGGTGAGTGAATCTTCAGGCGCGGGTTGATCTTTTGGCTCCCTTTCAGCCCGTCAATTTCATTGTCTGATACACCCAGGGTTTTCAGTTTTGCATAGCATGCATTCAGCGAAGCCACTGCTCTGGCATGATCTGACCTGGTTTTTTCCAGGTCCATTTCGGCACTGATCTTTTTCTCAGTCAGTTTTTCCATTCTTTGCAGCTGATTTGACTGCAGATCAACCTCCGCGGAGGCCTGAAGATAGTCGGCGACCAGTGTTCCGTAAACCAGGCTTTCGATCTCCATGATTACCTGTCCTTTACCCACGGCCTGCCCCTCCTGAACAGACATGCTGATGATTCTGCCCTCCACGGGTGCACTGACTATCCCGATAAAGTTCGGGGCGGGATTTACCGTTCCGGGTGCATGCACTGCAAAGTTCCTCACTTCCGAGGAGATGGTCTGTAATGGTATTTTCAGCTCATTGATCTGTTGCGGTGTAAGTGTTACATGGACCGGGCCCTTAGCCTCATTTGAGGCAATTGAGGGTGGTACACCGGTTTCTGCCGCATTTCCGGCGGTTTCCTTCTTCTTTCCGCATCCCGAAATCATTGCGATCAGGAGTGCCGGCAGGATCATGCCTGTCAGTAGGAGTCGGGTTCTCATATCAGTATACTAATTCTTGATTGACAAATTGTTCCAGTTCAATAAGGCGGAGATAATAATCGCGGAGCGCAATGAAGAAGCGTTCCTGGCCCGACAAATAGAGCTGCTGCGCTTCAATAAGTTTTAGCAGGTCGATTTGGCCGAGCCGGTATGCTTCCCGGGTCAGATTCAATAGCATTTCAGATTTCTCTTTTAGCTGGGTTTTGTATAACTCCATGGTAACCTGACTGTTGTCATAACTATGCCAGGCCAGCTCGATTTTTTCCTTAATGCCCAGTTCAACCGCTTTCAGGTCCCAGTCATACTGCTTTTTCAGCGACTGAGCTTTCCGGATTTCGCCGTTGGTGTTGAACATACCCCATACAGGAATGCTGATCCCCCCTTCGATTCCCCTGAAAATGAATCCATCGCCCAAGAAGTCCTGCTGAAAATAGGCGAGCCGGAGATTGGGCAGGTATCCTGATTTCGCCTCCTTGATCCCAAAATCGGCGGATTTAAGCAAAGCACTGGCAGACAGGTACATCGGCTGAGATTCCAGGGTGTAGAGGGCAACCTCCTGTTCGATCAGTTCATTATGGGTCCGCAGGGTATCGGCAAACCGGATATCGTATCTCTGCTGGTCGGGCTTAAGTCCGATATAGTTGAACAGTTTGTACCGGGCTTCATGATAAAGCCTTTCGGTTTCATATTGTTCATTTTCTGATTGTACCAGACGAATCTCCGAGGAGAGTTGGTCGATATAAGTTCCAACGCCGCTCTCGACCCGCAGCTTTACCGCATCGGCCAGTTCTTTTGATAACTGATAGGTGTCGGCTCTGAGTTTTCTGATGTATTCCAGATAGATAACCTCTGTATACCGGGTTTTTACCTCAACGGTCACCTGCTTTTTCAAGGCTTCCACCTCACGGGCCATTGCCTCCTTTTCGCTGTAAATCCTTTTCAGCCGGTAAAAGGTGGTCAGGGGAAAATCCACCTGTTGCTGGAGGCTGATCTTCTGCTCGGTATATGGCTGAGCCGGATTATTTGAGATGCCCTCCCGCGTAAAGCTTAATTCCGGGTTGGGCAGTCCCAGGGCAGTTTTCCATTCCACGTTCTTGCCCTCCATCTGAGCCTCCATTCTCTGGAGTTCCGGATTCAGCCTCATCGCAGTCTCCACTGCCTCCTTCAACGACAACACCGGCGCCACTTCCTGCGCCGCCACGCTCATGATTCCTGCCGCCCCCAGTGCGACCAGGATTATTATATATTTCTTCATATCCTTAATACTTCTCTTCTTTATCCTTTCCTTTTGCCCTTCTGCCCTTTTGCCCTCCTGCCCTTTTGCCCTCCTGCCCTCCTGCCCTCCTGCCCTGCAAGACGCATTTATGCGTCTCTACGGGTTTTCAATTAATTCCACCAACCTTTGCACCATTGCTCTGGAACCCACATAGAAGGGGGTTCTCTGGTGAAGTGAATCAGGTTTACGGTCAAGGATTCTCTGGCTGCCGTCGGATGCCATTCCGCCTGCCTGTTCGGCAATAAAGGCGATCGGGTTGCATTCATAGGCCAGCCGGAGTTTTCCTTCCGGTGCTGTGGCTGTTTGGGGGTACATAAATATACCACCTTTCAGCAAATTTCTATGAAAATCGGCCACAAGAGATCCTATATATCTCGAAGTATAGGGTCTGCCTGTTTCCGGGTCATTTTCCTGGCAAAATTTGATATACTTTTTGACTCCGTCGGGGAATTTGATATAGTGTCCCTCATTGATGGAATAGATGGTGCCATAGGAAGGGGTACGGATATCCTGATGGCTGAGGCAGAACTCACCGATGGAAGGATCCAGCGTAAAGCCGTTGACACCCCTGCCGGTTGAATAGACCAGCATGGTGGAGGAGCCGTATACCACATAGCCTGCAGCCACCATCCTGGTTCCTTCCTGCAGGAAATCCTCCGGTTGTGCTGTATGCCCGCGTTCAGACACTCTGCGGTAAATAGAAAAGATGGTCCCGATGGAAATATTGACATCGATGTTTGATGATCCGTCGAGGGGATCCATCATAAAGATGTATTTGGCATCTCTTGACAAGTTATCATCGAATGTGATGATCTCCTGATTTTCCTCGGTCACCAGTCCGCATACCTCTCCGCTCGCCTGGAGAGCTGAGATAAAGGTTTCGTCGGCGAAAACGTCGAGTTTTTTCTGTTCCTCCCCCTGAACGTTGATCTGACCGGCGGATCCGATGATATCGACCAGTCCGGCTTTATTTATTTTTTTGTTAACGATCTTGGCTGCAACGCCGAAATGGTAGAGCAGTCGCGAAAGTTCCCCTTTTGCGTATGGAAAATCTGACTGTCGCTGAATAATGAAATCATTCAGGGTGATAATCGGGTATCTTTTCATAGGTTTGGTCTGATTTTCTTTAAAGTTGGCTACTTTTTTCTTAAAGTTGTCAACTTTTTATCAAGCAATCAATAACATGATCGTCCATAAATTCGGAGGGGGTATTCTGAAGAGTCCCGAAGCCGTGAGAAAGCTGGCTGACAATATGCTTGCCGGCGGCCGGCCGGCCTGGGTGGTGGTATCCGCGCTCAGCAAGATGACCAACGCTTTTGAGAAAGTAGCGAAGGCCTGGTTTGAAAACCGGGATACGGAGCCTGAAATGCAGATGATCAGGGGTTTCCATTTCGATATGGTTTGCAGGCTCTTTCCTGATCCGGATGCAGCCTGGGAGAAGTTCCTTAAGCCTGTTTTCAGCGAAATTCATGACGTGTTGCAGCAGCATCCTCCGAAACCCTTTGACCATGCCTATGATCAGATTGTTTGTTACGGAGAGATTCTTTCCACGGCACTGCTGAGGACTTATTTTGAAGATCAGGGAATAACATATTTGTATCAGGATGCCAGGGATCTGATTGTTACCGACACTTTTTACCGGGAGGGGGGAGTGCAGTGGGCAGAAACCATTGAAAAGGTTAAAGGGGTAGGGAGTAAGGAGGAAGTGCTGGTGCTGACGCAGGGGTTCATCGGAAGGAGTGTTGAGGGGGATTCGGTGACTCTCGGACGAGAGGGGTCGGATTATTCAGCTGCCATCTTTGCCTACTGCCTGGATGCTGACGAAGTTTGGATCTGGAAGGATGTTCCCGGGATTCTGAACGGAGATCCGGTGGAGTTTGATGATACTGTCAAGCTCGACTTATTGTCCTATCATGAGGTTATTGAACTGGCCTATTTCGGTGCCAAGGTGATTCATCCTAAGACGATCAAACCGCTTCAGAATAAGTCCATACCTCTGTGGGTAAGGGATTTCTGGAACCCCGAAGGAACCGGTACAAAGATATCCGACCTGAAGATCCTGCCTCCCACCGGTCCTGTTTTCATCCGCAAGGCCAACCAGGTACTAATTAGTTTTCAGCCTCGCGATTTCTCCTTTATTGTTGAGGACACCATTTCTGAGATATTTGCCAGTCTGGCGAAGTACCGTATCAAGGTAAACCTCATGCAACACGGAGCGGTCAGTCTGACGATCTGTGTTACTGCCGACATGGACAGGATCAACAGTCTGATCCAGGCGATGTTGCCCAGGTTCAGGGTATTATACAACAGTGAACTGGAGCTGGTCACCATCAGGAGGTACACCCCCGAAGCCATTGCCAGGATGACAGCCGGGAAGAGGATCATGGTGCAGCAGCTGAGCCGGAAGACTGCCAGGTTTGTACTGGCTTAGCGATTGAATTCCAGCAGTTGGCCATTAGCCGTTTCGTCGAATATCCCATTGTCAAACACCAGGTTACCGTTGACAAAGGTGTGGGTTATCCTTGATTTGAATGTAGTATCCTCAAGAGGCGACCAACCGACCTTGTAATATATATTATGCGAATTGACGGTCCAGGGATCATCCGGATCGATAAGGACCAGATCGGCATAATATCCTTCACGGATATAACCCCTGTTTTTCAGTTTGAAAAGGTCAGCAGGTGTATGGCACATTTTGCTGATGATCTTTTCAACCGGCAGGATTCCTTTGTGATGGAATTCCAGCATAACAGGCAGGGAGTGTTGTACCATCGGTGCTCCTGACGGTGCCTGGGTATAGGGTTTGTCTTTTTCCTCGATGGTATGCGGGGCGTGGTCGGTTGCGATGATGTCGACAGTATCATCCGCTACGGCCCGGATAAGGGCTTCGCGGTCCTCTGCCGATTTGATCGCCGGGTTCCATTTGATCAGGGTGCCTTTATCGGCATAATCCTGATCATCGAACCAAAGGTGGTGGACGCACACCTCGGAGGTGATCCGTTTGTTCTTAACAGGACCCGGAGGTTCCAGCAGGGAGAGTTCGCGGGCAGTTGAGAGATGGATCAGGTGGAGGTGGGTATTCAGACGGCGGGCAAGTTCAACCGCGAAGGAGCTTGATTTATAGCACGCTTCGGCGGATCTGATCACCGGGTGGAATTCCACCGGGATATCGTCGCCGTATTGTTTACGGTAAAGTTCCAGATTCTGCCGGATAATGGATTCATCTTCTGCGTGGACCGCTACCGGGAGTTTGCGGATCCTGAAAATTCCCTCGAGGGCGATAGGATCATCGACCAGCATATTGCCTGTGGAGGCGCCCATAAAGACTTTGATACCGCAGGTGATGTCGGGGTCAACCGCCTGGAGTTCGGCCAGATTGTTATTGGTAGCTCCGAAGAAGAAGGAGAAGTTGGCCAGGCTTTTTTCCTCAGCCAGTTTGATTTTCGCGGCCAGGAGATCACGGGTGGTAGTTTGGGGCGCCGTATTGGGCATATCCATGAAGGAGGTTACGCCGCCGGCGATTGCAGCCCTGGATTCTGTATAGAGGTCACCCTTGTGGGTAAGACCGGGATCGCGGAAGTGGACCTGATCGTCGATAACACCAGGGATAAGCCATTTTCCTCTGGCATTGATAAGGGTGGTATCGGAGGGCAGGTTAGGGGTAGAGCCGTCTGGCCAGATCTTTTCGATCAGGCCGTTGCGCAAGAGCACATGTCCGGTAAATTGTGCGCCTTCGTTGATGATCCTGGCATCCGTAATCAGGTAATTGTTCATTGCTGATAGCTGATGTGCTTAATGTAACGTTTTCTCAGACTGCTCAGTTTCATTCTTATCACTCCGATCACTGCCTCGCTCATGATTCCACCGCTCATTTTGGAGGTACCCTGTTCACGGTTGATAAAGATTACCGGAACTTCGATGATCGGGAAGCCCAGTTTCCAGGTTTTGAATTTCATTTCAATCTGGAATCCGTAGCCTTTCATCCGGACTCGGTCGAGGTTCAGGGTTTGGAGAAGTTTTCTCGACATGCAGACGAACCCGGCGGTAGCATCGCGGATGCTCATTCGGGTGACTAATCTGACATAATGAGAGGCGTAATAGGAGAGGAGCAGTCGTCCCATGGGCCAGTTTACGATGGCGACGCCCTTTTTGTAGCGGCTGCCGATAGCCATTCCGGCGTTGTTTTGCTTACACACAATATATATAGATGTAAGGTCGGATGGATTATGGGAGAAATCGGCATCCATTTCGAACACATATTCATAGTGGTGTTCGAGGGCCCATTTAAATCCGGTGATATAGGCGGTACCCAATCCAAGCTTTCCGCTTCGTTCGATCAGGAACAGACGACCGGGCATTTCAATCTGCATTTGTTTGACGATGCTGGCTGTTTGGTCGGGGGAGTTGTCGTCGATGACCAGGATATCAAAATCTTTTTCCAGGTTTTGGATGGCCCGGATCAGTTTTCCGATGTTATCGGCTTCCTGGTATGTAGGTATTATTACGAGTGTATCGGACACGTTTTGTTGGGTGATCTGTTACTATTGGGCTAAGATAATTCTTTTTATTCAAGATGATCCACGGGGATTTTAGGGGTTTTGTTAAAAATATTAAACTGAAAAAGAGCCGATTAAGAAAAAAATACAAATTTCTTCATGAGCAGGCTTTGTAGAATCAACCATGAAGTGTATATTTGCAGTCCATTTTTGATGGATTTGTTCTTTAAAAAGTTTGCTGGTGTGAGAAAAAAAAGTGAAAGAAAGTTTGGACGGAATGATTTTTTCTCTATCTTTGCACCACTTTTTACAAAAGATAGTTCTTTGAAAAGATTGAAGAGTAATTAAGGTCGGTAAGGAAGAAGTCAATTTCTTTTTATTGACATGATGAATCTTGAGCAATGATTTAACATTTACAACGAAGAGTTTGATCCTGGCTCAGGATGAACGCTAGCGGTAGGCTTAACACATGCAAGTCGAGGGGCAGCACAGGTAGCAATACTAGGTGGCGACCGGCGCACGGGTGAGTAACGCGTATGCAACCTACCTATAACTGGAGAATAGCCCCCGGAAACGGGGATTAATGTTCCATAACGTTAAGGGATCGCATGGTTCCTGGACTAAAGCTCCGGCGGTTATAGATGGGCATGCGTGCCATTAGCTAGTTGGTGAGGTAACGGCTCACCAAGGCTACGATGGTTAGGGGGTCTTAAAGGATGATCCCCCACACTGGTACTGAGACACGGACCAGACTCCTACGGGAGGCAGCAGTGAGGAATATTGGTCA